>Ga0310123_10001425_pt1 | contig 19910 bp, 17 predicted proteins | sample CB6_AW_1057_MG_FD_203505 | JGI IMG/M metagenome (GOLD analysis project Ga0310123, IMG submission 203505) | Marine microbial communities from Western Arctic Ocean, Canada - CB6_AW_1057 | ecosystem: Environmental > Aquatic > Marine > Oceanic | place: Canada: Western Arctic Ocean | collected... | reverse complement strand
TTGACTTGCAGAAACAGTCACTCCGAGAAGTGAACCGATCGCTGCATGAAAACTCACCAAGTTTGGCTGGCCAATCGATTCAGATTCTGCATCCCGCCGGTCATCATAGCGTCGCGGCGGGTGTCAACGTCGCTGCCCACATTGAGATGCAGGGACACGTCGGCTATTACGCAGCTGGAATGAACCGACAATCCACGATCACCATCGATGGCAATGCCGGTTGTGGATTGGCCGAGAACATGATGTCGGGCCAGGTGCGAGTCAAAGGCAACGCGTCCACTTGTGCTGGAGCAACCGCGCATGGAGGATTGCTGATCATCGAAGGGAATGCGGCCAGTCGTTGTGGAATTTCGCTCAAGGGTGCGGACATTGTCGTCGGCGGCAGCGTTGGGCACATGTCGGGATTTATGGCCCAGGCGGGCCGCCTTGTGGTCTGTGGCGACGCGGGTCATGGACTGGGGGACTCGCTCTACGAAGCCGTAATCTACGTTCGAGGCGAGCTGCACGGTTTGGGAGCGGACGCGCAGCAGCAAGACATGACCGACGAGGACGTTGCACAGCTGGAGCGGCTGCTGGCCGCAGCTGAGTTCAGCCACAAGCCTCAGGAATTCAAACGAATTGGATCCGCGCGGACTTTGTATCACTGGAACCCAGACGCGGATCTGGAGTATTGACGTGAACCATCGGCCTCTCAACCTCGAAGAAAGCGCGTCCTACAACCGCCACGTCATCGAGTACATACACCTGGCTGCCGAGCGTGGCGTGTACGATATTCGCGGTCTCGGAGCCAAGCGACAACTTCCCACGTTGGACGATCTCGTCTTCTTGACCGCCTCCGCGTCTCGGTACCCGTTGGAAGGATATCGTGAAAAGTGTGAGACGAAGACGGTGTTGGGACACCATCGAGCTGAGCGCCCGGTCGAGTTGGAGATTCCTATTACCATCGCGGGAATGAGTTTTGGTTCGTTGTCCGCCAATACCAAAGAAGCCATTGGACGCGCCGCCACCGAGATTGGGACCAGCACCACGACAGGCGACGGAGGCATGACGCCGGAGGAGCGCGAATCCTCCAAGACACTGGTGTATCAATGCCTCCCGTCCCGTTACGGATTCAATCCGGAAGACGTCCTGAAAGCCGACGCCATCGAAGTCGTTTTGGGCCAAGGGGCCAAACCGGGCGGCGGAGGAATGCTGCTGGGCCAAAAGATCAGTCCCCGCGTGGCCGGGATGCGAACGCTGCCGGAGGGAATCGACCAACGGTCAGCTTGCCGGCATCCCGATTGGACCGGCCCGGATGACCTGGTCATCAAAATCGAGGAACTTCGCGAAATCACGGATTGGCAAATTCCGATTTACGTCAAGCTCGGCGCCACGCGGGTTAAGGATGACGTCAAGCTGGCGGTCAAAGCGGGTGCGGACGTCGTAGTCATGGACGGTATGCAGGGTGGTACGGCGGCGACCCAGCAGGTCTTCATTGAACACAGCGGTATCCCGACGCTTCCCGCGATTCGGCTGGCTCGGGAGGCGTTGGAGGAGATGCGCGTCTCTGAACAAGTGCAATTGATCGTCTCAGGCGGCATACGGACCGGCGCGGATGTCGCCAAGGCATTGGCCCTGGGCGCGGATGCGGTTTCGATAGGACAGGGGGTGTTGATGGCGCTAGGCTGCAACAGTTCCCATTGGGCGGACAATGGCGAGTTGGTGGACGCCACGGCTGAATACGCACAACTTGGCGTCCAACCCGGCTACTGTCATCATTGCCAATCTGGACTCTGCCCTGTGGGGATCACAACTCAAGACGAGCAGTTGGAGAAGCGTTTGGATCCAGCGTGGGGTGCCCGTCGGCTGAAGAACTATCTCCAAGTCATGAACATGGAGCTAACGACGCTGGCTCGTGCCTGCGGCAAGTCGAACGTACATCATTTTGAGCCGGAAGACCTCGTAGCGCTGACGGTCGAGGCGGCGGCGATGGCCAAGGTGCCTTTGGCCGGTACGGATTGGATACCGGGAGAACGCGGACATGGATAATGAACTCAGCGCCTTGAGCGTGATTTTCACCGAGTTTTATTACTGGGTCACGGTCGTGATGATGTTTTTGATTCACGTCGGTTTCTGTCTGTACGAAGTCGGGATGGCACGTGACAAGAACAAGGTCAACACGCTAATGAAAAATGCGATGTTGATCCCGGTCATCACGGTTGGCTTCTATCTGTTTGGCTGGTGGCTGTATTTCGCAGTGCAGAATGGGCCAGGTATCACTGGAGGTCTGAAAGACGCGTCCTGGGCGGTTCCCTGGAGTGAATTGATGGGCACCCACATGGGCGGAAAGCCCGGCAGCGACGCGTTAACGGCAGAGGACACGGCCCTGTGGGCACGGCTAAATGGGGTGTTTTGGGCGGCGTTTCTATTGTTTTCTTGGACCGCGGGATCGATCTTGTCGGGTGCCGTGATCGAACGGATTCGCTCGGGAGCTTTTTGGCTGCTGGCTCTGTTGGTTGGCTGCGTGACGTGGGTCATCGATGCTGCGTGGGGTTGGTCGGATACAGGCTGGATGGTGCAAAAACTGGGTTATCACGACGCGTATGCCTCCGGGGTCATTCACGGTCTGGCGGGAGGATCGGCTTTAGCGATTCTGATCCATCTGGGACCTCGTGTCGGTCGATTTCGCGAGGATGGCACGCCGCGAGTGATTCCGGCTCACAACGTGTGGATGGTCGCGATCGGCATGTTTATGATTTTCACCGGATTCTGGGGCTTCTACGCGGCCTGCAATATCCCGATCATGAATATCGCTGGCGAGGACGGAGCCTTCTTTTCTGCCGCCACAATTTATTTGACGCCGACCACGCTGAGCGCAATTACATTCAATTTCCTGATGTCGTTGGCAGGCGGTCTGATCATGGGCTATTGGGTCTCAAAGGGAGACGCTTTCTGGACATTTCAAGGTGGCTTGGGTGGTGTTATCACCGCGTCGGCTGGGAATGACCTGTACCATCCGATCCAGGCGTTTTTGCTGGCGATGCTGGGCGTCTATTGCGGTTACCGTCTGCACTATTGGGTGGAACGAAAATTCAAGATCGATGACGCCGTAGGCGCGGTGGCGACCCACGGTTACTGCGGATCGATCGGCGTCGTGGCAGCTGGGTTCCTGCTTTGGGGTTACCCCAGCTCGACCCACGCGGGCTATGCCTCGATCACTCCCTGGGGACAGATTTCCGGGGCCCTTATTATGTTTCTCGGGCTTGGCTTTATCCCCTGTTATGTCGCTGCCGGAATCCTCAGGCGAATGGGAATTCTCCGGATTCCTCGAGAAGTGGAAGTGGCGGGACTGGACCATGCGATCGTTGTCGACGACTCGTATAACTTGTCTGACGTGGAAGCGGCCGAACGCGAACTTGTGCCCTTAAAATCGAGGTGAAATGATGTCCGCAACTGGAACGTTTGATAGCTGGCCAGCCGACCCGATGGATCTGGGGCCCTTATATCCGCTGGTCGGTTCAGAAATATTAATGACGGTTATCTGTTCTCTGGTATTCGCTGGTTTCTTTATTTGGAAAATAAAATTAGAAAAGCACAAATACGAAAAAGAAACAGCTGCGCTAAACGGAGGGAATGATTGAACGATGGCTGAACGGGAACAGATCCGTAAACAGATACAGGAACATGGCATCGACTATCTGCTGGTTCAATTTGTGGACATACACGGTTCATCCAAAGTCAAAATGGTACCGGTATCGAGTTTCGACGATGCGATTGACGAAGGTGCCGGGTTCGCGGGCGCTGCCGTGTGGGGCGTTGGCCAAGGCCCTCACTCACACGACATGTTGGCGCGCATTGACTTGGACAGCTACACGCCGTTGCCCTGGCTGCCAAACACCGCACGATTTGCCTCGGACCTGTTTGTGGACGGCGAGTCCTTTCCCTACTGCGCGCGGACGAATCTCAAGCGTGTCCTGTCCGAGGTCCGCGAACAGGGCTACGTTTTCAATGTGGGAATGGAACCAGAACACTTTTTGGTAACTCGCAATGAGGATGGCTCGATCCAGCCTTGGAATCCCGACGGCGTCGATCAGCTTGCCAAACCATGTTACGACTTTCGCTCGATGGCTCCAGCGATGGCCTACTTGCAGGAATTAACGAATTCTCTGAATAAACTTGGCTGGGGAGTCTACCAGGCGGATCACGAAGATGCGAACGGCCAGTTTGAGATCAATTTCGATTATGCCGACGCGTTGACCACGGCTGATCGTATCACGTTCTTCAAGATGGCCACTTCGCAGACGGCAAAGAAGTATGGTGCGATTGCCACGCATATGCCCAAGCCATTCAGCGACCGCACCGGAAGTGGTTTACACGTGCACTTTCATTTGGCCGACGCCAACACGGAAAAGTGTGTTTTCGACTCCGAGTCGGATCCGCGTGGCCTCGGTTGTTCGGAGTTGGGTTATCACTTTGTCGGAGGTGTGCTCCATCACGCGCGGGCCTTGTGCGCGGTGACCAGTCCCACGGTGAACTGTTACAAGCGATTGCAATTGGGTTCCGGGTTGTATTCGAGTCGATCAGGATTTACTTGGACGCCGGCTTTCGTCAGTTACGGCGACAATAATCGGACGCAAATGATTCGCACAGCTGGGCCTGGCCATTTCGAGGATCGGACTGTGTCGGCCGGCTGTAATCCCTACCTCGCATTGGCAGCCTACGTGGCGGCGGGGATCGATGGAATCACGAACAAGATGGATCCGGGCGACCCCAATTTGGGAAACCTTTACGAGAAGCCACTTAACGAAATCATGGAGTCCGGCATTAAGATTCTTCCACAATCACTTTGGGAGGCAGTCCAAGAGTTACGCGACGACAAAATCATTCGGCAGGCACTTGGGCCGATCGCCGATGAGTTCATCGAACTAAAGACAAAGGAATGGGAGACGTATGACAGCCAGGTCACTCAATGGGAAGTGGATGAGTATTTAACTTGTTTTTAGGAAATCATTCAATACAGGTAGGTCCTCGCTCGGCAGGTGCCTAAGTTTTGTAGGCTAGAGATGGAACCCAACTAACCACAACCCCGAATTACCAACGCGCCAGCCTAAGCTCGTCCGCGCAAATGCCCCACCGTCTCCTCAAATACGGCTTTAGCAAATCCTATCCTGAGCCGCGAATGTTTCGTGCTCCGGAACGGCTCAAGGACGAGTACGATGTCGTCATTATCGGCGGCGGCGGGCATGGTTTGGCGGCCGCCTACTATCTGGCCAAGAATCATGGCATTACCGATGTTGCCGTTTTGGAAAAAGCGTACCTCGGCGGCGGTGGGACGGGCCGGAATACGGCGATCATACGGTCAAACTATCTAACGTCAGAAGGTGTCCGCTTTTACAACCGCAGTGTCGAGTTGTTCCGGGATCTTTCGCGGGAACTGGACTTTAATCTCTTCTACTCCGAGAGGGGCCATTTCACACTGGCGCACTCCACCTCGTCATTGAATACCATGCGCTGGCGAGCCGAGGTGAACAAACATTTGGGTGTCGACAGCAAAATCGTCGGACGCGAGTTTATCCAGCAATCCATTCCGGAAATGGACTTGGACTGTGGCGGGCACCAAGCTCCCGTTTATGGCGCCCTATTTCATCCGCCTGGGGCGATTGCCCGCCACGACGCGGTGGCCTGGGGCTACGCTCGCGGCGCCGATCGCAGCGGGGCGGAGATCCACCAGCAAACAACCGTTACGGACATCGAAGTGCGAGAGGGAGAGGTGGCGGGAGTCCATACCGATAAAGGCTTCATCAAAACGAAAAAGGTATTGAGCGCGGTTGCCGGTTGGACGACTTACGTAACCAAGATGGTGGGGCTTCGTACTCCGCTTGTAATCCATCCGTTGCAAGCCTTTGTCACGGAACCACTCAAACCCTGGTTGAACCACATAGTGGTGTCCGCCAGTCTCCACCTTTACGTCAGCCAGTCTTCGCGCGGCGAATTGGTGGCTGGAGCTTCGCTGGACCCTCAAGAGTTGATTTCGATGCGTTCCAGTCTCGATTTCGCGGAGTCGCTGTGTGGGCATCTGGCGGACATGTTTCCGATGGTGGGCAGTACAAATATCCTGCGCCAGTGGGCGGGACTCTGTGATATGACGCCCGATTTTTCACCGATCATGGGAAAAACATCCATCAAGGGCTTTTACATAGATGCTGGATGGGGCACGTGGGGCTTCAAAGCCACGCCCGTCAGCGGCGAAACGATGGCGGCGACGGTAGCAACCGATCAGCAGCACGAGCTCATCGTGCCGTTTGCGTTGGATCGATTTCGAAGATTTCAATTAGTTGGTGAGAAGGGCGCGGCGTCGGTCGGACACTAACAAAATGAAAATCATTAACTGCCCCATCAACGGTCCACGTCCTGCCCAAGAATTCCACTACGGCGGGCAATTTCGTGAAATGCCGGATCCTGACGCTGTGAGCGACGATCAGTGGGCTGACTATATCTTCAATCGCAATGGAGAACCGGGTATCAAACGCGAATGGTGGTATCACCTGCCCAGCGGCACCTGGTTTGTGGCGGAACGTGATAACTGCAGCGACCGGTTTTTACGAACCTATCTTTACAAGCAAGAGTCGTCGCCATGACCGAACGACTCCAACCACAGCCCGGCGAATGGATCGATCGCAACCAGCCGGTCGACTTTCGATTTGAAGGGAAACCTTATTCGGGGTTTGCAGGCGATGTGTTGGCCAGCGCCTTATGGGCCAATGGCGTGCGGATGACGGGACGAAGCTTCAAATACCACCGGCCTCGCAGTGTCTATAGCCTGGCCAATCATGATGCCAACTTTCTCGTTGAAGACGGACAACGAACCAATCTCCGAGGTGACGTGCTGCCGATAACCAGCGGGTTAGATGTTCGTACAGTCAACACCTGGGGCAGTTTAGCTAGCGATCGACTTAACTTCACCGAACGATTCGCCAAATTCCTGCCGGTTGGATTCTACTACAAGGGCTTTCATACACCGCGCCGGCTGTTTCCGTTCTACGAGAACCGGATGCGGCAGGTCGCTGGCCTGGGAAAACTGGATCCCAAGTGGAAATCGCAATCGACGCCGAAAGACTATGATTTTTGTGAGCTGCTTGTCATCGGCGCTGGGCCCGCCGGACTTAGCGCGGCCATCTCGGCCGCCAACCAAGGTGCCGATGTGTTGGTTGTTGACGAAATGACTCGAGCCGGCGGTAGTTTGACGTGGCAATGGGCTGGTGACCCGATCTACCAAAGGCTTGTCCAATTATTAGTTTCGCAAGCTGAACGACACGATCGCATTCGATTTCGATTGTCGACCCAAGCCGCTGGTTGGTACTCCGATCACTGGGTCGCCCTGGTGGATCAACAACGGTTGACCAAGCTACGCGCGAAGGCGCTGGTCGTGGCCAGCGGCTGCTGCGAACAACCTGCCGTGTTTCAGAACAACGATCTTCCCGGAGTGCTGCTGGGGTCAGCGGCCCAGCGGCTCGTGCATCAGTATGCTGTTAAACCGTTCAGCAGCGCCGTTGTCGTCAGTGCCAACCCTGACGGATATCGAGCGGCTCTTGACCTGCTGGACGCCGGTGTTGAAGTCGCGGCGGTCGTCGACCTGCTGTCCGAGCCGCCCGGTGAATTGGGCGATCAAGTATCAAAACGTGGCGTCGAGATTTACGGTGGTTTCGGGATTTACCAGGCCATTTCTGCCAGAAGTAAAAAGGGGGTCGCAGGGGTCACCGTGGCGCCGTTGGATCGTGATGGCGGGCTTGATCTGTCCCGCGACAAAACGATACTGTGTGATGGTGTGGCGGTCAGTGTCGGATGGGCGCCCATGGCGGACCTGCTTTATCAGTCCGGTGCTCGCTTTGGTTACGATGACAACCTCCAGCAACTCGTTCCGACATCCATTCCAGACGGAGTGTTTGCAGCGGGCAGAGTACGTGGCATATATGACCTTCATGACCAACAGCAGGACGGTACTGCCGCCGGCGCGAAGGCGGCTAGTTATCTTGGATACGAAGGTGATCGTGCTGAGAGCGAGATATCGGCAGGACCCGCCCGCAGCCACCCTTATCCCATCTTCTCGCATCCCGGCAAGAAGAATTTCGTGGACTTTGACGAAGACCTCCACTTGACCGATTTCGTGAACGCCCACCAGGAGGGATATGACAATGTCGAACTGCTAAAGCGATATTCGACTGTCGGAATGGGTCCTAGCCAGGGAAAGCTATCTAATCAAAACGCCGTGCGAATCTTGGCTCGACTGAACGGGAAGACGATTGATCAAACCGGGACCACTACCTCTCGGCCCTTTCACCATCCAGTTTCGATTGAACATCTGGCCGGCCGCCGCTTCCATCCTCTTCGACGTACGCCGATGCACTCTTGGCACGCTGACAACGGTGCCTCGTTTTTCCACGTAGGTGGCGGTTGGTTGCGGCCTGAATACTACTCGCAAGGCGCCAAATCCGTAACCGATTGCATTTTGGAGGAGGCTCAGAATGTCCGCGGGGGCGTTGGCCTCATCGACCTGGGAACACTAGGTAAAATACATGTGAGCGGGCCGGATGCCGTCCAATTGCTCAACCGTGTTTACACAGGTTCCTTTACGAAACAGAAGATCGGTTCACTTCGCTACGGCGTAGCTTGCGACGAGTCGGGAATCATCATTGAAGACGGCATTGTCGCGCGATGGTCGGATGACCATTTTTATATCAGCGCCACTTCCTCGGGCAGCGCCAGTTTCTTCCGCGAACTTCAACGCTGGGCACTGTTGTGGCAGCTGGACGTGGTCCTCATCAATCTGACTGGACAATACACCGCCATGAACATTGCGGGACCAGGCTCGCGCGAAGTACTGGCCCAACTGTGTGACACGGACTTGTCGTCGGCGATGTTTCCCTTTTCCGGTGCCAGACTCACGGACGTGGCCGGCATCAAGGCGATGGTCATGCGGGTGGGGTTCATCGGAGAGTTGGGCTACGAGCTTCATGTCCCAGCGTCTCGTGGACTGGATGTGTGGCGTGAGTTGCTCCGAGCGGGTGAGTCCTACGGGATTCGGCCCTTTGGGGTCGAAGCCCAGCGTCTTTTGCGATTGGAAAAGGGCCACATCATCGTCAGCCAGGACACGGATGCACTGACGACTCCGTTTCACGTCAGTTTGGACGGGTACATCTACCGAAAGAAGAAGTTTTTCGTTGGCAAACGCAGTCTGGAAATCATGGAGAAACAATCGCTAGACAGGTCACTGGTCGGATTTCAGTTCGCTGCCGATTTTCAAGGGCCGCTGCCGAACGAATGCAATCTAGTGATTGACCAAAATGAAATCGTCGGGCGCGTGACCAGTATCGCGCATCGCAGTACTTTGCAGAAACCGCTTGGATTGGCCTTCGTGCGGCCCGACTTGGCGGCAATTGGAACCAAACTGGCTATGCGCACCGATTCAGGGACGTCGGCCAATTGCCAAGTGACCGAAACACCATTTTACGATCCTCAAAATGAAAGGCAGGCCGTGTGATGATTGACAAAACCACGGCTTTGGAACAAGCCAACCTCTGTGATACCAGCGATCTGCCAACCTGGTTCCTCAAGGGACACGGTGCCGAGTCGTGGTTGGCCTCCCGCGTCACGAACATTCCTTCGAGCATCTACGACACCACACTCGTCGATGGCGGTACCCGTTTGATTCGGACTGGCTCGGATGAGTTTCTAATTGAATTCACTAGCGGCGTGCAACACTCGCTTCATCAAGAGCTTTTGACCGACGAGGACTTGCCCAACGATTTCCTTGCGTTTGAGCGTGAGGACGCGATCTTCTGCTTGACGGGAGCCTCTGCCAGAATGGTACTGGCTCAGACCTGCGGGATTAGCTGGGACGATGTAAAATCGGACACGTTGGTAATGACGCGTGTTGCTGGCGTGAGTTGTGCGATACGGCCGACGAGCATTGGGAATCTGGCAGGTTATGTTATTCGAGTCGATCCGACTTATGCCGTTTATTTGTGGGAACAGTTGTTGATTATTTGTGAGGCGTTGGGTGGTGGAGTGGTCGAGCGAAGCGTTGTGTTGCCGTAGGCAACATTTATCCGTAGGACGGATTGGCCAAGTCGTCCTACGGACTGGTTGCCTCCGGTAACTCGATAATTCGTATTATGTCACCTTATCCACCACAAAACCGCTCGAGCAACTCCACCAACCGATCCTTCGCCTGCTTCAAGTACTCCTGCGAAGTATTCGCATTCCCCTGGACAATAAACAAACAGCGACTGGTCGACTCCGACAGCTTTGTTGCATCACATTGCTTGTAGTCCAATCGGCAGAGAACTTCGTCCTGGTCATCGACGTAGCAATATTCGCCTGCGTGAACGGACGCTGGGTCGGTGCTTCCCAGCGGCACGAAGTGCTCGTCACCGCGGGCTAGACGCAGGGTAATATTTCCGGCGACCCGATCGAGGTCGTGCGCACCCAAAGTCAGTCTCGTTTCGAGCGAAATCAGGTTGTAGATGTCCACCGCAAGATTGATTGTGGGTATTTCACTTCGACGCTGGAGACAGCCCACCAATCCTTCAATTGAACAAGGGTATTTGCGTGGCGAGTGGCCGACAGCTATTCGCAGCTCGCGAAACCCTTGAACTATTGAATCGGTCTCAATAGGGTTGCCCGCGCAATATTCAATTAGCGTGGGCCAGGCGGCTCGCTTCAACTCGTCAAAGGCCTCGCAGCTCGACTTGTTGCTCAGCTCGAGCGTCGTGTGGTAGGTGGCCACCAGCCCCAATTCCGCGGCCTCGGGAGTCACGATTAGCTGCGGACTTGCCATGAGGAATTTGTACCGCTCACCAAATTGTCAGCGAATCTCGAAAGAGTTCGGTGAAGGCTGCTTCGTCGACGGGCCTAGGAGAAAGTTTGGTGACACGGTGCTGAGGCAGGGCGCCTTGGACAAGTGCAGAAATGTCTGCTTCGGTGTAACCGACGGCGCTCAGTCCGTTGGGCATCTTCAATCGCTTCATATACCCAATGATCGTTTCGGCCAGCAACGAACCTGCATCGTCCGAATCGCAATTGGACGTGTCGGCACCGAGTGCGGCTGCCGCGCGGAGATGTCGCTGCGGACAACTGGGGGCTGTGAATCGCACAACGGCCGGGGCGTTGAGAATGACCGACATGCCATGCGGTACGATCGGATGCGGCACGTCATATCCGTTTGGGCGAAATTCCTTGACCATCCCGGCGATTGGATAGGACATGCCGTGTGGCAAGTGGACTCCTGCGTTACCAAAACCAATTCCCGCCATGGCTGAGGCAAGTAGCATATTGGACCTGGCCTCGTCGTCACTGGGGTCCTCGACGGCGCGAATCAGAAATTCAGAAACCATTTCCATGGCCCGCAACGACCAAATGTCGCTGATTGGATTGCTGCCCTGATAGGCCGGTCGCTCGATGGGACGGGCGGGCTTAGGCCGCTGGTCAAATGGTATCGCCGTGTACGATTCCATGGCATGGCTGAGGACATCCAATCCCGCTGACGCCGCCACCGCTGATGGCAGGGTCCGTGTATTGTTTGCGTCGACGATGCCCAAGGTTGGTTTCAAATAGCGATGCGCAATGCCGGTCTTGGCATGTCGCTGGAGTTCGTCAAAGATCGCGATACCAGTCGTTTCGCTGCCGGTTCCCGCGGTGGTGGGCACGGCGATCAACGGCTTGATAGGACCTGGGACTGGTTTTCCTTTGCCGATCGGCGCATTGACGTAGTCGAGAAAATCAGCTGGATACGTCGTGTACAAGTTCGCGGCTTTGGCCGTGTCAATCGTGCTTCCACCGCCGACTGCCACAAACGTGTCGAAATCCCCTTGAGCGGCTGCATCGATAGCAGCTTGGAAACTCACATCCGTCGGCTCTACGCGTACATCCAGAAAAATCTCATGATCGATACGGTGCTGCTTGAGCGACTGCTTCACAATATGTCCAACCACGAGTTCGGAGAGGTTGCGATCCATTACGACCAGTGTCCGTTTCGCCTTTAATTCGGCCAAATCCATCCCGACTTCAGCCGTACACCCCGCGCCAAAACGCACGTTGGAAGCCGCCATTTGGAAGGCGTTGTCACGTTCCATGTCAATTCCTACCTCGGTATGTCTTGTGCAACTCTAACCGATTCTCTTCGTCGGAGGGCTGTTGATATAGTGATCGCATCACCATACTAAAAGATTGCGATGTCGGTGTAGCCAGGGACTCCCGTCCCGGGCTTCAGGGTGTTCGGGATGTCGTACACCGTCACTCTAACACATCAGGCGGAAATGCGCGCCCGGGACGGGAGTCCCAGGCTACGTGGATTAGCCATTGTAGCGGCAGCCCACGGCAACGACACCGGCTGGGAATTTGGAAATCGGCTGATCAACAACTATAACCAGAACGTGACATCCGCGTCGCGGAGCAAATGTAACTAGGCATCACTGGACATAACCGATGACACAAACGACCGTAATTGGGCGGCCCATTGAAGAGCTGGACACGCCAGCCCTCCTCCTGGATTTGCCGCTTTGCCGCCAAAATCTAACGCTGATGGCCAATTTCTTCGCCGACAAACCGGCCCAGCTGCGTCCGCATTTCAAGAACCACAAGTGCACGCGGCTGGCGAAACTGCAGAGAGACCACGGTTCTTTCGTTGGCATGACCTGCGCGAATCTGGAAGAGGCTGAAGCGTTGGTCGCCGCCGGTTTTGACGACGTCTTGATTGCCAACCAGGTGATTGGCGAGGGCAAGCTACGCCGACTGGCTGAAATCGCGGGAAAGACAAGACTAACGGTGGCGGTGGACGATCTCGAGCAAACCCGATCGCTGTCCGCTGTGGCCGAAGCCACTGAAGTCACCATTGGACTGCTGCTGGAGATAGACAACGGCATGCATCGTTGCGGTGTGACACCGGGGCCGGCCTCGTTGGAGTTGGCCAAACAGATAGTTGGCCTTTCAGGAATCCGCTTTCACGGATTGCAGTCCTTCGAAGGGCATGTCATTTACATCGACGACCTGGTGGAACGAAGCCAGAAAACAACGGCGGCAATGCAGCGGGCTCAGCAGACCAAACAGCTGCTCGAAGACAGCGGTATCCCGACTCCTACAATTAGTGGCGGATCGTCGTCGACCTACACGATCGCCGGGACGATGGATGGGATCACGGAAATCCAAGCTGGTACGTATGCCACCATGGATTGTCGTTACCAGCGAATGGTTCCGGAGTTCAAGATTGCGATGTCGATCTTGGCGACCGTAATTAGCTGTAATTCAGGTCGAGCCGTCTTGAATACAGGTGTCAAGCACATCGGTGCCGAGTTTGGCCTGCCCGAGATCAAAGGATTACCCGACGTCGAAATACCGTTTTTCGGCTCCGAGGAACACTGCACCGTTCAAAACATTCCGCAGCACTGGAAAGTCGGACAAACCGTCGAGGTCTACCCAACCCATGCTTGTACAACGTGCAACCTATATCGACAAATGTTTGTGCATGAAAACGGTTTTGTCGTCGATGTTTGGCCGATAGATGGCCGGAGCTAAATCACCTTCGGTTTAGCCCAGGATTCCCACGGACCTCAGATATTCGTTAATAACCGGCAGCCAACTTGGGATTTGTATCCCCACCCAAACCGCGACCGGAATGGCCACAAGTCCCATCAAGAAGGTGGTGAAGTTCTGGATCGCTTTTCGACGGCGAGCTCGGTGAACCTCTCGGAGGCCCTCCTTCAATTTCTGCTGCAGATACTTCTCTGTGACAAGGTGCTGGGTTGCCAACATGTTGGTTCCTCCAATAAAGTGAGCCGGTGGCCTGGAACGTCCGGGGCCCTGCCGCATGAATGGAACGCAATGCACCCTGCGTACCAGGGGAATTCCGCTGAGAAAACGGCACTTATCGCCTGTTGATGGCTTTCACGACGATGATCTTCCTCAACGTGAATTGAAAACACCCCATCCCTATTGCCGAATTGCAACAGGCAGAAGGCAAGCCGCCAACGCTTGATCGCCCAGCTCGCTCCATTTTCGATCCCTTGTCGCAACCTCTCACGTTCTTAGAATGGGCGGTCTGAGCACTTGTCTCACGCGGACCACCAATCGTTCGTCGAAGTGCTTAAACCGGTGCTGGACAAAGTTCGCGTTTTTGATTTCCGGGTTGAATCTTGATGAATGACGACAAAACCCAACATCGGAACAACTATTTAAAGCGGCCCGAACACATCCCCGCCGATCGGATCTGCACGGCGCCGCAATTGCAAACGTTTGGGATCGAACTTCTTGTAACCGTCGGGGCTAGTCGGTCCGAGGCGCAAGCGGTCATCGATGAACTGGTCGCCGCCGACCTCGCAGGGCATGCAAGCCACGGCGTCATGCGGCTGACCCAATACCTTGATTTCTTCGAGGCTGGTGCTCTTCGTCCAGGCATGACGTTGGCGCCCGTAACCGAATCGTCCGTCTTAGATGTCTTCGACGGGAAATTCGGATTTGGCCAACACCTGATGCGGCAGCTGATGGAAATAGCCGTCCGCAAAGCACGCGACAGCGGAAGCTACACGGCATTTGGCCGCAATTTCAATCACGTGGGGCGACTTGGATCCTATGTCGAAGAGGTCGCCAAACAAGGTTTCCTGACAATGATGATGGTCAACGTCAATGGCTCCTCACGCGTCGCGCCGTATGGCGCGATCGAGCCGAGACTGGGGACAAATCCTATCTGTATTGCCTTACCGTATCGCGACCGCACGATCATGGTTGACACCACGACCTGTGTTACGGCCGAGGGCAAGTTACGGATCGCGATGTTAAACAATCGGCGGGTGCCGGATGGACAGATCCTTGCCAAGGATGGCACGCCCACGAACGATCCCGCGGATTTCTACACGGCGCCGTCAGGTTCCATCCTGCCGCTGGGCGGGCCAGTGGGTTACAAGGGATCGGGCTTGTCCATTTTGGTAGAGATGATCTGCGGCATTCTTTCCGGCGCGGGCTTCGGTCGACACGATGTTGCCGCGGGCACAAATGCGGTGTGGTTTCATCTTATCGACCTTGCGCGCGTTATCGACTTGGAGCACTATGCGACCGAGACCGAACGATTCGTTGAGTACATCAAGGGATCGCATACCGCCGCAGGGGTGGACGAAGTGCTGATGCCTGGTGAACGCGAATATCGTCAGGCAGCAATCGCACAGACCAACGGCATCACCATCCCTGGCGGCACCTGGCTACAGCTGTCGTTGTTGGCAGCCAGGTATGACGTACGAATGCCGGAGAGTGTGGCTGTGGATCCGTAATGGTTCGTCAAATCCGTGCAGATCCCTTCACGGGCAACGGTCCATCCAAACGTTCCTCTAGGTTGCCAGTTTGAATGGCGGCTGCCATGTCGGCGAACACCTCGCCCACCGCGGCGTCATAGACGGCGAGGTTTTCTTCGTTGTGGGCCAGCGACACATACACCGAACTCGATGAGAGAAAACCTCGCTTGAGCATTTCTTGGACAAAGAACAGTCGCAATTCGGCAGCCTGCTCATATTGGAAGTCGAAGGAGGGGAAACAGGTGTACTTATCCAGGACGACCAATGGTACCCCGGTTGCCTCGATATGGTGCTGCCACCGCTGCAATATCCGTTGACCCATTTGATCCACATGTGCCGGCACATCGATTTGCTGCATCACCTTGAGAACCGCCACTGCCGCGGTGGGGCCAACCCGCTCAGTCCAATACGTGCTGCTAATGAAGGATTCATGCGCGCCGTCCATCGCTTCTGTTGTGCCAATGACCGCCGCGATCGGGTGTCCGTTTCCAAGCGATTTCGCGAAGAAGGCCATGTCCGGCGAAACGCCTAACCGCAAGTGAGAACCACCGAGACAGCGACGAAAGCCGATGGTGATTTCGTCAAACAATAGCAAAACGCCGGCGCGAGTTGCCCGATCGCGGACGTGCTGGAGAAACCCTGGCTCGGGATCGTAAAATCGACATGGTTCGATAACGATACATGCCAAATCGTCGCCATGTTGGTCGATCAGGGCGTCAAAACCGTTGGTGTCGTTGAGGTCAAAACAATGCGCCGTGCCTTGCAACTCTTTGGGAACGCCCTTCGGCTTGATGCCGGCCAAGAGGTGAAAACGCAGACTGTCATCTCCACCAAGATTCGCCGCCAGATACCAATCGTGCCAACCGTGATATCCGCAAATCGCCACTTTTGAACGGCCAGTCGTAGCGCGGGCGATGCGTACTGCGACCGTCGCGATCTCTCCACCGCTGCGGGTGAAACGCACGCACTGGGCCCAAGGATGTATTTCACATAACAGGTCAGCCAACTCAACTTCCTCTGGAGGATTGAGAAAGCTGAAACTTCCCTCGTCGATGCACCGACGGACGGCGGCCGTCACATCCGGGTGCCGATACCCTAACAGGGTCGCGCCGATACCATGCGCGGACCAATCACGGTAATGATTGCCATCCACATCCCAAATGTCGATGCCCTCGGCACTTTGGAAATAGGCCGGCCATTGCCCTGGCGCGTACAATTCTGGAACCTTACTTCGCAGTTGAGCACCACCAGGGATGCGTTTGTTTCGAGCATGCTCATATAATTGCTTTCCAATCATGGAATCAGTCCGGAATTATTGTGGGTTTCAATAGCGTCTGACGACTCACCATCACCGCAACTCTTCTCACTCATGTCCATGGAACACCGAAGGAAGTACACCAGATCCGCCTCATCTTAGCAAGTCGGCTCAGCATTTTACTCTTCAAACACGAATCCATCATACCGTTCCATTGCGATTCAGTTACTCTACTCTTTGATGGGCGAAGGAGAATTAGGTAAACTTACGGGAATCGACAACTGCGCAGTTATCTTTGACGTTTCGTACGCTTACCCAATAAATCGAATTTAACGGAAAACGATGAGCCTATTAGACCGATTTCGACTTGATGGTCGGCGAGCTTTGGTCACCGGCGGCAGTCGTGGACTGGGACGCGAGATGGCATTGGCACTGGCCGACGTGGGAGCGGACCTGGTGCTCATTGGTCGCAATCCGGAAAGCCTCGCCAAAACGGCCGAAGACGCCAGGCAACTGGGCCGCCAAGTCAACACGATCGAAGCCGATATGGGGGATACCGCTAAGTGCACAGCTGCCTGCGAGCGGGCGATTCAGGAACACGGACCTCTCAATATCCTCATTAACAATGTCGGCGGCCGGCGTGAAAACATCCCGACGGCCGAAATGTCGCTGGCAAAATGGCAGGAACTTATGGATTTGAATCTGACCAGCGCCTTTATCTGCACGAAGCTACTCGGCGGTGACATGATTGAGCAGGGCAGGGGAGGCCGGATCATCAACGTTTCCTCGATCAACGCCTTTGTGGCTGGACGTGGTATTGCCGGGCGTCACTATGAAACGGCCAAAGCGGCTTTGGTCCAATTCACGCGCGCCGTGGCGGTCGATTGGGCCCAACACGGTATCACCGCTAACGCTATTTGCCCTGGTCCCTTCCTGACCGAACCGAATATCCGCTGGTCCCGGCTGATGCCAGAAATGGTTGAGCGAATTCGCGGCGACGTCCCGCTGGGTGATTTCGGCCAACCCGAGGACTTGGGGCCGCTGGCCGTTTACCTGGCTAGCGACGCATCCAGATTCATGACCGGAGCGGCTCTCGTCATTGATGGCGGGTATACGTTGTGTTGAGGTTCTATCGGCTAACCCACTGCCTATTGCCACGATAACCCTCCAATTATCAATGGATCGCGAGGAATTCAATTGTCAGCATTAGATTGGTTCCTGGTCATATCCATTAACGGCGCGATCATTGCGTTTGGTCTTTGGCACGCTCGAAACACGCACAGCTCCGTCGATTGGTTTTTGGGAGCGAAACAATTGCCTTGGTGGCTGGTCGGAATGTCTATGTTCGCCACGGCGGTTGACAGCGGTGACTACGTCGCGGTTTCTGGCAACGCCTACAAGGACGGACTCATTTACATTTCTGCCTGGTGGTTAGGTTTGACCATCGGGTGGTGCACCGTTGCCAACATGGTGTTTTTGCCGATGTATCGCGCGGGGATGTACACCAACGTTGAGTATCTTGAATACCGCTTTGGACCCGTGGCGAGGGTGTTGAGCGTGTTCATCCAGATTCAGACGCGCACGAATGTGATGGGAATCGTCGCCTATTCGCTGTTCCTGACTTTCAGCGCGCTGACCGGTTGGGGTAACAATACATGGTGGTTGATCGTTGGAATTGCGATTGGTGCCGCCGCCTATACCGCAACGGGCGGACTGAAGTCCGTGGCACTGACCGACGCGATGCAATCGGTCGTTATGTTGCTGGCCGCAGTTGCCCTGTGGTGGACGGTTTACAGCGACGTGGGAGGATGGACGGGACTCGAAACAAAACTTGCCGCACATGTCGAAAGCGGCCGCCTGTCAGCTGACACGTCTGCGGCCATGACGAGTGTCAGCGGCTATCACAGTGAAGAAGCTCCACCCGGATTGGTTGTTATTGGCTTCATCATCGTGTTGACGGGCTATTGTGTCATCAACCATTCGCAATCCATGCGGTTGCTAGCGGCCCGCTCGGTGTGGGATATGAAATTGGCAGCGGTCGTCGCGTCCGCCGTTACTGCGTTGGTGCTGTGGTTCAATGTCACGCTGGGGATCCTGGGTCGCGCTGTGATACCGGATTTGGAACAATCGGATCAGATCTTTCCAAGGCTGATTCAAGAGTATTTGCCCATGATGCAAGCGGGTTTGTTGGGGATCGTCGTTGCCGGCCTACTGGCGGGAGGGCTGTCCACGTTTGACTCCATTGGCGCGGCCTTGGCCAGCGTCTTCATACGTGATTTTTACGGGCGATTTTTGGTCACGAATAAGGATGACCGCCATTATCTGGGTGCCAGTCGAATCGTAACGGTCGCGGTCATCGCCCTATCCTTTGCTTACGTCCCATTTCTGGGAGGTGGCATGATCGCCAACTACCTGAAGCTGACGGGAGTTGCCGTCGTGCCGCTAACGACGATATATCTCATGGGAGTGCTTACACCGGTTGCTCGAGGCAGTGCTACCTGGGGTCTGGTTATCGGGCTGGCGAGCGGACTAACCCGGTTTTTAGACCCGGTTTTGGCAGCATCGGGGTTTGAGCCGTTCCCTTTTTGGTGGACGAACGTTTGGTGGGGATACATTTGGAGCACCCTAGCCACCCTGTTGGCCATGCTGGTGTCCAGCCTATTCCTGGGTTGGGCCACACCGGAAGAACTAAGCGGCCTGACGTTGGCCACGTCTGGACAACCGATTCGCCGCAATCGGCCGCAAGCTACAAAGTCCGCCAGCGGCACCTGGTTGGAAACGTCCAGGTCGGAGGTCCCAACCGCCAAAGAGCTACCCGAGGGGATGCAGCCAGGCACTCTCAGCTGGTACCAATCCCCACTGCTTTGGACGGTAGTCTTGTTGGGCGTGATAACGTATTTGAATCTATTTCTTTTTTGGTGATGATGATTGAGTGGATTCCTGGTCGGTGGTCTGCGGTCCATCTCTCCGATGGCCTACAACCACGGTAGCCCGCATAAACAACTCGCGCAAGCCTTGATAGCAGGGGCTTTAGTCTGGTCAGCAATTCCCGGCGAGGTGCCTCTGAGTGGGGCCTGCGGCGGGATTCAATTGCCCGGACTGGAAGACAGGCAAATTAGACAGAAGTGGCGAAGTTCTAGCGGCGTGTGGTCCAATCGAGTTGGTAAAGGATGCCGGATTTTCGCTTCCCATGCCGCTCCCAACGCATTTTTCCAGCACTTCGGCGCATACATTGAGCGGAACGTGGCAGCAGGCCACGAGAAAACTGCGCGATGTTGTGCGGAGAACGGACTCAAGGAACTCTCGCCCGACGGCGTGATGCGAAGGAGGGAACTGGCATC
>Ga0310123_10001424_pt1 | contig 19911 bp, 14 predicted proteins | sample CB6_AW_1057_MG_FD_203505 | JGI IMG/M metagenome (GOLD analysis project Ga0310123, IMG submission 203505) | Marine microbial communities from Western Arctic Ocean, Canada - CB6_AW_1057 | ecosystem: Environmental > Aquatic > Marine > Oceanic | place: Canada: Western Arctic Ocean | collected... | reverse complement strand
TGGTATTTGCGGCAGGGGACGGGGGTGAGGTCGCGAGTTGTTTGCCAGTTTTCGCCGGCGGGATCGGAGGTCCAGATGTTGACGGCGTCGCCCCAGCCGTATTGGTCGAGGTTGTTTTGTTCGGAGTCGGTGTGGCCACCGCCTTGGATGAGGACGGCGCGGAAGCGGCCGTCGGGGAAGCGGTCGAGGTAGGAGGCGTTGAAGGGTGGGCGGTGCGTGTGATGATGAGGATGTTCCAGATGTACTTTATTGTGGTGCACTCCGTGGGTTCTTCCAGTTTATAATAGAATTCCTCGCTGGCAGCCCGCTCCCCACGGAAAGTCGTCTCCCAGAAACTAGAGAACTTCACGACCAGGACCAGATAAGGGAATCAAACGGCGTGCATTACCTGAAACGTTGACTGCAGGCCGCTCCCACCTGCCTCTCCCCCCAACCCCGTCGCCGTCACTATTGGTGAGCCCCAATACCGGTCACATAAGGCCTCGAGCTTCGAGTCCGGAGCTTTTTGAGCCGCGAAGCGGCGCGGGATCGTAGACCAGGGTGGAGCGAAGCGGAACCCTGGGTGAAATCCCTCAAGACGGGAGCACTGAAAGGGCGTAGGAAAACACTCCGCGTGACTCCACTGACCGGACCGGTTTCCGTCGAAAAAAACATGCACATGGGTAAGCAGGCCGGTGCCGAAATCGTTAAGTGACGTGCATTGGGGTTAGCCCCACGCTACGGGATTTTCAGACGCTCTCACGGACAACCAGAATCCTTACGGACGGATGCTTTCGGTTCCCCGGCTCGGGGCCCGCACCTACGGCCGAACGCGCAAGTATTTCTGCAGCAGCCGGCGAAAGGGCTCGCCGGCGTAAAGGTTGCCGTCGCGGTCAGCCGCTACGAATTCGGCCCCGCTTCCGGCCGTCGAGCGCGGGTCGCCCCAGGGAAAGCGGATGAAGTTGTGCACCCAGCCGGTTTTCGCTTCTCCGATCCGAATGCCCATCTCCCAGCCCGGGTTTTCGACGTCATCCGACTCCGAGTCCGCCACGTAAATCTTGCCATGGTCGTCAAAGAAGATCCCGCTGGGCCGCCCGAATTGCGTCCATGTCGCGAGATGCTTCCCCTGTTGATCGAAGATCTGGATTCGGCTATTACCCCGATCGGCGATGAACACCCGGCCTTCCAAGTCAACCGTGATGGCGTGCAGCGTCCGAAACTCTCCCGGACCGTAGCCGGTTTCCCCCCAGGACGTCTTGTACGTCCCGTCACTGGAAAACTTCACGACCCGGTTATTGCCGTCCTCGCCATGGCCGTCGGCGACGAGGATGTCTCCGTTTTCAAGCGTTACGATGTCGGCGGGGGAGTTGAGGCTTTTCGGGCCGCTTCCGGGCTGGCCCGGCGTGCCGAGGCGCATCAGGACTTCTCCGCTGGGGGTGAACTTAATAACCTGGTGGCCTCTGGTGCCTTTCGGCGTCCTCTCGGGGCTCACGGCGTCGGTCACCCAGACGTTGCCATCGCCGTCGACGTGGATCCCATGGGGCCAGATGAACATCCCGCCGCCAAAGCCTTCGACGAGCTGGCCATCCATGTTGAACTTGAGGACCGGATCCAAGTCGGAATCGAGGCATTCGTTTCCAAACCGCTCGGGCAGGCTGGCATCGCACCGTACGACCGCCCAGACATGTTGCCCATCGGGATCGATCGTCACTCCGCCGACCGCTCCCATTTTCCTGCCCTCGGGAAGCTGAGCCCAACCCTCCACCATGCGATAAGGGTCCGGGTAGGGCTGGGCAAAACAGTCCGCCGGTGCGCTGAGCAGGGCAGCGAAGGCTGCCAAAAAGATCGAAAACAGCTTTGTGCAAGTCATGATCAGATTATGGTTTGCCATCAGAATAGCGAATGGATGAGAACAGGCACGGGAAGCGCCGTCTAGCATCGCGAGCGCACGCTAGCCTCCCGCGGACTAGGCCTTTCCACAATGTCGAGCTTCGTCCCGCCGTCTGAGCCGAACCTCGCATGCCCATTCGCCGACCTCAGTCGGTCGGCCAAACGGTCCCCTGATCCTTCTTGGTGACCGGCGCCAGACCCTTGAACATGAACCTCTGCACCCGCTGGCCATGATAGGTTTCCGTGGTGTACATGTTCCCCTTCGAATCAATGGCAATGCTGTGAACCGCGTAGAACTGCCCCGGCTGCCGGCCGCCGTCCCCGAACGTCGTCAGGATCTCGAGCGAATCTCGGTCGAGGATGTGAACCCTGTGGTTCGCCCCGTCGGCGACATAGAGGAATTTCTGCTCCGGATCTTTTGACAGGGCCACGTCGAACGTCGATCCGTCCCCTAGCGTATCCGGTAAGACCCACGCTTCTTTCACGAACGTGCCATCGGTCTTGAACACTTGGATGCGATCGTTGGTACGGTCGCAGACGTATAACAAGCCGTCGTCGGAGAGCGCAACGGCATGCACCGGAGTGCGGAACTGCTTCGGCGCCGGCTCGCCGGGCTTATACGCTGGAAGCTGAGTGTCGTCGGGCTTGTTGCCGTAGGCGCCCCAATGCCGCTTGTATTCGCCGGTGTCGGCGTCCAGGACGATCACGCGGCGGTTGCCGTAGCCGTCGGCCACGTAAAGTTCGTTCGTTTTGGGATCGACGAGCGTCTTGGCGGGCAGCTTGAAGTTCTTCAGATCGTCACTGCCCCTGCCCTCGAACGGCTTGCCAATCTGCATGAGAAATTTCCCGCTCGCGGTGAATTTCAGGACCATGCTGTCGTGAACGCGTCCCTCGCCCATGGCGCTCTCGTCGTGCGGCAGCGTGGCGTTCCCCGGCCGTCTTCGGCCGTTGCCGCCGATCCAGACGTTGCCCTTGTGATCGACGTCGATTCCATGGTTCGAAGCCGACCAGTCATAGCCCTCGCCCGGCCCGCCCCAATGCCGGATGAGGTCGCCCTCCGGGCTAAACACGAGAATCGGGGGCGCGGGATAGCAACAATCCGAGGCCGGCGGATCCCACGTCGCGTAGACCTCCTTCGGATCGAGCGAGCCGCCGCGGTGAATGATCCAGACATTGTCGTCCGCGTCGACGTCCACGCCGATGACGGTTCCCAGCAGCCAGTGGTTTGGCAGCGGCTTCGGCCACAAGGGATCGACCTCAAACCGCGGCGCCATCACTCCAGCGGCCTCGGCTTCGGCGCTGTCATCGAGGAGCGTTGAAATCCCCCAAAGCAGACCGGCGACCGCCACCAGAGCGATACCAATTCTTTTTTCTCGTTTGTTTATGCTCATAAGTTACTCCCGTCTCGGCTATGATACTCGTTCGGTCTCGTGAGCACAAGGTTGTGATGAAGTTTCGTCAAACGATTTTAGGGATCTTGCTGGCGGCTGGACTGGCCAGCGCCGGACTGGCTCACGAGATCCCCAGCGAGGTCACCGCTCACCTGATCGCCAAGCTGGCCCGAGACCGGCTTCAGTTGATTGTGCGCGTCCCGCTCAGCTCCATGCGGGATATTGAGTTCCCGGCACTGGAGTCCGGCTATTTGGATGTGGAGAAGCTGGCCCCTCAGCTCCCGGATCTGGCGACAGTATGGATCGCAAGCTTTGTCGAGATCTACGAGGACGACGCACGGCTGCCGAGACCTCGAATCGCGGCAACCCAGATATCGCTTTCCTCCGACAAGTCTTTCGCCTCATTCGATCAGGCGCTGGCGCACCTCCATCAGCCGCTGCCGCGGAGCGATGAAAACCTGGTAGCCGATCAGGTTCTCTTCGACGTATTGCTGGAGTATCCGATGCGATCGGGCCCTGCCGTCTTCTCGATCCGCCCGGGCCTGGAGCACCTGGCCGCGCGAGTGCTCACGGTTCTGCGGTTCCACACGCCCGATGGCCCGGTTCGCGCCTATCAGTTCTTAGGCGACCCGGGACGCCTGCCTCTGGATCCGAGCTGGGCTCAGGCGGCCTGGCGCTTCGTCGAACTCGGTTTTTTTCATATCCTCGACGGGCCGGATCATCTGCTGTTTTTGGCCTGCCTGGTGATTCCGTTCCGGCGCTTGCGCCCGCTGGTGATGATCGTGACAGCGTTCACGATCGCGCACTCATTTACGCTGATCGCCTCGGCCTTTGACCTCGCGCCCGGCGCCATATGGTTTCCGCCGCTGATCGAAACGCTCATCGCGATCACTGTTGTCTATATGGCGCTCGAGAACATCGTGGGCGCCGGCTCGACGCGCCGCCGCTGGTTGTTCGCTTTCGGGTTCGGTCTGATCCACGGGCTCGGTTTTTCATTCGCCCTGCGCGGAACGCTGCAGTTCGCCGGCTCCCACCTGCTGACTTCACTGCTCTCGTTCAACCTCGGCGTCGAGTTGGGACAAATCCTGGTGCTCCTGATTCTGGTCCCTGTCTTGGAGGGCCTGTTCCGGTTCGTGGTCGCCGAGAGGATGGGGACGATCATCCTTTCCGCGCTCGTGGCGCACACGAGCTGGCACTGGATGACAGAACGGGCAGACCTGCTGAGCCGGTACAGCTTCGATTGGACCAGCCTCACCGCCGCTCAAGTGGCCGGGGCTGCGCGCTGGCTGATGTGGCTTGTCATCGGCGCCGGCGTGGTGTGGGCCGTGTCCGTCTCGCTGCGGCGGAGGCGGAGAGCCGGCGGCTGAGTGACCCCTGCCTGCTAGGCTATATTTCAATCAGAAGTTTGTCACGACTGTAGCTGTGTACCTGCGTCTTCTTAGCCGGAGCATCCTGCTCTTCATCACGTTCGCGAGTCTGCCCAGTCGTGGAGCGGATCCGCCCGCTCCACGGCAAAAGCTTGCCGGCGCCTCTCAGGCGCGGGTCGCGAGGGCTGCCAGATCCGCTGGAACATCCACGTCCGAAGATACCGCTCTGGTTCCGCAAGAGGCCCTTTTGTCGAACGAGGGAGCGCAAAGCTCTGGTCCAGGCGCGGGGACGGACCGTAAGGCGCTTAACCTGCTCGGCGAAGTGGACGCCTCCTCCGGTGAGAGCCGCCGCAACGAGAACGTTCGCATCACTCTCGTGGATAACGCCGTCCAGCGAGAGCTGAACGAACGGCTCGGCCCTTCGGCAACGATCGTCCAGGAATTCAACGTAGACAGCGACTACTTCGGAGGCGAGTTCGGCGGCAGTCCGTCCGCGGCCTTGCACCTAGCGCCGAACAGCCCGCGGCCTTTCCATGGCAACATCTTCGAAATCCACAACAACAGCGTGGTCAGCGCCCGGTCCTTCTTTCAAGCCGGGAGCGTCAAGCCCGCCCGCTCCAATAAATATGGGTTCGTTTTCAGCGTGCCAATAGGCCCCAGCGCCAGTCTCAGCGTCGACGGCAACCAGAACAAGGTCCGGGGGAACGTCAACGGGAACGTCCTCGTACCGACGGCCGATGAAAGGACGCCGCTTGACCGTGATCCCATCACAGACGAGCCAGTGGATCAAGCTACGAAAGACTTCATCAACCGGATCATGGCGGCGTATCCCAATGAACTCCCCAACCGCCTCGACATCGACCCGCGGGCATTGAATACAAACTCGCCGCAGTCCATCAATAACGATGTCATCGGATCGCGCTTGGATATTGATTTCACTCCCAAGGATCACTTTGCCGCCAGCTACCGATTCACGGGTCAGACGGTGGACGCATTCCAGCTCGTTGGCGGCCAGAATCCAAATACGACCACGAAGAACCACCGCGTCCGGATGACCTGGAGCCGTACTTGGAACCCGGAAACGACCGCCGATTTTTCCGCCGGTTTCAATCGCGTTGGTTCGTTGCTGCTTCCCGATGAGAGTGCAGTCGGACCCCTGATGTGGCTGGCTTCCGTCATCCAGTTTCTGGGGCCCGGCCCGATTGTTCCCATCGACAGGGCCAGAAACACCTTCCAGTACGCCGGCCAGGTTCGCCGGATTCAAGGCCGCCACAGCCTTCACGCCGGTGTGAGGCTGGTCCGGCGTCAAGTCAATGGATTCGAATCCGCCAGTCACCGGGGGGAGTTTCAATTCCGCAACGACTTCGGACACGATACGCTCACCAACATCAGGCTCGGACTCCCGACCCAGTATTCACGGGCAATTGGGAAAATTCATCGCGGCTTCCGCACCTGGGATGGCCAATTCTTCCTGGGCGACCGCTGGCAGCCCGCATCCGGTCTGACCATCAACATCGGGCTGCGGTATCAGCCTGCCCTCCAGCCCGCTGAGGTCAACGGGCTCAGCGAGATTCCCTACGCTTGTGACTGCAACAACTGGGCCCCCCGGTTTGGGTTTACCCAGCGCCTGGGCAGTCGTTGGGGAGTGCTGCGGGGCGCCTACGGCATCCAGTATGGCGAAATTTTTCCGGTCACCTACAGTCAGGCACGATTCAACCCTCCGGGAAACCTGACGGTCGTGATCCAGGCCCCGCCACTCGCCAATCCGCTTTCGGCGCTGGCTCCGGAGTCTCTCAACCCCGGCGCCCGCAGCACGGTGGTTCGGCTGGATCCGAACTTGGTTTCACCCTACTCGCACCAGTACAACTTTTCTTGGCAGTGGACGCTGGCCGGGAACTGGCGAGCCGAACTCGGCTATGTGGGAAGCCGTTCCATCAAGCTGCTAAACCGCTGGAACATGAACCGTGCTCAGCCGGTTCTGGGCGTTCCGCTGACGACCGAAACGGTCAACGAACGCTGGCCCGACCCGCGCTTCTTCGAGATCCGGCGGGTGCTCAACAGCTCGCGTTGCTACTACGACGCCGCCAAGGTTCGGCTCCTCCTGCCGCGCTGGAGGGGCCTTACGCTCGACGCTTCGTATTGGTTCAGTAAAGCCATTGACCTCGAGAGCAACTATATGGGCACCGGATCGGGTACGGACACGTGGATGTCTCAGAGCCCGTCGGAATTCAATGCTCACGGGGAAATGCGCGGGCTGAGTACGTTCCACCAGCCCCACGCGTTTCTGACTCGTGTGAACTACGAACTGCCCCGGATCGGAGGCCGCAACAGCTGGGTTGGAGCGATTTTGGCGGACTGGCAGGTTTCGTCCGTGATTCTGTTGAAGTCGGGCACTCCGTTTGCGGTCGTTTCCGGCTCTGACGGCAGCGGTTTTGGCAATGTCGACGGCACGGGCAGGGACCGCCAGCAAGTGCTGGACCCGTCCATTCTGGGACGCGCCGTCGACCATCCCGACATTTCCCGCCAGCAGCTGCCGGCCTCGGCGTTCTCCTTCATCGCTCCTTCCGGGCAGAGTGGAATGTTGGGCCGTAACACGTTCCGAAAGGATGCCATCGCCAACACAAATATGAGCCTGTCGCGAAGCTGGCGGGTTGGGCCTGAGCGGGCGCTTCTGTTTCGCGCGGAATCGATCAACTTCTTCAACACGGCCCAATTCGCCGAGCCCGGCCGCGATTTGACATCGCCCAATTTCGGTCAGATCAACAACACACTCAACGACGGCCGGACGTTTCGATTCTTGTTGCAGTTCAGCTTTTAGACGGCCCCAGCCATTTGGAAGGACTCGCTTGGCTGGGGGCTATGGCGGCGCGGCGCGGACGGGCGGATTCGGGCACCGGGGGACTGCAGTTTTTGCAGTGATTCGTCCCCGAACTTGCGGGGTTTGACGTCGGAGCCACGACCGCTGGAGCCACGACCGCCGGAGCCACGACCGTGAGGGAGTGGTTATCGCGAGCAGATCAATCGATTCGAGCAAACCGCCTGCTCACGCGCGCGGCTCAGACCGGCGCGGACGGGCGGATTCGGGTGCGGCAAGATTGCAGTTGTTGCAATGATTCGTCCCCGAACTCTCGGGTTTGACGCCGGAACTCGCCGTTTTGTCAGCGCTCTCATTTCACGCTGACCTGAAAGTCATCAAAATTCGTCACGCTGTCGGCCTTGGTCCAGATTCCGACCTTTCCAGCCTCCGAAAAAGTGTTGTCCTCAACCTCGTACAGCTTCTTTCCGTCGAAGTAGACGGTGAACAGACTGCCGTCGAAGGCCACGCCGAGCGTGCTCCAGGCGCCGGAAGGGATCCTATGCTTGACACCGTACGTCTTGGCGGCGGCGCCTTCCCGAGCCAGCGAGGAACGCTTGCCGCCCTCCACCTTATAAAGAACGACGTTGTTTTCGAGCGCGTTGGCCCGGACGACGTAGTAGTTGTTCTTGTCCTTGTATCGCCAGACGAGCCCTCCGGCCTGGTCCACCTCTCCGGAGATGGGCCGGAACTTCACGCTCACCTTGCCGCTGGCAGTCGTCACAGCATCGAAGATCGCCAGGGGGAAGCGGCCGTTCGTGGGATCGTTCGAAGTCTGTGCCAGGACATTGGGCGAACTGGGCGCCGTGGAGTCCTTTAGGGTTTCCCATTTCGGAGCGCCGCCGTCATGGGTCATTGTGAGGGTCAGGGCGAGCGACCAGCCATCGGGCGCCGAACCGGCGGCACTCGAGTCGAAGTTGATCGTTTCCGCCGAGAGCGTCGCCGTGCCCAGCAACAGTGTCATGACAATGGGTCTCATAACCGTAGTTCCCTCCCTGATTCGTTCAAAGCCGGCTAGCCGAAATCGGCTACACCAGGCTATGGAGCCTGCTATAGGAGGCAATAGGAGGCATGAGCGGATTGGGATGGAACCAGCCGTTGGGAACGGCTGGTTTTCTTGCTCGCCCCGATATCAAGCCACGCCAATGTGGCTGGCCAAACGGCGCCCTGGACAGTGTAGCCTGTGTCCGACTTTCTCCCCACTTTCTCCGACGATATCGCGGGTCACGCTTCTAGGAAGTGGTGCCAAACGCTACTAGAACTGCCATTCCTCCGTCTCCATAAAACCCTCGAGGGTCAGGCACGGGATTTCGAAATGGTCACAGATGTTCGGGATGCGCGCAGCATTCGGCCTGAGACTTTCCATAGTCACTACTGAAGCACCTACAACCGCAGCCTTCGCAATGACGAACGGATCTGCGTTCTTGCCTCCTTTGTAAAGCTTCTTCTCTTCGATGTTCTGCTGGAAATGGCGCACGCTAAAGATCTCGGCTACGAAGGATCCTTCAGCCGCCGTTGGCGTGGTGAAGAGGGCTTCATGGACCTTGGTCCATTGCCGAAGATCTTCTAGCGAGCTGTCCTTGATCTCCCGCGCTACTTCACGGGTTGAGATGATCCGCCCCTTCGTCGACGATCGCGTCGAAGTTCGCCCAAAGCGTCCGAAAACGCCCTCGATAGTAGTTCTTAAACAAGACAGAGAGGGCGCTGGTGTCAAAGACGTACGTCATGCGCCGCTCGCGGCGAACCTCTCTTCGAACGTGCCCAGGTTCTTCGGGGTGATGTTCAGATAGTCGGCCAGCTGCACCTCATTGATTCGGTTCTGGTAGTACTGACCGAGCGCCAGGCCGATATATCGGGAGCCGAGATAGCTTATTTGGGAGTTGTAAAAATCGCCGCCGTCACTGCCTTTGGTCTGGCCGGCCCACTTTTTGACGGCAGCATCGTAGGTGTCGTCTCCGATCAGATCGCGTTCGAGAAATCGCAAGAAGATCACCGCGCGGCTAACGCGGAACCGCTTCGCCAGAGCCTCTGCTGTTTCCTCTGTCGGCTCTAGTCCACTGAACGTTGCTTCAAATACGTCCTCTGGAACAAGGAACTGAGCAGCGAATTGATTGCAGATTCGCTCTATCCGACGAGCCGGCGCCGGCAGCGATTCGAAGTCTTCGAGTCGATAACGCTGATCAAGCGCGTCAATGCCGCTTGTGTGGAAGACGAGATGCGCCAGCTCGTGGAAGAGCGTGAAAATCTGTCTCGTCTTCGAGGTGCTGTTGTTGACATAGATGATCGGGAATTCGTCGTCGTACAAGCAGAAACCCGAATACCCCTTGAACCGGAATGCGTCCTTAAAGACGAAGAGACCAACCCCCAAAAGGACCTGTCGCCAGTTCTTGAGAGCATTCTCGTCGCTAGCCCAGCTTGATTGCTGGGCTAGCGACACGCCGAGATACTCTCGCACGCGCCGCGCCATGACGGCTATGGGAACGTTGGGTCGAAAGGTGAGGTCACGAGTGATCAATCGATCGGCCGGATTTACACCGTCATTGAGTTCCGCCAGGTTGAGCTGCATCGCCTTGGCTTTGCGCAGCATAGATATGATGCGCGGCGGGATGCGCTCGAACATCGCCTCCGGCAACGTGCGAAACGAGTTGCCGAGTGGGGGCAGATCAGGTGGTTCCGGGAAGAAGAAAACGGCGACCGGCACCTTGAACTTTTCAGCAAGCTGCTCGATTTGTGGATAGGTCGGGAAAGACTCAGGATCGTCTGCTTCCCACTGCTCTAGCTTCTTGAAGCTGGAAAGCAAGTCGCCAACTGAGAAGCCCGCCTGTTCGCGTGTCCACCTCAGGACGGCGGGTGTCACCTGGATTTGCTCACCAGCCATAAAGGGGAACCGGGACAGCCTCAATTATGGCGCATGTGCGGCTCGTGCGGTCTTGCTGGTCACATCTTTCTTCGAGAGCAGAGGAGAGCGAGGGACATCCATGATAGGTAAATGTCAAGGGGTCGACGCAGAGACCTCTCGGCCCGTCCTCGATGGCGGGTTGGGTGTGATCGGTCGTCCCGTTGCGCGGCGAGTGTTTGCGAATCGAAGGTGGGGCCCCAAGGACCAGACATCCATGAGCTGTCTCGGGCCAGTAGCGAACCACTAGCCCTCGCAGAAGATTCAGTTAGGGTCCGGCCTGCCGGCCTCGAAACAGTCACACTGGGCGCCTCGGGAACAGAAGGCTCCGTCGCGCAGTCCCTACGAATGCGAGGGCCGGCAGGCAACTCGTCGTCATTCAACAGAACGTCTTTTTCTTCTTCCCAGGGCAGGGACCCGCGGGCTGTCTTTCCCGGCGCGGCCGCCCGTCGCTCACCCTGGCTTGGCGGCGGGTCCTCGCAGGCGGCCAAGACAGCCTTTCCCGGTGGCGGGTCCCAGAGCGAAAATCTTTTCTCTTTTAAGCTGCTGGCGGCAGCGCTTCGAAGTCGCGCTCGCGGCGATCGACCGCCAACAAATACGCCACCAGCTTGCGCGCCACCGCCACCGTGGCGCGGTGGCGCGGTCCGCGCGCAAACTCGTGCTCGTAGACTTGGCGCAGCGTCTCGTTGTGGCGCGGCGCCAGCTTGGCGGCCTCGATCAACATGCATTGTAAATGCTTGTTGCGCTGTTTCGACAACGGCCCGCGCTGGTCTTTGCCCGCCGACTGTTTCTGGGCCGCGCACAAGCCGCAGTAACTGATCGCCTGGCGGATCGAGGTGAAGCGCTCGGGCTCGCCCACTTCCAGCGCCCAGGTCAGCGCCAGCACCGGCCCCACCCCGCGGATCGTCTGCAAGCGCTCGACCCGCCCGGCCAGCAACGAGTACTTCGCCAACTCCTTCAGCAGCCGGCGCTCCAGCCGCAGCGCCAGCTCCATGCGGCTGATCGCCAGCAGCTCGCGCACCGAGTTCTGCGTCTCGGGCAGTTGCTCCAGCAGCGGATAGAAGTATTTCTTGCGATGCAGTTTTTTCTTGACGTAAGGCTGGCCGATTTCCATCAGCAGGCCGGCAACCTTGTTCTTCATGCGCACCGCTTCGCGCACCAGCAGGTTGCGATAGCGCAACACGCGCCGCAACTCGCGAATCTCGGCCGGCGCCATGTAGCAGCGCGGCAGCAGATCGCAGCGCAATAGGTCGCAGATTTTGTCGGCATCGAGGCGGTCGTTTTTCTTCTTGGAACAAGTGATGGCCTTGAGCATCAGCGGGTGGGCGTCGTCGAGCCGTTGGGCCCGCGGCCGCAGTTCGTCGTAGACCCAGCCGCTGAACATGGTGGCTTCGACGCGGCCTTGCCGCACGAGTTCGTCCTCCTTGGTCTTGATCACGAAGGTAATGCTTTTCTTGTGAATGTCGAGTCCGATATAGTAATGGTCGTTCATTGTTTCCCTCCTGGTTGAATTTTGAGCCGGCATGGCCGCCGGCTTCCATAGTTTCCCACCAGGAGGACTTTTTCATCTCTACCCTATGCATTGAAACAGTCACCAGGTTTTATTGTCAACTTATTGAAAAATCGCCTGCAGTTGCCGCGAAAACCCGGTGACTGTCCCCGCCGGAGGGCCTCAGTGAACGGTATTGAGGCCAGGAGGTCGGCCCGATCAAGCTCTCTGTGAGATCGAGTCCACGTGCCGCCCGGCGGCATCGACCGCGCGGACGTGATACCAAAGCCCGCCCGAGGCGCCTCGGGGGGCTTCGTTGTCGGTGAAACGGAACGGGTCGAGCGTGATCCGCGGCTTGTAGGGCTCGACCGCCACGCGCTGATCGCGGCGCCACACTTCGTAGCGAACGATCGGGTCGCCGCCAGCGTAGGCATTGTGCCAGAAAATATCAACCCGGCCTTCGGCGGCGCGCTTGACCTGCACGTTTTGCGGCGGCTGGAAACCGATCGAGGGACGCTGGAAGAAGTTGGTCCGCGTGCCGTGCAGCGCGGCCACGCGGTTCTCAATGTCCTTCTTCTCCATGAGCGACAGCGGCTTCGCGCTTTGGCAAGCGGCCAGGTTGGAAACGATCTGGTCCCGCTCGGGATCATTGTTGTTGTCGATCAGCCCGATGCCGGTAATCAGGGTGCTCATGCCCTCCGGGTTGAGCGTATAGCGGATGAAGTCCTCGTGTGACACTTTGCCTTTTTGCCCCACGCTGAGAACACTCTGTCCGGGTTGGCTGGCGTACTTTTGCTCCAGGCCGTACATCACGCCATCAGCGAATACTTTCATCCCTATCACGCCCATGCCCGCGGCATGTGCTGCCGGAATGGAATTGGTCTGGTGGCAAAAATAGCGGGGATCGTTGGGATTACAGGCGACCAGCAGAGTGTCGAGCACCCGCTTTGTGTCGCGCTGGATGGCGTACATGTGGACCGCCGGGTTCTCGTGGCCGGTGATGCCGATGTGGCGAATCCACTTTTTGTGCTGGGGGTTCTCCCCGGTATGGTTCGTGCCGTCGCGAAAATCGACGAGCGTGGCGACGGCTCCGACACGTGGCAGTGATCTGTCGCCCGGGTTGTCGTAGCCCTCGAAAGCAGCGTCGACCTCTTCCTTGACGCCGATATGGTGAATCTGCATCAGGTCCAGGTAGGCGCCCTCGGGGATGTGTCCCTTGCCGTCGCCAAAGAACTGAGTCAAGGCGCGTTTCACGTCTTCGGTGACGAGCTTGCCGCCACCGGCCGAACGGCCCATCGGCTGCGAGCCGTCGCGCACAACGCCGTGACGCAGCCCGGTTTTGGATGCGATGAAGAGCCTGGCGCGCAGGTTGTGGTCGTAGCCGGGCTGGCCCGGCTTGAGGTTCAAAATTTCGAAGGCTTTGCCGTAATGCATCTGGCTCAACTGATAGTTGTTGGCCGTCTCCAGGTAGCTGACGCCGGCGCGGATCGCCTTCACGACGATCTGCACTTCCTCTTCACTTTTCGACTTCCACATGACCTTGTTGCCGCCCGCGAGGCCGAAAGTGGTCACCTCTCGTCCTGTACGGCCGAGCAGGCGCGTGGCAAGCTTCTTCTCAGCGGGGTGCGACCAGGTCGCAAAGCGGCCTGAGATAGGCAGAAACGTGGTCGCCACGGCAGCCGAACCGGCCCAGCGCAGGGCGTCGCGACGGGTGTAGCTTGTGGTCATCGCGGGACCTCCAGAGGAAGAGAACTATTCTCTAGTATTTCAGCAAGTAAGTAGTCGACGGCAACAAAGCTGTGCTGGATCCGCGGGATCTGGAGGCGTCGCAGGGCTTCGCGCGGATACGAAGCGTGGAACTCCGTCGACGCCGGCGACCCGCCATTGACCGGATAGAGATGGTCATAACAAGCCTTCGCGGATGGTCCACCCCAAGCCACCCTTCGGCGGCCCTCAAGCCGCGCTGAAGTACCTGGCGCGCTACACCCATTGCGTGGCCTCTCGGATCGAAGACTGTTGTCCTCGGACGACGGCACGCTTCGTTTTTCTTACAAGGACTACCTTACTTGGGCGGGCTCATCAACGGTTCATCAACGGTTGTCACGCGGGGGTGGGCAAGATTAAGATAGGCGCGGAGGAGCGGCAATGCGATTCTTGATTCTTCTGGTTCCGATGCTCAGCATGGCGGCGATTGTGCCGACTGACATCTCCGAGGTCCAGCCGGGACCCGTCACCGTAACGGCATCCACCGAGGCGCTCACCGTGCAATGGCCGGACGAAGCAGACCGCACCTGGACGGCTGAGTTCTCGCTCGACACGGAAGAGCCGCTGATCACGGTTATCAGCCTCGACGGGAAAGCTGTTATCCGGAATGCGAACCCGCAGTACTGGGTCACGACCGGGACACGCGGCGGGCGTGCAGGATTCGATGAGTTCGCGGATTTTCCGGGCGATCATCCACAGGGAACACGGCACTTCTGGGGCAAACTCCAGCCCACCAGCGCCAAGGCTCGAACCGTGGGAAATCGGGTGGAAGTCTTCTTCTCCGGCCTCAAGGTGGGCATTTTCGAGGGGGGCATTGCCTACACGTTCTATCCGGGAAGTCGTCTTATCCAGCAGGAAGCGGTGGCGTCTACGGAAACACCGATGACCGCCTACTTCTATGACACCGGCCTGAGAATGGCTGCACCAGCCGCCACGGTGCGACCCGGACAGCGGGAGATCGAAACGCCTGTCACTTACTACGATATGAACGGCAATCTGCAGACCGTCATGACCGACGGCCCGGATCGACGGCCCGCCTACGTCCGCTACCGTACGATCGCGGCAAAGATGGATTCTGGGAGCTTGGCGGTCTTTCCCGCCCCTCATCAATACTTCCTGCTGCGTGATTACACCACAAACATGGGATACGTTTGGTCCCAAGGGTGGTATGGACGTATCGGACCAGGAGAGCTGGGACTGGGCGTACGCCAATTGCCGGACGACGGTTCGCCGGGCTATCCCTGGATCAACGCGCCACCGGGCACGATGCAGCGGATGAGCGTCTTTTATCTGGTTTCCGACGGGGCCGCGGAGGAAGTTCTGGAGGAGGTGCTTCGCTTCACCAACCGCGACCGCTTTCCAACGCTCCCGGGATACAAAACGCTGCTCTCGCACTTTCACTGGGGCATGACGATGAAAGCTCTCGACCGCGGCGAAGACAATGTGCGCCCTTACCGGGAATTGCTCATGAACATGGGCGTCAATGCGGTGATGACGTGCGATTTCCACAGCGACGGGCATCCGCGGGATCTGACCGACGTGCGGCTCCACGAGTTGGACACCTACTACCGTTTGGGCCGAATGCTCTCGGACTCGGAGTTCTTGATGATTCCTTCCGAAGAGGCGAACAGGCACTTCGGCGGCCACTGGGTCGTTGCGTTTCCGAAACCGGTTCTGTGGTTTATGAACAAGGGATCGGAGGGACCCCTGGTGCGGCAACACCCCAAGTACGGAAAGGTGTATCACGTCGGTTCGCCGGAAGACGTGATTGAGATGGTCCGGCTGGAAAAGGGCATCGTGTATACGACCCATCCGCGCACCAAGAGTTCCTTCGAGTATCCGGACAAGTATCGCGACCAGGACTTCTTTCTCGATCCCCGTTTCTTTGGTGTCGGCTGGAAACAGATGCCGGCGGACTTGTCTACGTTGCGACAGGGGGTTCGAGCATTCAAGTTACTCGACGACATGAGTAACTGGGGGCTGACGAAGGGCCTGTTCGCCGAGGTGGATACGTTTCACATAGGCCCCACGCACGAGCTTTACCCGCACGCCAACGTCAACTATGTACGTATCAATGAGCTGCCGAGCTTCGACGACTACGGCCCGCTGCTCGAGGCCGTGCGGCGCGGCGACTATTTCGTGTCGACTGGCGAGGTACTGTTGCCCGACGTGAAGATCTCGACCGCTTCGCCCTCAATGATCACAGCGAGCGTGAACGTCCAGTGGGCCTGGCCGCTGGCGTTTGGCGAGCTGGTCTGGGGAGACGGGAAGCAAACGTTCACGCGGACCTTTCCTCTGGATCAGACACGCCCGTTCGGCAATGCCACCTTCGAATGGAAGGTGGACGCCAAGGACTGGAAGTGGGCGCGTGTGGCGGTTTGGGACGCCGCCGGCAACGGAGGATTCATCAACCCGGTGCGCCGCTAGTCAGTCCCGCGGCGAAGATCTGCTCCTTTGAGCTGAGACGGCGCGCCGCCAGATTGAACCATCCGTGCATCTGGACGAAGTCCCGCGGCACGCCTTGGCCTGTGGCGTACAGCCTGCCGAGGCTGTCCTGCGCGACGAGGCCGAAATAGCTCGCGTCTGCCCTTGGGAACGTCGCCACCGAGACACTATTAAAGCCCGCATCTCTCGCCACCTCACGGCCGAAGTACGCGATCGGCGGCACAAAGTTCGGGCATGGATGCCGAAAACTTCGCCGACCGGGCGGAAGCGGGTTCCAACCGCACTTTGGCACTGCTAATGTATAAGGGCTGAGTCTTATGCTGGAGGCAGCCATGTCCTTGAAACTCTTTCTCTCGATCCTAGTGGTGGCGGCCGTTCTGGCCGGCGCCGACCGGCCTTTCGGCCAAACCCACTCGGGGCGAAGCTCCGTGCTGGCCCGCAACGGCATGGTCGCCACAAGCCAGCCGCTCGCTGCTCAGGCGGGACTGCGGATCTTGCAGAAAGGCGGCAACGCGATCGACGCTGCTGTGGCGACCGCCGCCACGCTGGCTGTTGTCGAGCCCATGATGACCGGCCCGGGCGGAGATTTGTTCGTCCTGGCCTACATCGCCAAGGAAAACAAGCTCGTCGGGCTCAACGCGAGCGGCTTTTCACCCGCGGAGGCGGACATCGACTTTTTCAAAGGGCGAAATCTGGAGGCCATACCGGTCAAGGGTCCGTATTCAGTGACGGTGCCGGGTGCGGTGGACGGATGGGCCACCTTGCTCAGCGAATACGGCACGATGACGCTGGCCGAAGTGCTCGAGCCGGCGATCGAGTACGCCGAAAACGGTTTCGCGATTTCTGAGATCATCGCGGGCTCCTGGAACCTGCCGCTCTCGGCGAGCAGCATACCGCAGGGCGAAACGGTCGTCGACAATTTTGTGCGTTCGTACTACATCAACGGCAGGCGCCCCGAGCACGGCGACGTTTTCGTCAACAAAGCGCTGGCCGCAACGTTCCGTCAGATCGCCCAGGACGGCCGAGACGCCTTCTATAAGGGTGAAACCGCCCGGAAGACCGTGGAGCATCTCAACAAGCTCGGCTGGCCCATCACGATGGAGGACATGGCCTACCAGCATTCCGATTGGGTCGAGCCGATCAGCACGACCTACAAGGGCCACCGCGTCTTCGAGCTGCCGCCCAACGGCCAGGGGATGGCGGCGCTCGAGATGCTTAACATCATCGAAGGCTTCGACCTAAAAAGCCTGGGACATAATTCCGCCCCCTATCTGCACCACTTGATCGAGGCCAAGAAGCTGGCTTTCGCGGATTTGGACGCTTGGCTGGCGGATCCCGAGAAAACCGACCTCCCGACCTCAAAGATCATTTCCAAGGACTATGGGAAGAAACAGCGTGGCCGCATTGACCTCGCCCAAGCAGCCGATCGGGTCGCCACCGGAATCAATCCCTCCGTCGAACGGTTCCAAGGGACCGGCGACACCGTCTATCTAACGACCGCCGACAAAGACCGTAACGTCGTCTCCTTCATCAACAGCGTTTTTCAAGCGTTTGGCTCGGGTGTCGTCGTGCCCGGTACGGGCGTGGTTCTGCAGAACCGGGGCGCTCTTTTCTCGCTCGACCCCGAGCACCCGAATCGTATTGAAGGCCGCAAGCGTCCCTATCACACCATCATTCCAGGAATGGCTTTCAAGGATGGCAAGCCCTGGCTCTCATTCGGAGTCATGGGGGGGGCGATGCAGCCCCAGGGCCACGTCCAGGTGCTGCTCAACATGATCGAGTTTGGAATGAACGTGCAGGACGCGGGCGAAGCGGCTCGATTCCGTCACGTGGCTGGATTGGAAGTTGCGCTGGAATCCGGGATTGATCCGGAAACCGTGGCGCAGCTGACTCGCATGGGTCATCAGGTCAACTTGACCGGCGGTGGCTTCGGCGGCTATCAAGCAATCCAGATCGACTGGGAACGGGGAGTTCTGCTAGGCGGAACCGATCCCCGTAAAGATGGCCTGGTAGCGGGCTGGTAGCAGCATTGCGGGCGGGCGTCAGTACGACTCATTGCGTCACTTCTGGTGCTCGGATTAGGTTCGTTCTGTCTTCATGTTCACCCCCCAGTCAGCGAGAATTCAGTCGCTGTGAGTGTCACGAATCATGACCGCATGTCTTAGGATTCCAGTCTTCTTCATGGTGTGATTTCCTTCGAGGCCGGGGCCGCAACGGCGCCGAACAGAGGCGCCAAGGGTGGAGTGGCTGGAAAGTGTTACGGTCGTTGACAAGATCTCTGGCCGATCCCTACAATGAGGAATCTCGGCCAGGTAGCTCAGTCGGTAGAGCGCAGCCCTGAAAAGGCTGGCGTCGGCAGTTCGATTCTGTCCCTGGCCACCATGTTTTCAACAACTTACAGCCACCACTCCCGCCAGTTTGTTTCATTAGTGTTCCAAAACTTGATCCAAGGCTCGTCAAAACTCGCCTTCGAGTGGATCAACTCCTGCCCTCACTTGGAGCAGTAAGAGCATCAGCCTGAGTTCATCGAAAGCCGCCAACAAGGCCAACCCGAGTTGTGCAGTTTTGGTTACCCGGGCTGCTTATGAGAGTCCCCTTGGGCGGCTTGACGCACCGGGAAAACAAGGGAGTATAAATCAAGCTGTGTCATGAGTTGGACGACGATGACTAATCTCAACGGAGAGCGGTGGGTAACGTGTCCCCACTGCGCCCTGGGGTGTTCCCCCATCTCAGCCGAGTCGCTACAGGGTCTCGCTTGATATCCCTGTAGGTGAGCTTACGCTAGTCGGCCAATGGGCCTACCGGCAAGGCAGAAGAGATTAGAACAGTCGGCCTTTTGAAGTTCAGTGGGCGCTAGCGGTAAGGTCCAAGGGGCGGGGTCTATCCTCCGCAGGCCCAAATTGGATCATCTGGGGGAGGGGTTGGGTCGGATCTTTGGTAAGTGAAGGCACCGAGACCCTATTTATTTCTTTACATGCTCTTCTTGAGAACTACGTGTGCAAATAAGGATCTACCCGTGTCTACCCGTGACAGTGAGCCAAAGGCGTAAGGCGTAAGGCGTAATACACAATGAACCGAAAAGCCAAGGGAACCCGAAACGAGCACCGCAGCATGGCTGTGCGGAATCGCTGGTTGGCGTGCGAAGAGATTGGCGTCGTGCCGCTCTTCGAGACAGTCCAGATGGACGACGACGCAATATTGGAATTCGTTTTCGATGAAAATTTGCACCGTCGCCATTTGAATTCAAGCCAGCGGGCTTGTGTCGCCGTAAACTTCCTGGAGCTTGAGAAGACGTACGCCAGGCAAAGGATGAGCCAAGACGGGAAGAAATCCGCACCGGGTAGGCCAGAGAAAGGTAGGCAACTTTTTGCCTACCTTAACCGGGATGCAGGCAAGGCCGCCGAACGTGCCGCCAAGAAAGTAGGTACGAACCGCACGAGCGTTCACGACGCCGCCAAGCTGAAGGCTGACGACCCCGAAGCATTCCAGGCGATCAGCAAAGGCAAGAAAACCGTCAGCCAAGTCAAGCGAGAAAAGGTTGAGCAGAAGCGCACGGCCAAGCGCACCGCCGATGCCAAGCGAATCGACGAAAACAGCCAGCCGAGACTCGATTGGCGCAGCCAGTGAGCGATGAACTACAGCATCAATGTTATCAGTAACTTATGGGGACACAAGGGTAGGGGCGATCCGTTTCCCCAAAAACGATACAAAATCACTACTGTCCGGTTAACGACTCACTGACGGGCGGCAATCGACTGTTCTAGCATGGCTTAGGGCTGTTTTCCCCTTGCCGCGATTTGAACGGCGAAGGACGGCTGGAACGACTTCGGAGGCGG
>Ga0310123_10001422_pt1 | contig 19919 bp, 15 predicted proteins | sample CB6_AW_1057_MG_FD_203505 | JGI IMG/M metagenome (GOLD analysis project Ga0310123, IMG submission 203505) | Marine microbial communities from Western Arctic Ocean, Canada - CB6_AW_1057 | ecosystem: Environmental > Aquatic > Marine > Oceanic | place: Canada: Western Arctic Ocean | collected... | reverse complement strand
TGCTACGACATGAAGCGAAGCGGATGCAAATCGAAGTCAGCGATCAGGCCGTCACCGATTTCATTACAAAACTCCTTGCGCAGACATTGAAGAAGCAACAATTTCGAGAAATTCGCGCTCAATTCCGTCTAGGTGAATCGGAACTCTACAATATTCTGCGTGACGAACTGCTCGCGAAAGAGGCACTGCAGTTGTTACTCCCACGCAACCCACAAACGCCTGATCAATACTGGCAACACTACCGCAAAATCAACATCCGACAGTTGCTACAGGCCACCGCCGTTCCGGTTGCAGCATTCTCGACAGCTGTCGAGAAACCGTCGGACACGCAGTTACTCGAATTCTTCACTGCCCAGAAGAAATACGTTCCCAACGAACTTGGACCGGGAGAGCCCGGTTTTCGGCAACTCCGCAAAGTGCGACTCGCCTATCTGGAAGTCGACTATCTAAGGACTGAAGAAGAGATTGCTCCGAAGACAGACGACGACATCCAAAAGTTTGATGAAGAGATCCTCGCCTTTTTCCAAGACAACAAGGACGCCTTGTACAAGATCAGAACGCTTCCAAATCAAACCACCAACGATGAAGTAGAGCCAATCCAGCCTGAATTCGAACCCGAAGCAAAGCTGGAACCCGAGAAGAACGTCTCCGATGCCAACGATCCCGTCCCAAAAGAGTCGGACCCCAAGAAAGCCGACTCAGCAACCAACAAATCGGGCGACAAGAACGATACGGCCGCTTCCGGGCCAAAATACCGGCCGCTTAATGACGACCTAAAAAGCGAAATTCGTGACATACTGCTTCGAGAGCGAACGCTGGAGGAGATGAAGTCTCGGATCGAAACGGTACTGGCAGAAATGCAAGAGATCGGCTACCGGGCCAATTCGCTTGAAAACGACCCGGACCGCATGACCACCGCGCAAGTCGAAAGTAATGTGCGATCGCTTGCTAAACGAATCGGATCGCGGTACATCCGAACACCACTTTTGTCTGCCCAGGAGTTGGCCGATTCTGAAGAGCATGTCTTGGGCCACGCGACCGAGCCGGTCGAAAATCCACTGGAACGCGCGAGTGCTCAACGCGTGCTCGACCGAATCTTCGGCAGTGAATCCGGACAATATTATTCGGCCGAGGAAGCCGAAGACTTTGTGACGAACAACCGATTCGTGTATTGGACCATCGACGACCGCGAGGCACATGTTCCAACGTTCGAAGAACCGGGTATCCGGGCACAAGTTTTGAAAGCCTGGAAGACTGAACAAGGTCGGCCGAAGGCGAAAGAACGCGCGAAGGAGCTTGCCGATTTGGTCCAAATTGCCAGTAAGAACGGTACGAGTATGTCCGAAGAGCTGGCTGACCAGACACTGACACGGAAGCCCGACGGTATACGACTAACAGTTCTGAATACGCCCGAATTCTCGTGGTACAGTCAAACCACGCCGAGTGGTCCTTCTCTCAGCTTCCTTCAACAACAATCCGGTCCACCTGCTCAGCTGTCCCATATTCCGGGCATCGAAAATGTCGGGAACGAGTTTATGGACATTGTCTTCAATCAATTGAGCAACGGCGACGTCGGCGTTGCAGTCAATCGAAATCGTTCGGTCTACTACGTGGTTAAAGTAATGAATCGCTCACACTTGGATGAAAGCAACGACCTAGCACTAAAGCAAAAGTTTTTCAAAAAACGATCATTCCTGACAGGTCCGTATCGCTATCTGGCCGACTTGGACCGTGTGGAAGCGTACTTGAACTGGATTGATCAATTCGCTGAGAGCTACGCCGTGGTATGGAAGCAGCCCACACCGCGTCTCTGATGAAGAGGGCCACACATCCGGGAGCAGATGTCATTGACCTGGAGTTCTCCGGACAGCCATTCTTACACCGATTGAACCTGTGAATCCAATTTATTGATCTAATAAGCCTGGACATCGACCAATGCCCAATATATTCTTGACGTATTAGTGACTGAGCCACACAATTGCTGATTGGTGTCATCAATTGGTGTCTTACCGTGAGTTCAGACACTATGTGCTCACAAAATGCCTGAGAGAGCATCGGTGGCCAACAAGATGGTTGAACCGAGTTTTCAAAGGCGTTCCGCCAAATGTGTTAATCCCTGCGGGCAGATCGTAATCTCGGGACAGCATGCTATCTTTGGATGGACATGACCATTCACAATTGACAATCAGGAACACTTTTTCATGAGCGACAAAGGAAATAAATCAAAAGCTGATGGTGGCGCAAAGATCATGATCGAAGCCAAAGGGCTAAGCAGATTTTATGGTCCGTTTGTCGCAACAAAGGATGTTTCGTTTTCGGTCCCATCTGGCCAGGTCGCTGCGTTCCTGGGACCCAACGGTGCCGGAAAATCGACCACGATGAAACTGTTGACCGGTTATATGGCTCCCAGCGCAGGCCAAGCCCATATCGGCGGCTTTGACGTGTCGACCGATAGGCTTAAGGCCGCGAAGATTCTTGGCTACCTCCCCGAAAATGGACCGTTTTACGCGGAAATGACCCCTAAGTCATTTCTCAAGTATGCTGGTCAAATACGATTAATGTCGCCCGACCTCCTTGCGGTACGACTGGACTACGTGGCCGAACATTGTGGGCTTGGCGACGTGTGGCACAAAGCAATTGGCAAACTGTCGCATGGTTACCGGCAACGCGTCGGCATGGCACACGCCCTGTTACACGATCCAGAAGTACTGATCCTAGACGAACCGACCAGCGGGCTAGATCCCAACCAGGTGCAGGGTATGCGCAATTTGATTCACAAGCTCGGCGAGACCAAGACTGTGTTGCTGTCGACGCACATCTTGCAGGAAGTACATGCTGTGTGCAGCCGCGTAATTGTAATCAGTGAAGGACGACTGGTATTCGACGGTCCTCGCGAAGAACTGGGAGCCGAGGGTACCGCTATGGAACAGAAATTTCGAGAACTCACCGCAACAGCAGCGGTATAAAGACAAGCCTCTTCGCTGACCCGGGAGTACTACACGGCAGGTAAGAGCCAAAGTGGAACGCATGTGCTAAAAAGAACAAGGAAACAAACTATGATCCCTCGAACGAAAGTCATCTGGCCGATCTTTAATCGGAACTTTACCAGTTACTTTTCCGGGGTTTTGGGTTACCTATTCATCGTCGTGTTCGTTGTCGCCGGTGGTACGATGGCGTTTAATGCCCGCTTCTTTACAGCCAACGAACCGAGCCTTGATCAGCTCACGCAATGGTACCCGCTGCTGCTGTTATTCTTCATTCCGGCGATTACGATGAGTGTCTGGGCCGAGGAGCGGAAGACCGGCACTGACGAGCTGCTCTTCACGATGCCGGCCACTGACTTGGAAATTCTGCTCGGAAAATACCTGTCGGTGTTGGCCGTCTACACGGTCACCTTGCTGTTTTCTACCACGCATTTGTTGGTGCTGGCATATTTGGGTAATCCCGATTGGGGACTCGTTCTGACAACTTACTTCGGATACTGGATCGCGGGAGCAGCGCTGTTGAGCGCAGGGATGTTGGGTTCAATTCTGATCCGCGGATTGACGGTGGCGTTTGTGTTGGGCGTGGTAATCTGTGGCATCCCGGTCTTTGTCGGCGACGTGGGCGGGTTTCTCGACACTCGCGAGTTTTTTGAAAGCCTCAGCCTACATGAACAATTCCGCGACTTCGGCATGGGCATGGTGCCGATGACCGGGCTGTTGTACTTCATCAGTTTCACGGTCGTAATGTTGTACTTGAACTTACTGCTGATGAAGAAGCGGCATTGGAGCTCGAGTCAGCAGGTGGGCATCGGTTCACAGTTCGCGGTGCGCAGCGTCTGCCTGGCAATCATGCTGGTGTGCGTCACCACGTGGTTTGGCTATGCCGCACTCCGAGTCGACGCCACGTCCGAACGGCTGTTCAGCCTTTCCACGGCCACCCGGCAGATTCTCCACAACCTGCATGCCGAGCGGCCGATCGCAATCCAAGCTTTCCTCAGTCCCGAAGTTCCCCGCGAATACATCGAGACGCGAAAACACCTGATCGGATTGCTACGGCAGGTCGACGATCTGGGTGGCAGCAATCTCGAAGTTCGCTACGTCGACGTCGCACCGTTCAGCGAACAGGCCGACGAAGCTGAACATTTTGGCATCGAGCCAGTGCGAGTAATGACTGAAGTCGACGGCCGCCGCACCGAAGTCGACGTCTATCTCGGCATCGTCGTCCTCAGCAGCTACGACAAAGTCGTCGTGCCGTTCTTTGGTAAGGGCCTACCGATCGAATATGAATTGACTCGATCCGTGCAAACGGTTGCCAACAAGGACCGATACACGGTCGGCATCCTGCGGACTGACGCTGCGTTGCTTAGCGGATCGCGTGAATGGCGGATCGCGACCGAGTTAAAAAAACAATACGAGGTGGCAGAGATCTCGCCATCGGACAAAATTGACGCTAACACATTCGATGTGTTGCTCGTCGCAATGCCGTCGTCGTTAATGGACAAGGAGCTGGACAACCTAGTCGAGTACGTCAAGTCGGGCAGGCCGGCATTGATCTTTGATGACCCGTTCCCACTGACGTTCAACAGCGGCTTTGGCGTGACCAACGCACCGCGTCAACCCAAACCGCGGCCTGGCGGGCACATGGCGATGATGAGCGGTCGCGGCGGACCACCGCCCCAACAAAAGGCGGACGGCGGACGCGCCACACGGTTACTCAACGCACTGGACATCGACTGGAAATACGACCGTGTCTCATTTGACATAAATAACCCACACCCCGAATTCGGTATGCTGCCGCCAGAGTATATCTTCGTGACCCGATACGGCGGGAACCCCAAAGCATTCAACCCTGATAGCTCAATCACGCGCGGCCTCCAAGAGCTGATCGCACTTTACACGGGCGCGATCGAGGATCGGGATAGGAATAATGACATCCGGTTCCAACGGCTGTTGTCGACCGGCCATGATTCGGGGCTGCTCGATTGGGAAGAATTTGTCGACGAGAGCGGCTTTAATTTTTTCTCGATGCAAATGACCGCAAGACCCAAGCACAACCCATTGCGCAGGATGGACCCCGGCACGCACACCATTGCTGCCCACATCATGTCGGACAAAGACGACGCCAAGTTGAATGTGATATTTGTGGCTGATGTTGACATGATCTCAGACTTCTTCTTTGAAGAACGCAGCCTCGGCAATCTTGATCTGGAATTTGACAACGTAACGTTCGTGCTCAACGCAGTCGACATGCTGGCGGGCGACGATTCGTTCATCAATTTGCGCAGCCGCCGCGCCCGACATAGGACGTTGACTCGTGTTGAATCCCGCAAACGCGAGTTTTTGGAAAAAGCGAACAGGGCCGAAAAGAAAGCCGACCGGGAAGCGAACGACGAACTGGCCAAGCGACGCCAACAGCTCAATGAACGGGTAAAGGAAATCGATAAAGACGAGAACCTCGACCCGATCGCCAAGGCTCAGATGCTCAAACAAGCTCAGGAGGCCGAGCAGCAGCGGCTGAACTTAACCAAAGCCCAAATCGAACAGCGCAAGAACGACCATATTCGCAAGATCCAGGCCAACACAAACCGGCAAATCCAGACACTCGAGTCGAACATCCGCCTCTGGGCCGTCTGGCTGCCACCATTTCCAGCGCTGTGCTTGGGATTGATTGTGTTCATAAACCGTCTGAAATCAGAAAAACGAAACATCGTCGAAACCCGACGCCGAGAGAAGTAGTATCGTAGCATGAGCGTCGATGCTTTTTAGCTGCGGGAAGCATCCCGCTTGCGAATTGCGCAAGCGAGCACGTTCACCTCACGGTGCCAACCATGAGAGGAACTCGAATCATGGCAACTGAAGCAGAAAAAACAATCGAAAAGACAACAAAAACTACTGCCGACAGCGAGACTATGAAACCGTCAAACGACCCGTCCCCAACGACCACTGACACGCAACAAACCGCGGCCGAGCCAATAAAACAATCGCTCACTCCCGACCTGCGCCGCACGCTGACGTTCGTCGCTGGAGCGGCCGTCTGCCTGGCGATCACGACGGGAATTCACTACGCCAACCGCCCAGTCCCAATCAAAGAGTTCGGCCAAGTTGGCCAAGAGTTCTACCCCGACTTCACCGACCCGACGCGGGCTACGTCGCTGGAAGTCTACATCTTCGACGCCAACCGAGTCCAGCCGCTCGACTTCCGCGTCCAACGGTTGGACAACAGCCGCTGGGTCATCCCCTCGCACCACAACTACCCTGCCGACGCCGAAGATAAATTGGCTAAAACCGCTTCGTCAATCATTGGCATCACGCGAGGTGCAATGGTCACACGCTGGGCGGCCGACCACGCGCAATACGGCGTCGTGAATCCGAAACAAGACACGCTCAGCGTCGAAGACATCGAAGGCATAGGCGAACGGATCATTCTCCGCCGAGAAAACGACTCGGTGCTCGCCGACTACATCATCGGAAACAAATTGGAAGGCAATTCCGATCAATACTACGTCCGACATCCTGAAGAGGAAGAAGTTTACATCGTCAAACTGGACATCGACCTCTCGACAAAATTTACCGACTGGATCGAAACCGACCTGCTGGATGTAGACAGTTGGGACGTGACCGAGGTAGTGATCAATGATTACTCGTTCAACGAGTTGACCGGCCGTATCACCAGCAATGAAGTCACAAAATTGTTGCGCAAATCGTCCAGCGACGACTGGAAAATGGACGTCCTAAACGAAGAGGTGGAAAAAATTGACAAGGACGCCGTCCGCGACACGATCAGCGCCTTTGCCGATTTAAAAATCGCTGGCGTGCGGCCGAAGCAGCAAGGCTTGACGCCGGAGCTGAAACTCGACCGCCTTGCACTCAAATCGCAACAGGATGTCACTCGCCTACAATCGGACCTACTAACTCGTGGTTTCCTGTTGCAGCCCGGAGAAAACGACGATCCAGAAAACATGCGGCTGGTGGCCCGTGAAGGCGAACTGCATACCGCCACCAACGATGGTCTTCGCTATCACCTCTACTTCGGCCGCGCCTTCACCGGCAGCCAGGAAGAACTAGAAATAGGTTTTTCACCGGACAGCGAAAAACAGAAAAATTCGATGTCTGACAAGGAAGAACCAGCCACGAAATCCGGATCAGAAAATACTGAAGAAAACGACAAAAAGAACAATAGTAACAAACCAGGCCGCTACGTTTTCGTCCGTGTCGAGTTCCACACAAGTTTACTCGGCGAAGAGCCGGTTGAACCGGAAAAGCCGGCTGAGCTAAAGGAAGTGGCCAGTAAATCGGACATTACAGATGTCAAAAACGAGTCGTCCGACGAGGAAGAAGATGGTTCTCTGGACGAAATCCAAAAAAAGTACAACAACGACTTGGAAGAGCACGAACGCAAGTCGAAAGATTTCAAGAAAAATGTTGAAGACGGCCAGAAGAAATCCGAGGAATTGAACCGCCGATTCGCCGACTGGTACTACGTCATCTCGGCTGAAAAATTCGATGATCTGCGGCTAAGTCGCAAGGACCTGGTCAAGAAAAAAGACGATGCGAATGACCAGAAAACAGAAGACGAGAAGATTAACACCAGCAAAGATGAAAGCAATTCCGCACCTGGCAATAATCGTTAACGAACGTGGAACCTCTTGCAAAGGAAGCCGGTTCTCGCTACGTTTTGTTCTATGAACATCGAACAAAAACGCGAGAATTCCTCGGGCGAGGAAGATTCTTGGAAGGGACTGGCTGAGGACCTGTTCGGGATCGATTTCGGCAGAAGCCGAGCGGGAGCGAAGTCAGAGACGGACGAGTCACAGCACCCGTCGAAGCCGACTCCCATCGAAACTGAAGACGATCAGTCGCATTCAGCGCCGGCCGTGGCTGCAACTCAGACGAATTTGCACGCTGAAGCACTCGAGCAGTCGACGGCTAATTCCACTGACAAAATGGCTACGGACGAATTTGAGGTTGTGAAGACTGACTCGACATCCAATCGCCACAGCGAAGACACGTTCTGGGAAGTTCTTGAGGATTGGGACTCGAACAATTCGACCCGTATGGCCAAGAAATCATCGGGGAAAACGGATTTGATCGAGAAAAGCGAACTGGCCGAAATTGAGCAAGCAACCTCAACAACACCTGAGCAGCCGACGACAAGTCTCTACAGGCGGGATGCACTCATCGACGACAATTTCGGATTTGGGATCCTTGACGACGAAGCCAAACCAGAGGCAACGGATGCTGAAGTCGACGCCGATAACCTTGCAAGACCTGTGAAAGACGAGGCTCCGAAGGGTGAGGAAAAATTTCAAGCTAGTTCTGAGGAAAATGTATCGGAACCTAACGTCAAGAAACGCAGACGGCGCCGGCGTCGAGGACGATCGCCGAAATCAAAAGAGTCGATTGACGGGGAACGGCCTGAACCCGAATTACTTCGCTCGAAAGTCAATGTGACGGAAGAGTCCAACGAAGTAGCAATCGTTTCGGTTGAAACGGTTTCTGATAAACCGCCCGAACCTCAACGTAAACGATCGTCGCGCCGTCGTCGCGAAAGTAAAATGCCCACAGATGCGGCCGACCAGGCGGCAACAGAAGAACCAGCCATCCAATCCACTGATCAAGTCATCGCAGACGAACCCTCTGACGCTGAAACCCGCCGCCCCGCTACAGTAACTTATCGCGACCTACCAACCTGGAAGGAAGCGATTGCATTCTTGCTGGATCCAAATCTGGTCACTGCAAAATCGTCTGAGCCTGAGACCGCCAAAGGCGATGTTGACAAGAACAAACCAACAAATTTACCGAAGTCCTCTGGCCGTCGAAGTCGACGACGACGCTGATACTAACCGCCGATTGTCTCAGCTTAACGCGACTCGCGGTTTATGACGCCGCGAACTATACTGATGCTCGCTTTCCCGTGGCCACCAGCTGACTAGATGCGAGGGCTTGGATTTCCCTATCACTTTTGACAGACTCTTAAGACGATTGCCGCGCCAATAATACATCTTGAACCAAACTGATCATGACATCTCGAACCTGCCGACTGGTGACTTTGGGCTGCAAAGTCAACCAGTACGAAACTCAACTTGTCAAAGAAGCCCTGGTAAAGAATGGCTACCGCGAAGCGTGTAACGATGAAATTGCTGACCTTTGTGTTGTCAACACATGTACGGTCACAAGCACGGGAGACTCGAAAAGCCGTCAGGTAATCCGTCAACTGGCTCGACGCAATCCGGGAACCCGTACCGTCGTCATGGGCTGTTATGCGACGCGCAAACCAAAAGTAGTGTCAAGTCTACCGAATGTGTTCGAAGTCGTCACGGACAAACGCGAATTGCCTGATGTTTTTGAACGATTTGGAATCGTCGACATGCCCAGTGGGATCAGCCACTTTGACGGCAGGAAACGGGCGTACGTTAAAGTTCAGGACGGCTGCATTCTGAAGTGCACGTACTGCATCATCCCTCAGGTCCGTCCTATGTTGAACAGCCGCTCACCAAGTGATATCGATGAGGAAGTGCGACGGCTGATCGACAACGGATATAAGGAAATCGTCCTGAGCGGGATTCACGTTGGCCACTTCGGTGTCGACACAACGCGCGGCAAATCAGGTTCGGCTCCGTTTCGACTTTGGCATCTGTTCCGCCAACTGGACAACATCCCAGGAGACTGGCGAATGCGGTTATCGAGCATCGAAGCAGGCGAAATGAACGAAGACTTTATCTCGGCGGCAGCCGATTGCGAGCATCTGTGTCCTCACTTTCACCCAGCCTTACAAAGCGGAGCCGATAGCGTTCTTCGCCGAATGCGGCGCCGCTATTCTGCGGATCGATTACTGGAAAAAATCGAACGCCTGCGTGAGCGGTTGCATGAACCAGCCTTCACGACCGATTGTATTGTTGGGTTTCCCGGAGAAAGTGATCAGGAATTCGAACAGACAATGCAGGCCTGCCGCCAGGCTGGATTCATGAAAATTCATATCTTCCCCTTCAGTGCCCGGAGGGGAACTCCTGCTGCGACGTTGCCTGACCCTGTTCGTCCTGAAGTCAAGAAACAACGCTGCCGGGAATTGAGTGTCCTGGAAAGGCAATTGGCGAAAAAGTTCTACAAATCGCTCGTGAATACTAAACTGGAAGTTCTTGTCGAGCGTGAATCTGACGATCATCCGGGATGGGTCCGCGGCACCGACCGCTGCTACGCTCCCGTGTTGACACCAGGTTCAGTCGACGACATTGGTAACTTTGTTTTCGCCCGCGGCGAAAGAGCCTTCGATCACTACCTTCGCGCCGAAAAGTGAATTTGTGGTATGTCATTAACTGAATTTCAGCCGACCTATATCGCTGTTCGCAAACAGGACGACTTTGCGGTCGTCACATTCACGGTTGCGTATCTAGACGACGAGGAAAACATTCAACAACTGGGGAACGAGCTATTCACACTAGTCGAACAGTTCGGATTTCGGAAACTGATTATCAGCATGGCTGACGTTGAGTTCTTCACTAGTTCGGTCCTGGGAAAGTTGATCTCGTTGCATCGAAAACTGCATCGCAGGCAAGGGAAGTTGGCCATTTGCGACCTTCGTGATCCAGTTCCCAGCGTGATGCGAACCAGTAAACTAATGGAATACTTTACGATCACTGAAAACATCGACGAGGCAATTGAGACGTTGAAGCAAACGCATTCGTCGGCAAATTCAGATGCTTGACGCTTACTAGCCAAAGATGAGTTAGCCGAAAGCAAACCGGTCATGGCATTCCTACTCGCAATCGAAGGCATTGACGGATCGGGCAAGGGGACGCAGGCTGTACGGTTGTGCGAACGGCTAGCCAACTCAGGCGCGAGTCTCGAACTCTTTAGTTTTCCACGGTACGAACAGACACTGTTCGGAAAATCGATTGCGGACTTTCTGAATGGTCGTTTCGGCGGATTGCCTTCAGTCAGTCCATTTCTCGTCGCGCCGCTTTATGCGGGCGACCGTTTCGAATCGCGGGATTTACTGCTGGAATCAATCCAATCCAATGACGTTGTCATTTGTGATCGTTACGTCCCTTCGAACATCGCCCATCAGGCCGCAAAATTAGAAGTCAACGAACGCGAGGAATTGATAGCCTGGATCCAAAAAATTGAATATGACATCTACCAGCTTCCCAAACCGGATCTGGTCGTCCTGCTCGATATATGGGTGAAGCAAGCGCAGCATTTAATTTTGTCAAAACGCTCACGGACTTACACGGACAAGTCAGTCGACCTACACGAGGCTGACGGCGCCTATCTGCAAGTCGTGCGCGAAGTCTATCAGCATTTGGCCGCCACAGAACTGAATTGGTACAAGCTAAACTGCATTGCCGACGGAAAAGTTCGGACAGTTCAAGAGATCACCGACGAGATTTGGAATGTCGTTGACGCAGCACGACACACCTGATCAGACGACTCGTAGCCTTTATGCCACGTTGTCCATTTGATTTTCTACGGGTGCTGCATCTTCATCGCACGGCCGCTCTTGCTTCGCTCGCCGTAGACGTTCGGCCATCGGTAAATCGTCAAGATCGTGTAATCCGACGAGTTCCAGGAACCTGTGAGTTGTTTCGTACAGATACGGACGTCCCAACGATTCGTCTTCTCCAGCAATTCGCACCAGCCCGTGTTCCATAAGTTGTTTTAACATTTCCACACACCGAACACCTCGTATGCCTTCAATATCAGCCCGGACGATCGGTTGGCGATAAGCAACAATCGCAAGCGTCTCCATCGCAGGTGATGACAATTTCAATGCAGTACGGCGATGATAGAGTTTGTCCAACAAGACCGAGAATTCAGCACGAGTCAACAGCCGGTAACCGGCGGCGACTCGCTCAATCCTGAAAACACATTCTATCTGGTCATACGCAGAATTCAGCTTATCGATCAACAACCGAGCTTCTGAAGCGTCTACCAAGGTAGCCAAGTGCGCCAATCGTCGAATTGATAGTGCGCAGTCGGCCACAAACAGGACCGCTTCAAGTCGACGCATCTTGGCTGTTCTTTGAACAGACGCAACCGACTCTTTCGCAGATACAAGCTGTCGAAGTGGTTCAGATCGAGCGAAAAACCACCAGCTGTGGCCACTGCTAATGCACCCTGGTCCGCTCGAGCAAACGTACCGGCTGAAATCCGATTCACCGCAAAATAAATTGTTGATCGATTGCGGTTCTAAGCCGTGGTTCATTAAAAAGTCCGTCGCTGACTCCACTCACCAATCTGGTCAAGCACTTTTTGAACGGCTCGTAACGGTTCAATAGCTTCCGCCTCGAAACGATACGTCACACGCGGATTGTCACTCGGCGTGAAGAAACAAACGAAATGGAATTCACACTCAAGTGCACCCGGCTGAAGTCGAAATCGGCGTATTCCCAGTGCATTCAATCGCCCGACTGCCGATTTCCATGTCAACTGCTGTTGACCTCTCTGCTTTGCAACGACCGCTCGTTGTGACTCACCAATTTGGCGAAACGCATTAGAGGTTAACCGTGCGTACGAACCACTTGATGATTTTGTCAGCGCAGAAAAGTTCGCACGAATGGACTGCTGCGCCGCGTTCGACTCACTGTCCATCTCTTTCAGCAGATGCCAGCCATCCAAAGAATTGGCCTGCGGTCTCCAAGGATCGTCGTGTTCGCTTAGCGCTGCTAAGCCATCGAAGCCGGCAATCGATTCCGCCACACTCACGTTCGGCTCTGTATTGCCTCCAAAACCAAATGAGGCAAACGAATCATTACCTGTCGGTGAGGTCGAGTTTCCAGATCCTGACCAAGCAGCTCGATCTCGAACAAAATCACCTTTATTCGCGAAAGGCGATGCAACAACTGGAACGAACTGTGGGATGCCAAACACTGCCAAAAGCAGAACTGCTATCAACGGGATGAGTAGCAGAATCGCGGCAAAAGTGCTATTCGCATTCGTGCGCATGTGCAGGTTCCCTCCTTGCACAAAATTATTGACCCTTCGGAATCGGCACTGCTGGACCATCTCGCGCCGAGACCAAAGTAAAGCGGCAGGCTATGACTGGACAACTCGCTTGCTTTGAACCAGTTTTCCGATCGATTCACGTCCACTTGACGCTACTAAATTCAGGACTGAATCATATCATCAATGATGATCACGCCACAATTGCAATTTCGCAGCCGTTTACTGGCATACCAGCGGTGCAATCATTGTTCACGAGTCCGCTCTCGGGGCACTCAAATCGCACATAGAACCGTGAACCCCCTTGACCGCCAACCGGCGACAGCTATACTCCGCACCCTCATTTACGTGCCATTCTGTCCCTCGTGAAAGTCCGGGCGCTATGAGAATCATTCTGGTTGTCTGGCTGGTAACGACGCTCAGTACAACGGCTCGAGGTGACGACAATTGGATCGATTATTTTTCAGCTGGTCCTTTCGAATGCCGATCCGAATTCAAGCTTAGCGACAGTCAGATATTGTTGGGCGAGCTCCAACAGTTGAAAGCAGATATTGAGAGCACGCTGGCGCTAAGACCAGCCAAAGGAACGATCCAACTTAATTTATTCCGGCATAAGCGCAACTACATTCGGTACGTATCGAGGAGGTTCCCGGCAGGCGCCAATCGACAGGCACTATACATCAAAGGCACTGACACAGGCCGAATTTATATCTATCGCCACTTAAGGTACCTAACGGACGTGCGCCACGAAACGAGTCACGCCGTTTTGCACAATGCCTTGCCTTTTCTACCGTTGTGGCTGGACGAGGGCTTGGCAGAATACTTTGAAGTCCCCGCAGATCTACGTGTCGACAAACATCCTCATTTGGATGGTCTGCGGTGGATGATTCGTTTTGGCTGGGCCCCACGATTGCACGCCCTCGAAGAGAAACGCGGTTGGACCGAAATGAGGGCCAACGATTACCGCGAGTCATGGGCCTGGGTACACTTTATGTTGCACGGACCCCAGGAAGCGCAGCAAACACTTGCTGGCTATTTGGGTGCCATCATGAATGGGGATCACCCTGGGTTGCTCAGTGAGCAATTGGCACGCCACGTACCAAACGCGAAGCGGCGTCTTGTTCAGCATGTGACGAGCTGGAAGTCAAAATCAGCCAAGTAGTAAAAGTTTGGCCGATTGATGCAACCGAACCAGCCCCACCAGGCTAATGACCCTCACAGGTTATAGCACGGCTATTCTTAAAAATCCGGTTCAAGTCATTCTTCCGTGATGTGTCCATAGCCTTGACCCGATAAGACAACTTGCGTCGTGCACGCTTTATCAATTCGTCCGTATCAATAACTGAACAAACAACTGAATATCTCGGAATAATCGATTTCCGATTGCGAATATTACTGGGTCATATTCTGGACCAATCATGTCGCCTTGAACAGCAATCCGATACTACGCAACGTAAGGATTAATCTAAGCTTGCGACCCAACTAAATCGATCGTCGGCAAAAATGGTCGCGAGCTTGACTGGTGAACTCTCTAGGTTTGGTCAAACCAACATTTCACGAGAGCAAAATATCTTCCAGGGCAAATACTATGAAACATCTGAAGACGGCTGCGATCAGCTTGGCCTGCTTGGGAAGCATGATACCCCATACATACTTACAAGCAGACAATCTAGGGCAGTCCAAGACAAGAATTCAGAAAGCTGCAGATCTACCTGTTGTTATCGATGTCGCCTTGACTAAGGGTGGAACAGTCTCCGGGCTAGTTGTCGATAGCCAGGGAACCGCGGTCGACGGTGCAATAGTTTCTATTCGTCAAGGAAAAAGTGAAGTCGCCAGAACCGTAACTGACAAGAGTGGAGTCTTTGTGGTGAAGAATTTGCGTGGCGGTGTCTATCAGGTTGTAACCGCTAAAGCTCTGGGGGCTTACCGCTTCTGGACACCGGCCGCAGCGCCACCGTTGGCGCGTGCCAAGATCGTGATCGTTTCGCAAGATACCGTAACGCGTGGTCAAAATCTGATCCCGTTCGGAGGTGTGAATTGGATTACGCTCGCGACGGTGGGCGGAGGCATAACGACCTTAATATTTTCCATCAAAAACGCGTCCGATCTGAATAATATCGAAAGCGATGTCGAGTTCCTGAAAAGTAAGAGTCCCTAACGAAATCGTAGCCGTTTGATTGAGGTGACTAAATGCACGACACGATAAAGCCACGTAAGACTATTCGACATATGGCCTTTAGTCTAGCGTCCATCGGCATGGCAGTTGCCATAGCGAATTGCCTCGCAGCGGATTTTAAACCGATTGCAATAGTCGCCAAACGAGTCCCTGCTCATTCGAACGACGCGTCCACGAAACTAGTATCCGCCTTGAAACATGCCGAATCCGCTCAAGCGGCCTTCGCGAACAGTATCAATGATTACCAGGCCACGTTCGTCAAGCGAGAACTAATTGGCCGTACACTATCTAAGCATACAATGCGCATTAAGGTGCGTGAGAAACCATTCAGCGTCTATTTGCGGTACGACGATCCCCATGAGGGGCGAGAGGCCATTTACGTGCACGGAAAGAACGGTGAAAATATGCTTGCGCACGGGACCGGGATAGAAACGCTCTTTGGTACAGTTGAACTCTCACCGACCGGAACCTTGGCAATGCGAGGAAACCGTTACCCAGTGACATTGATCGGTATGTCAAACATGCTGGAAAAAGTCATCGAACAATGGCAGTCGGAAGCGAAGTTGCAAGACATCGAAGTCAAGCACTACAAACAGGCAAAGCTAGGCGAAGTAGCATGCACGGTCATCCAAACATCTCATCCCCAAAAACGACCTCACCTGAAATTCTTCAGGACCCGCCTGTACCTGGAAAAGACGACGAACCTGCCGGTTCGCGTCGAACAGTACGGTTTCCCGGCTGAAAAAGGCGAGAAGCCGCCGTTGGTTGAACAATACACGTACCTAAACATCACGACTAACATCGGACTGAAAGACCAGGACTTCGATCCCCACAATCCTGAATACGAGTATTGAAAACCGTGCAAATCCGACAGGCTGCCTTGCGTCAACTAAGCATGGTTCGGCTTAACCTTCGAACAATATTTTCATCTCAGAAGCGGCGATAATCCCAGGTTGCTTGCAAGTCGCTGTCGCCAATCTCGTCAAACGAGCAAGGTCTCGATAGAATAGGCTGGCCAGTATTTACCGATACTGATGTTTAGCCGCTACCAATTGACGAGCCATCGATTCTTCGGTTCGGCCTTTCCAACTGATTTTAACTTGGTAGAGCAATTTCAAACGGAGGCTAATGTTGCCGGTCATACATACGTTCATGCAGAACTTAGTGTGCACTGAGCACATCCGTGACGTACGAGCCCAGGTGACCACAGCACGGAAACGCGGCGAACAAGTCGGCTGTGTGCCGACCATGGGTGCGCTGCATGCCGGACATCTCAGCCTGATCCATACGGCAAGCAAGGAATGCGATTACCTCGTCGTGACGGTTTTTGTCAATCCAACGCAGTTCGGGCCGCACGAGGACTTCGACGAATACCCCCGTCCGTTCGAGGCGGACCTCAAGGTGTGTCGTGAAGCTGGTGTGGATTTGGTCTTCCATCCAAATCGAGTCATAATGTATCCCACAGGCGAAGCAACGGTCGTTGATGTGGACAGTCTGGCAAACATCTTGGAGGGAAAATTTCGACCAGGACACTTCCAAGGTGTAGCAACAATCGTCGCAAAATTTCTCAACATCGTGACTCCGGACGTCGCCTATTTTGGACAGAAGGATTTTCAGCAACAACTCTTGATCCGCCAGATGTGCCGGGACTTACATATTCCGGTGGATGTCCGAACGTGTCCGACAATTCGCGAACCGGACGGACTGGCATTGAGCAGTCGCAACCAGTTTCTAACTCCCAAACAGCGACAAGCGGCCCTGACTCTGATCAAATCTCTAAAGATCGCTGAAACACGTCTTTTGGCCGGTGACACTGACATCGGCGCGATCCGCGAGGAAATGTTCGATTACTTGAACGCTGCACCCGGCGTTCAAGTGGACTACGCCACGATCGCCAACCCAGGTACCTTGGAAGAGATTGCCGCGCCTCTTACAGAAATGATCGCACTAGTGGCCGCAACGGTGGGATCGACCCGATTGATCGACAATCTACCAATTCGCCTTTTGAATTGATCTGGACAGATAGCTTGCAACCGAATACAGAACATTGACATGGGCTGATCGAACTTTGCGTTGAGAATCCGGCCCATTTTTTTTCAAAGTGTTCCATACAAATCCGGATCCGCCGATGCGTCAAACTCTGTTTCGCATTCGTTTGGATGATTTGTGGTCGCTGGAACCGATCGGCAACATCTCTGCCGCCGGAGTTGGGTATGTAATTCTTCTGCCGTCGCTAGTGCTTGGCTTGTGGTGGGGGATGTATATCGTTCGCAAGACCGGATTGAAGGCGGAACACTGGCTACCAATTGGAATTTGGTTCGCTATTGCTGCCGTTGCGCTGATGATTCCGCAATGGTCACGAAATTGGAAGTCGACGTCGATTCCGGTTTATGGATACGGCTTCATGCTGCTTGTCGGATTCCTTTTGGCCGGGTGGATGGCAAGCCGACGCGCACAACATGAAGGACTGGCAGCCGAAGTTATCTGGGACTTGGCGACATGGCTATTCTTTTCGGGCATCGTCGGTGCGCGGCTGTTTTACCTCATCCAATTCCGAAAACGCGTGTTCGCCGATAAACAGCGACTTGATGAGTACGTGCTGACAGCGGTCAATCTACCTGACGGCGGACTGGTTCTTTACGGAGGTGTGTTATTCGGAATAGTGGCCTATTTAATCTTCTGTCACCGACAAAAAATCAGCCCACTTCTTATGGCTGACGTTGCCATCCCGTCCTTTTTTATTGCTCTGGCGTGTGGACGTTTTGGTTGTTTCTTGAATGGATGCTGCTACGGCGACCCTTGCGAACTGCCATGGGCAATCACATTTCCTCAAGGCAGCGTCCCCTTCATAGGACTTGTGAATCGCGGATTCTCCGACCCAGATGCCGTTACGAGTATGCCACTACATCCCACTCAACTTTACAGTTCGATCAACGCCATGGTCCTAGGATTCTTGACAGCCAGTTATTTCAAACACCGCAATTACGATGGAGCGGTCATAACCTTGGCTTTGATTTCCTATCCGATCACTCGCTTCGTCATCGAGATTTTACGGAGTGACGGGATTGGCCAATGGGGAACCGGATTGACTATATCCCAGTTGGTCAGCCTAGCCGTTCTCGTGTTCGGGATAGGACTCGGCTACTGGTGCTGGTTGAAACAGCCTTTGCGGAACTCATCAGTTACGACGGGACTAGCGCAATCACCAGTTTAGATCAGAAGCGCCGCGTCAACACCGAATTGCTTCCTGGATAACAGCGTGAGTACGGAAGATCAGGAGTTGATTGACGAATTCTTGGCTGGACGAACCGAAGCATTCGGCCAGTTAGTTCTGCGCTACCAGGACCGACTATTTAACACGCTCGTCAACGTCTTGGGATCCCATGAAGATGCACGGGATGTCTCGCAAGAGGCATTCGTGCATGCGTTTCAAAAACTGAATACTTTTCGTGGGCAATCGGCCTTTTACTCATGGCTGTTTCGCATCGCGTTTAACGCGGCCATCAGTCACAAACGTAAGACGCGTCGCATCTCAGTGTCGATCGATGCCACGCGAGAGATAACCGGTGTCGAACCACCTGACTCGCGAGCTGATGCCGAGCCGTCGCAGCGGCTGGAAGCTGCTGAACGTCAGGCCTTGATCCGGTCGGCCCTATCGCAGCTCCCGGCGGAATATCGGACAGTCTTAGTGCTAAAAGAAATAGAACAACTGAAGTACGAAGACATCGCCAAGATTGTCGACTGCCCCATCGGCACGGTCCGCAGCAGGATACACCGAGCCCGCCTGGAATTACGCGAAACGGTGCGAATTCTGCTTAAAGACGAATGATGATCTAACGCACCTTGGAGAAAGGCAACCAGCAAATGCGAGACCGCTGATCTATCCGGAGGCTGACGCCTTTGGTTCGCCAATGCCTTCTCAGCCTCACAGGGTATCGTTCGTTATTTCCGATCAATCGACAAACTCCAACTCGGAATTTCTGGCCCCCAGGAGCATAAGTACATAGCTCGCGGAACGGTTGCTTCCAGGAGCGCCCGCCATTGATATCCAGGTCGTTGCGCCTCGACCGATCCAACCACCAATTCCAAAAGATTCGGTGGAAATTGATAGTTGACGACGCGAACTTTCTTTAACTGCAGTTTTATCTTCAACGCTTTAATGACATCATCCTCGTAACCAATGTCATCAATCAAACCGTTCTGTTTAGCTTGTAGGGCGGTGAAGATCTGACCGGTAGCCAGTTCATCTTTGACCGTCTTGTAGTCCAATGATCTCCGATTATCGGCAATGACATGCAGAAATCTCTCAAACGATTCCTGCATGATTGCCTGCCAGACGTTTCGTTCGTCATCGGTTAATTTGCGGAACGGGCTGAGTGAATCTTTGAATTCTCCCGTCTTCAGTGAGTCGACGGTCACTCCAACTTTTTCCGAAAATTCAGTGAGGTCGTAGCGGGGAATGATGACACCAATCGAACCAGTCCAGGTCGTGGGCTCGGCATAGATCTTTCCCGCAGAACCGGCACCCATTGCAACGTAAATGCCGCCAGACGCAGCCATCCGTTTCATTGAGACATAAACCGGTTTTTCTTGACTCAGTTCACTCAACCGATGAAAAATTTGGTGACTGTCGGCAACGAACCCACCGGGACTATCGATCGCCAGCACAACTCCCTTCACCTGGTCATCTGACCTGGCGCGTTTGATCATACGCAAGATCCGTTTTGTGAACGGCGGCATGATCGTTCCGGAGACTTCCACCACAGCAATTTTCGACAACACCTCTTTGTCTCCGGAATGAAACCGTTCCAAGGGCTCGC
>Ga0310123_10001420_pt1 | contig 19932 bp, 17 predicted proteins | sample CB6_AW_1057_MG_FD_203505 | JGI IMG/M metagenome (GOLD analysis project Ga0310123, IMG submission 203505) | Marine microbial communities from Western Arctic Ocean, Canada - CB6_AW_1057 | ecosystem: Environmental > Aquatic > Marine > Oceanic | place: Canada: Western Arctic Ocean | collected... | reverse complement strand
TCTGCGTGGCCGCCGTGATGGTGCCGTCAATCGTCAGTTCACCTCCGGCACCAAAGCGGCTGTAAAGTTCGTCGTAATCGGCTTCGGACCAGTCTTCAAACAATTCAGGGTGCATGGCGATCGTCGCGTCGACAACGGGATTCGTCTCTCGATCAAACGCGCGATGCGCCAGCAGCGATGGCTCTTGAAACAATTCATCCGTAGGAACATTCAGCCCAGTAGCCAGCTTGTGGAGTGTATGGGCCCGGGGCCGATTGCAACCACTGAGAATACCCTTGATCGTTCTCGCATCGAGCCCTGTCTGCTCGATGACGTCTTCGATCTTCAAATCAAAGCTCGCCATAAGCCTTCGCAAGTTGGTACCAAAATTCGCCATTTTGTCGATCCAGTTTTTCAGAACCCGCGTCAATCAGGCGGCCGTCGGTCGATCGACGGCCCGGTTGACACGAAACATGTACATATGTATACTTACTGATCGCTGACGCGTCAAGCCGACGGGTCCGGATACCGGCCTTCGTTTTTCGCAAGATGCGCGGTCCCCGCAGTCCCCCTTGTGGGCGAGCGGCGAGGGCGTAGGCGATCGTTTCTTACGCAAACCGAGTCGATTGTGTCGAACCCGTTTGGAGCTTTTACGATAGGAGGCGAATGATGCAGGACCTCTATGAAGATGGCCAGCCGCTCGTGAGAGTTTGGATAGCTGAATACCACGACTGGAATCCAACCGATTGGAGTGATATGCCCCGCAAGGCGATGGCGGTACAAGCCGCTAGTGGTACATGCGTTTCTGTACCGGATGCGGCCATGTTTGTCGAGGGATTCAATCGGGAAATGCTGCGGAGACGAACGCTGCTGTGGGACATTGCGGTGCCGATCACCATCCGATTTGAACAGGATCTAACACCCGGTGAATCGACGATCGGTCGCGGAATACAACTTCGGTAGCTTTCCGTGAATCGCGGTGAACAATCGAAAACGAGCAGCCAAAACAATTTCGGCACGGGTTCAAAAGGCTGATTTTGCAGGCGTTCGCACGTGTTCGTGATACGGCGATGAGGCCGTGCGGTCCTTCCTGTCATGTTGGTAGTAACGATCCTGCCGTGTCGGCGAACATGTGAGCTGTAAGCTATGCTCTTGCTACAAAGATGCGCAAATTTCTCTCGTATTTTTTACTGCCATGACTGCCCCGAAGCATACTTTTCGACAATTAGTCAGCCGAGCCCGCGACCTTTATACTCTGCCAGCGGTGGCCATGAAGGTGTTGGAGTTGACCAGCAGCGAGAAAGTCGACACACGCTGTCTGAAACAATGTATCGAAAACGACCCCGCCCTGACCACCAAGGTCCTGCGGGTGGTCAACAGTTCATTATTTGGCCTGAGCCGTGAGGTCAAGGACCTGAATCAGGCGCTGGCCCTACTCAGCATCAAACCGTTGAAGTTGTTAGTACTCGGTTTCAGTCTGCCCGAACAACTGTTTGAAGGTACTTCGACCGAATCGCTCGATCGCTATTGGCGGCTGTCGCTGACCAAGGCGGTTGCCGCACGACAAATCAGCGAAGTTTTTTGGGATCGTGCGGGTGACGACGCATTTATCGCCGGGTTGCTCGAAGATATCGGACTGCTGGTCCTGATCCGTGAAATCGGTGTTCCCTGCCAGGTATTTCTTGATCGCGTAGCGGAAACTGGCGACGATCTATGCACGTTGGAGGCCGACGTACTCGGCTTCGATCATTGTCAGCTCAGTGCCAAAGTGCTTGAGCAATGGAAGCTGCCAGCCGACCTCGTTTCGGCGATTGCCCGACCCCGATCACTTGATGCGTTGGCCAAGTTGCCAGCCGACGAGGCCTACTTGCCGCAGGTTTTGCATTTGACGAACCTGGTTGCGCAACTCGTTGCCTGGAAACGTCTGCCGGTGTTGCCCGATCTGCTCGAATCCGGAAAGCGCTTTTGCCATTTCGACAAGTCAAAACTAACCGACCTGGTCAAAGATCTGGAAGGTAAGGTCAATTCGCTTGCCGACGTCTTGTCGCTCGATTTACCAGCGGGGACCGCCTATGTGCAGGTCCTCACCGAGGCCCACGAACAGCTTGCCCAGGTTGCCTGCGACGTGGCGGGCGAACTGCTCTCGACCAACATGGCATCGCCGTCTGCGTCGCCGGACATCGCGAGCGACCACCGGCTATTGATCGAAGCTAGGGAATTGGCCAACGCGGCCCGTCGCATTGCGGCAGAGCCCGTTCATCGCACGGTGACCGACTGCGCCGACACGCCAAGAGCGGCACAAGCACCGTCACCATCGGTTTCTGTAGGTTTGGCCGTGCAACCAGTGGCAGAAGCGGCTACGGCGACAGAGCACCTGCCACAAGATCTTTTGATAAACCATCTCCATCATGCCGTGGTGGATAGTCGACAGCAGTGGTCGGAGTTGAGCCTGATGCTGGCTGAACTGGATCAACTTGACCAACTGGCTGCCACGTGTGGTCCGGTGATGGCCAACCAATTGATTGAGTTGCTTGACGCCTGTTGGCAGCCGCTCGCGGACGCTGCTGCTGTTCCAGTTTCTCGTGCTGACGGGCGGTTGGCGGTTATTCTGCCAAGCATCGATCGACGCCAAGCGGTCGAACACGGCAACATGCTCGTTCGTGCCCTGTCAGAGAAAATGGGGCAAACGCTGGGCGAATCGCTTTCCATCCCAACTCTCAGTATTGGTATCGCTTCGATCACCGCCATCCCCAAGAACTTTCCACCGACCGATCTCATCGAGGCGGCCGAACGGTGTCTCTACGGCGCTCAGACCTGCGGCGGCAATGCCGTCAAAAGCATCGAGATTTACTAGGATCAGCCGATAAATAACTCTTCCATTTTCTGCTTTGGGGTTCAGGGTTTAGGGTTCAGGATTTTGGGACAACGTTTAACCCTAATACCTGAACCCTTCCCCGAGTAATAGAATGCTGGGGTTGTTGATAAGCCATTCCTTAGCCCAAGTGGTCAGGATCCCGCGTTGCCCCTGGTCGCGATCGATCGTCCCCTGGTATTCTAGAGTGGATGACGACGTCTCATTCTACACCCTTGCCGGATGACCCGGCTGACTCCGAACGTCGGAGATTGGTGCCGCTGTTGCTTTTTTTGGCCACCTGCTTGTCTACCTTTTGGGTCGGGGCAGCCGATTTTCGGCCGGCTGCGGGCCTGGAGAATTTTCGACTCGCCTATGCACAAATTGTCACCAACTGGCAACAAGGTCTCATCTATATGGGCGCTGTGCTGGCCATTCTGCTCACTCACGAAATGGGCCACTTCGTCTTTACGTTGCGGTTCAAGATTTCGGCCAGCTATCCCATCTTTATTCCAATCCCGTTCAATCCAATTGGCACAATGGGTGCCGTGATCGGCATGGATGGTTCGAAAGCCAACCGCAAGCAGTTGTACGATCTGGCGCTCGCCGGACCAGTCGCCGGCCTGTTCGTTGCCATCCCCGTTTTGTGGCTGGGCATCCAACAGCTCGATCTGACCCAGGCCCCGCGCGGCATGGCCTTTTACAATCCACTACTCGTCGAATATATGCTCGAATACTTGCGACCTGACTTGTTGGTTGACGGAAAGTGTCCCGAGTCAATTTTTGTGAGCCAATTGAATCCGCTATTCATGGCCGGCTGGGTAGGACTCTTAGTCACAGGGCTCAACATGCTGCCGATCAGCCAATTAGACGGCGGGCATGTCATTTATGCGGTCTTCGGCAAGCGGGCCCACACCATTGCCCGTACATTTTTGGTCTGTACGATCGCTTTCATCATTATTCAGCAAATCTACATCTGGATGCTGATGTTGATTCTGGTAATCATCATGGGCGTCGATCACCCGCCGACTTCCGATGATTCGGTCGAACTCAGCGAAGTACGCTGGCGATTGGGGGTCCTTTCGTTGGCCATTCCGATCCTCTGTTTTCCTGTCCAGGGCATCGCCATTTAAGGAGCTTCAATGCACACCCAAGCGATGCATACCCATGTATTGGTTCTCGGCGGGGGACCTGGTGGTTATGCCGCCGCGTTCATGGCCGCCGATCTCGGCTTGCAGGTCACGCTGGTCGAAGCCCACGCAAGCCTGGGCGGAACCTGCCTCCTCAGCGGTTGCATTCCTTCCAAAGCGCTGCTGCATGTCGCCCGAGTCGTTTCCGAAACACGCGAAGTTGCTGGGTGGGGCCTCCGTTTTGATCGGCCTCATCTCGACCTCGACGCCATGCGCGCCCGCAAGGAAAAGCTCATCACGATGCTCTCGGGCGGACTCGCGCAGTTGGCCAAGCGTCGCAATGTCACGCGGATCGAAGCCCGCGGCGTTTTTGTCGACTCGCAGACGCTGCAACTCGAAGGCGGCGACCCGGCGACGTATGAAAGCCCGCGCATCACATTTGATCATTGCATCGTGGCCACCGGTTCGCGGCCAGCTGTGCCCCAAGCCTTCGATCTCGACACGGATCGCGTTATGGACTCGACCGCTGCGCTACAATTGCCCGACGTTCCTGAGTCGCTGCTGGTCGTTGGCGGCGGCTACATCGGTTTAGAAATGGGCACGGTTTACGCCGAGCTGGGCTCCAAGGTGACTGTGGTCGAACTGACCGAATCTCTGCTGCCCGGCGTCGATCGCGATCTGGTGAAGCCGCTCGCCAAACGACTCGACCGCGTCATGCACGTGATTCACCTGGGCACCAAAGTCGCCGCGATCGAAGATGTCGTAGAGAAAATCCACGTCACGATCGAAGGCCCGGACGGCAATGACCAAATCGAGTTCGATCGTGTGCTGGTTTCCATCGGTCGGCGGCCGAATACTTCCGGACTCGGCCTGGAGAACACCCGGGCGGAAGTGAATGATGCCGGCTTCATCCAGGCCGATCGCCAACAGAGGACCGCAGATCCTCATATCTTGGCCGTCGGCGATGTGACGGGCGAACCGATGTTGGCCCACAAGGCCTCGTACGAAGGCAAGGTGGCCGCCGAAATTCTCGCGGGCAAGTCGGTCGAGTTTGCCCCGACGGCGATTCCGGCTGTCGTATTCACCGACCCCGAAATCGCTTGGGCCGGGCTGACCGCTGAGCAAGCCAAGCGCGAAGGCCGTGAGGTTGCCGTGGCACAATATCCCTGGCAGGCCAGCGGACGTGCCCAGGCCGTGGGCCGCACCGACGGACTGACCAAATGGATCATCGACCCGGCCACCGACCAGTTGCTCGGCTGTGGCATGGTCGGCGCCGGTGCTGGCGAACTGATCGCCGAGGCGGTGCTGGCCATCGAGATGGGCTGCACCGCGCGCGATGTGGCCGACACAATTCACCCGCACCCGACGCTCAGCGAAACGGTTGCCTTCGCGGCCGAAACCCATTTGGGATTCGCCACCGAGATCTACCGTCCCCGCCGCGATCGAACCAAGACGTAGTTTATCGTCAGGAGAAGCACCCCGGCTGCTGTGTCGCCAACAACTGACAATTCTTCGTTAGCAGCCGAGGTGCTTTCGGCCACTCACTCACTTGATACGCGACGATAAGTTCCCATGCCACCCGACCCGAAGAAACACCGTAGTTGGCCGGCAAAATTTGGCCGTGCCTTTCGCGCCATTGTCCTGGGCGTCCGCGGCCAGAGCAGCTTTTGCATTCATGGCCTCGCGGCCGTAATGGTCGTTGCCGCCGGCGTGCCGCTCAAGGTAAGCCGAGCCGAGTGGTGCCTGCTCGTCTTGTGCATCACGATCGTCTTGGCCGCCGAGATGTTCAACAGCAGCCTCGAGCGCCTGGCCGCCGCGATTTCCGACGACTATGACCACCAAATCCACGACGCGCTCGACATGGCCAGCGCCGCCGTGCTCATCGCAGCGATTGGCGCCGTGGTAGTCGGTGCGATCGTGTTCCTGAACCGGCTGGTCGCCATTTTTGGGTAAAGCCAGCTGTCGGGTGCCACTGCTGGCTTTGCCACGGCGGATCTAGCAACTTGCCCAGCAGTGCCCGATCGATTTAACCCTCTCCCTCGTGCAGCGCCTCGTGCTCTTTGCCATCGTGCGGCCGATTGTCGAATCCTTTCTCAGCGGTCAGCTCGATCCAATCGACAAACTTCACATTGGCACATTCATCGACCTCGGCTGTGTGGCAAGCAGCGAAGTCGGGTATGTAAAACCGTACCGGCCCGCCGGCCGCCTCGTCGAGCGGCCCATCATCGATCCGGTAAATCACCAGCCCTCGTTCTCGCACGGCTTCGAGCGGCACACTGGCGTGAAAGTCATCTTTCGAGGCGTGCAGCCCCAGATACGCGGCCTCCACCTTCACGCCGACCAGCGATAGCAATCCCTCCAGCCGCACGGCGGCGCCCTTGCGCTTCGGATCGATCGCGCTCATGTCCGCGATCTGCTGCTCGGCATCCACGCCAGAGAGATCGTCGAACGTGAGCGACATTTCACGCTCAGCCCGGCCGGTGATTTTCAATAGCGCGTCGTGCATTGGTCGTGAACTCTTGTCAAATCGTGATTGGCATGGCTGATCGTCGTATCATACTACAAAAATCGGGCACCATCGCGATATTCGCCGTCCCCTACCCTTACCATTTTTCCTCTGGAAAAACTGGTGTTGCGATACCTTGATGTTTGAGGTATCGTCCTCCGCATGAGCAACAAACGAACCAACCCAGACTTTCTTAACGGCGTGCCCGAGCTCGTCGTGCTGAAACTGCTATCGCACCGGCCCATGTATGGCTACGAAGTGGTACAGGCTCTCAAACGGACTTCGCCCGAGGCCCTTTCATTTGGCGAAGGATGCATCTATCCCGTGCTCCACAAGTTGGAAGCGGAGGGCTGCCTTACCAGCAAGCAGGAAGCCGTCAACGGACGCAAACGGGTTGTGTACCGTCTTTCCAAACCGGGCAAAGGGAAGCTCGCCAAGGCGATGAGCCAGTGGAACCTCGTCGTCGACTCCGTCAATAACATTTTGCAAGGAGGCAAACATGTCACACAGCCCAGCGCTTGATACGTTGCGCCGTGAATTGGTCAGAAAGCGCCTGCCGCTTCACTACATCCGCCGTGTGATGCGCGAAATGACGGACCACCGCGATGATCTGATTGGTGATCAAACAACAATCGCCACAGCGAATCGAGAAGAAGGCGAAATACAACTTGGCGATCCGGTCGACTTAGCGGACACTATCGCCAAGGAATATATTGTGGAACTCATTTTGCCGGTCGTCACCCGTTGCTCTGTTTTGGGCTTGCACCTCTGCCGCTGATTGTCGTCGGTTGGTTTACGGTCGCGTTTCCCATTTTTATAGCGGCGGGCTTTTTTTCAGCTTTTTCGGCGCGGAAGAACACGCTGCAATGGCAATTGCATTGCGCATAATCGGAGTTGGATGCACGTTTCTTGTGCCGACCGCAGCAGCACTCTTTTTCACATGGCTCGGCCAGAGATCTGGGCAGCGAGCGAGATGGATTTCATTCGCGGTGGGACTCGCCGCCGTCGCCGGTTTTGCCATCTGGACGTCGTATTCTCCGGCGGCAACTGGAAGTGATCAGCCCGCATTTAGGATAGGAATTCCGTGCGCCACAGGGGTGCACTCTCTGACGCTCGACCAATACTTAGACTACCTATCCAATTGGTTGAATGTGTGGCAGCCGTTACAGTTTATTGTTCCGATTACCGCCACCGTCCTGTTTTGGAAGTTTCATTCGTGGCGCGGGCGGACATTCCTTGCGCAGGAATGTACTTAGGCGGATGGTGCTGCGTCGGTTTCAACCCACGCCAACCATAAAGCCGCGACCGCTGGTCGCGAAAAAAACGGCCACCAGCGCCATTACGACGCTGGTGCCCGGTTTGCTACTTCAAGAGGGTTGCCCGCTCACTGCCGCCGCTGGGCATTTCCCTGCCCGACGGCCAACCGCGAGAACAATCCGTTACGAGCAACCCATGCTATTGCCGCAGTTGTAACACAGATAACAGTTGCCGCTGCGCACCGTGATCGCGCCACAGTTGTCACAGGCCGGGGCATCCAGTTGGAAGCTGGCGAACTGCCCGCCCTGGCCACCGCTCGATTTCTTCATCACCGCACCGGCTTGCTCCAACAGCGCCACTCCCGCATCAGCGACGCCATTGCCCACGCTGCTGTGGGAACTGCCGTTAGCTGTTGATCCGTTTGTCGCGGCCCCGTTTGCTGTTGCGAGTCCGTTGGTCGACGCCGTGGCGCCGTTTTGAGACCCGTTCCTGGTGGCCAATCCTGGCCCCGCGTTTTGCCCGCCGGCCTTCTTGGCGACGGGCATTCGCTCTGCCTCACCCCAATCGCCTCCGCTGCCCGATTCGCCGCCATCGCCAGGCTTGATGCCCTGTTGCGCCTCCTTGTAGCCGGGCAAAAACATGATGCCCAGCCAGCGGAAGATGTAATCGATGATACTCTTGGCGATCCGAATATCGGGGTTTTTGGTATGGCCCATCGGTTCGAACCGCGTATACGAAAACTTGTTCACATAGTCGGCCAGCGGCACGCCATATTGCAGACTCATCGACACGGCCGTGCCGAAGCAGTCCATCAGGCCGCCGATCGTGCTTCCCTCCTTGGCCATCGTTAAAAACACCTCGCCCGGCCGACCATCGTCGTATAGGCCAACCGTGATATAGCCCTCGTGGCCAGACACGTTAAACTTGTGCGTGATCGACTTGCGCGTGTCGGGCAACCGCTCGCGGCGTGGTATGGCTGCTTGCTTGGCTGCGGCCTTATCCGTCTCGCTCGACGTATTGAGCGGTTGGCTCTCCTTCGAGCCATCGCGATAGATGGCCAACGCCTTCAATCCCAACCGCCAGCCATCGGTGTACGCACTGGCGATGTCTTCCGACGTGGTCTCTTGCGGCATGTTCACTGTCTTTGAGATCGCGCCCGAGAGGAACGGCTGAGCCGCCGCCATCGTCCGCACGTGGGCTCGCCAGGGAATCGAACGTGTACCGCCAGCCGGCTTGAACGCACAATCGAAGATCGGCAAATGTTCGCTCTTCAGGTTGGCGGCGCCTTCGATCGCGTCGTTCTCGTCGATGTAAGCCAGCACCGATTCGATATCCGGCTGGTCGTAACCGAGCGTCTTGAGCGCCAGCGGTACCGTGCCATTGACGATTTTCAGCATTCCACCGCCAGCCAGTTGCTTGTATTTGACCAGCGCGATATCGGGCTCGATGCCGGTTGTGTCGCAGTCCATCAGGAAGCTGATCGTGCCGGTCGGAGCCAACACGGTGGCCTGGGCATTGCGAAAACCATTTTCACGGCCTTCGATAAGCACCTCATTCCAAACCCGGCGAGCCGCTTCCTTCAAATAGACCGGACAGGCCGGATCGATCTTTTCCACCGCATCGCGATGCATCTGCATCACATTTAGCATCGGCTCGCGATTGGTTTCGTATTCCGCAAACGGACCGACCGCCGCCGCCAGTTCGGCACTGGTTCGGCTGGCCACGCCATGCAACAGCGCCGTGAGCGCCCCGCATACGCCGCGGGCCTCGTCCGAATCGTACGCTAGCCCGCCCGCCATCAACAGGCTGCCCAGATTCGAGTAGCCCAGACCCAGCGGACGGAACCGATGGCTGTTGTGCGCGATGTCTCGCGTCGGATAGCTGGCATGGTCGACCAGGATCTCTTGAGCAATGAAGAAGATCCGGCAGGCCGCACTATACCGCTCGACGTCGAACGTACCGTCTTCATTGCGGAACTTCATCAGGTTGACGCTCGACAGGTTGCATGCCGTGTCGTCGAGGAACATGTACTCGCTGCACGGGTTACTGGCGTTGATCCGCCCCGAGTTTGGGCAGGTATGCCAACGATTGATCGTCGTATCGTACTGTACGCCCGGATCGCCACAGTGCCAGGCACATTCGGCCATGCGGTTCATGACCTCGCGTGCCTGAAAGACTGGGCCTTCTCTCGACGGATCGGTTACCCAATGTGTGGCCCACCGCTTGTCCGCGTCGACCGCTTGCATGAACTCGTCGGTCACTCGGACCGACAGGTTGGCGTTCTGGAACATGATCGACGAGTAGGCCTCGCCGTTGAAATTTGCTTCGTAGCCGCCTTTTTCGATCAGCACACGGGCTTTCATTTCTTCCTTGTGTTTGCACTCGATGAATTCCATCACGTCCGGGTGCCAGACCTTGATCGACTGCATCTTGGCCGCACGGCGAGTTTTGCCACCGCTCTTGACTACTGCGGCAATCTGGTCGTAGACCCGCATGAACGACAGCGGGCCCGACGGGTTGCCGCCGCCCGAGAGCTTCTCACGGTACGATCGAATTGTCGACAGATCGGTGCCCGTGCCGCTGCCAAATTTGAACAGCATCGCCTCGCTGCGCGCCAGCTCCATGATGTCTTCCATGTTGTCTTCAACATGTTGGATGAAGCAGGCCGAGCCTTGCGGAAATTCGTATGGGTTTTCCGGCTGGGCAACCATCTGCGTCTCTTCGTTCCAGTGCCAGTTGCACTGCGAGCCTTTGACGCCATATTGATGGTACAAGCCGACGTTGAACCACACGGGCGAGTTAAACGCACCATGCTGGTGCAGGCAGAGCCATGTCAAATCGCGGTAGAAGCGCTCGCCATCTTCGACGCTCTCGAAGTAGCCGTCGCCAATGCCCCAGTCGGCAATCGTGCGGCTCACCCGATGGATCAACTGCCGTACGCTCTGCTCGCGCTCCGGTGTGCCGTTCTCGCCGTAAAAGTATTTACTCACGACGACGTTTGTCGCTAGTTGGCTCCACGACTGCGGAATCTCGCAATCGGTTTGCTCGAACAGGACCTCGCCCTTCTCACCTTTGATCTGCGCGCTGCGCCGTCCCCACTGCACCGTATCAAACGGGTCGGCAACATCGACCGGGCAAAACGTCGGCGCGATCTCCAACTTGCCTGAGAACTTTGAGGAGCGAACTTCGCCTTGGCTGTCCGTTGAGCCTTGACTGTCCGTTGAACGGCGATTTTCGGTCGATAATGACACGGGCGCAAGTCCCGATTGAGCAGTGGCCATGAAACAGCTCCTTCTGCCAGTGAAAAGATCGGGCATCCATACCAGCCATGGCCGCCTGTAATGATATACAAACGTACACGGACCCACAACTCAAGTTCGGCTATCCCGCCGAGCAGCTAAAACCACAATGGTGAGGGCGGTCTTCATAAACACCCCCCAGAGGTGGCTAATTTGTCGTTGCACCACCAATATATTGTAGTCGATGCCCTGCGGACTACAACATAAAGTGTAAGGGTCAGAGTTTACTCAGTCTCGGCCTTGCGTCAATGACTATTTATCAAAAGTCGTAAGTCAAATGATTACAACGATTTGTGAATAATGGTGACAAGCCGGCAATGCTAGCACACCACGGCCAATGACGTCAAGATCAGCCGGTTTTTACTGGTCGAAACGCAATTCCTGAGTACTCGCGTCTTGCACTAAGACAGCGCAAAGATTTTCAAAATATTTTTCGCGGGCTCGTTTTAGAGCAGATCACTCGAATGAGAGAACGATCAAGGGAGATTAGCGATCTCAACGAGCACCGCTTCAAGGCGTCCGAAGACATGTTCCATTGAGTGCCCTTGGCGAATCGACTCCTGCGCTCGTCGGCGCATCATCTTAAGACGCGACGCGTCGGTGGCCAAGGCATCGAGCTTTGTGAACCACTGGTCCGTGTCGTCGACCAGCATGCCGTTGACGCCGTCTTCAATCACGTTGCGGCTGTCGCCCGCGTTAAAACAAACAGGTACCGCGCCGCCGGACATGTACAGCATGGCTTTCAGAGCGCCACGGATGCGGTAATCCTCGATATCGGCCGGAGCAGGAAAGAGGCCGATGTGCATGCCGAGGATCTCGCGAATCATTTCTTCTTCGTCGTAGGTCGGCCGAGTCGAGTATCGCACATGTTCGAACGTGGGAATCGCCGCCCGGCCACAACCGAGAATCCGCAGATGGAGATGGTCGTGTCGCGCAAAGAGCCGGTCCAGTGGTTGGCGAATACTCTCGAGCGCCGCGACCGTGCCCGGGCTGCCTACCCAACCGAAAATCACTCGGTCATCGGATCGCGGTGGAACCTGTTCGCACAGACGATCGAACCGTTCGATTTGTGTGCAGACCGGAATGCTGAGGACCGTATCGTTGAACTTCCGCCCATACGCGCAGATAAAATCATTCTCGCTCGTGATCGCGTCCGACAGCCGCAGAATGTCTTCCAGATCGTTCCAACCATGCGCGCGATGAATAGGCTGCCACAACGCGTCGGTTAGATCGAACGCAACGCGTACATCAGATTCCGATCGAAGTCTTTGGACGAGCCGCTTGGAAGCGATCTTCAGCAGATAGACGACGTCGTACTTCTTCGCTGCCCGTACGATTTTATTCTCTGCCCGACGCACGGTCCACGAGTTGAGCTTTCGTCGGCCCGAGGTGCGCAGGTTCACGAAATCGACGTCCCACCCATGCCGGCGAAACATTTCTTGGAACATCAGTCCACGCAGATGAACCGTTACGTGCCCGAGAACCGAATCAATCACGAACAGAACGCGCGGTTTTGACTCGACTGAGAACGCGCGCGCCGGCGACGTGCGACGAACCATCGTGGGACATGCGGAAGACATAACGAATCCTTAAAATCTGAAATCCTAAGCACGAAATCCGAATCTCAAATGTTCAAAACTTTCGGGGGTCGAGTTCTTTGGCATTCGTACTTTTTTGTTTCGGATTTCGGATTTCGAACTTCTACCCCATTACGCCGCCCGACGGTGTTCGGTAATCGATCGCATCGATTTCAGTAAACGAATCGTCTCAGCAATACCGCGCGGAAGGCTGCCCCGAAAGTCGAATCCCAAGGCTTGGAACTTTCGGTTACAGACTTCGTAGGAAAGTTGGTTCATGATCTCCGAGTCGACCAGGACCGTCTCCACGTCGGGAACGTGGGAGCGGATGATCTCGACAATCTCGCCGACCGTGCTGTTTTCGGTGACCACGTTCAGCACGTCGCACAGGAAGTGTTGTTTCCGAATGAGAATCGCCACAGCACGGACCGCGTCGTTCAGATCGAGATACGGCCGACGCTGATTAAGGGCTGTTCGCCATACGGTGATCGGGTCGCCGGCACAAGCTTGCCACACGAATTTGTTGACAGCCGTATGAAAGCGCATGCCGGGCGATATTCCAAAGATCGTGCCGAAGCGACAAGTGACATACCGCAAGCCGTGTGAATCGGACAACTGACCAAGCTGCTGCTCAGCCCGCAACTTCGATTCGGCGTACGGGCTTTGCGGTTGCAGGTCTTCGAGTGGGCACGATTCGTCGACCCAGTGGCTTTGTTTCCCGTAGATACTGGTCGTCGAAACGAAGATCAACGGCGACCCAACGTCGGCGCACGCCTGGGCCACTTTCACGGTCCCGTGGCAATTGACCCGTTCCACCTCGTCTTGGTTGCGAACGCTCGAAGCCGCGTCGGTTCGCGCTGCCAGATGCACCACGGCATCGGCTCCCTCGAAAAGCGTCGCCAGATCTGCTTCGAGCACGTCTTGTTCGACAAAACGATAATGGCCTGCACTCGGCAAGTCGAACAACGAGCCATAGCGTTGTGTCGAAAAGTCGTCGATCAGGATCAATTCAGCGTTGGCGAACTCCTCGGGCAGGTAGCGGATCAGACGGGAGCCAATGTGCCCCAAGGCGCCGGTAACGACGATTTTCATAACAGGGTTGTCCTTGAGTTTATGTAACCGTTCAGTCGTCGGAAGCACGTCAGGGCCGGTAGGTCCCGTAGGGAACGCCCTCCGTGGCGTTCCGAGCCCGGGTACACGTGTAACGGAACGCCACGGAAGGCGTTCCCTACAGTCTTTAGGTTTACAAATAGTGTGCCAGGCGCGGTGCAAAATACTCTTTTGTGGCGATCAGGCCCGAAGCCAGATCGCAACGGGGAGACCAGCCGAGCAGGCATTTGATTTTTTTGTTGCTAATCACCGCATCGCCGACTTCAATTGCGGCGCGATCCTTGGGCCAATCGACCTGACGAAGCTTTCCGCCGACATGCTGAACGATTGCTTTGGCGATGTCTCCGACCGCGAGTTGGTTGTCGGCCACCGCGAAAAAGACCTCGCCACGGCTGCTTTCGCTGCGCGAGGCCAGGATCAGCGAACTGACGCAGTCGTCGACGTAAGTGAGTGTGCGAAGCTGTCTGCCGTCGCCAAAGACCGTAATGTCTTTCTGTTGCAGCCCCAGCCCGACGAAGAAGTTGACGAATCCGAACTCGCTTGTGCGAATGTGCGACCGTGGCCCAAACACGTTGGCAAATCGCACGACCGTGGCATCTAGCGCATGGGCGTTGGCATAGATCAGCACATATTTCTCGGTGACCGCCTTGTTGCAGGAGTAGATGTCGAGCGGAAATTCTGGATGACATTCGTCCACCGGGTTGTGCAGCATGCGTCCGATCTGGGTGCTCGTGCCGACATGAACGAATCTTGCGTCCGGATTAAACCGGCGACACGCTTCGAGCAGGTGTAGCGTCCCTTTGCAGTTGACATCGATGTTGGCAATCGGCTCGCGCATCGACTGGGGATGCGACGTGTAGCCGGCGCAGTGGAAGACGATGTCCTGTCCGCGAACACATCGGCAGACCGCCTCGAAATTGCGAATATCGTCCGCTACGATCTCGATCTCGTTTTCAATATCGCTTATATTGTGGATGTTTCCACCCGATTGCGTATCGAGGCAATCGTAGACGGTCACGGACGCACCGAGATCGACACATCGCCGCGCTAAGTTGCTGCCGATAAAGCCGAGGCCGCCGGTGATCATCACCCGTTGACCGTCGAGCGAAGGCAGACTCTGTGGATTGTTCATGTACATAGTAACCCTCTCATGCCGCTTCCTTGTGGCTGTGAGCATCACTCAAAACTGATTTGATTCCGCCGCAGACGGCGATGATTTGCTCTTCGGTCACACAGAGTGCCCCGGGCAGATTGATGCCGCGGGCTGAGATGTCGTAGGCCGTGGGATTTCGCTTGCGGTAGGTCTCTTCGGCAGGCGCGAAAGCCGGCAGCGAAGAGAGCGGATAAAAGAAAGGCCGGCTCGGCAGGCCCAGCCGCTCGAGCGCGGCCATCGCTTGTTGCTTGTTCAGCTGATGGCTCGCACCGAAGACGACCGTCGTAATCCAGACGCCGTTTCGCACGCCGTCCGGTTCGGCGTTAAATTGAATATCTTCGACGTCGGCCAGATGCTCTTGATACTTGTGAAACATCCAACGCTTGCGATCGACCAGCTCCTCGATTCGTTGGAACTGAGCGTATCCCAATGCGGCCTGTACGTTGAACGGCATATACTTGTACGTGACCGCTTCGTTCTGATAGGTCGGCGAGTTTGGCCGACGCCCATGATCTCGCAGGAACATACACTGCTCGTAGAGATTGTCATCGTCGACCAGCAGCATGCCACCCTCGCCCGTCGCGATGGTCTTGGTGCGGTGGAAGCTGAAAACCGAGCCGACGCCGAACTTTCCGGCCCGGGTGCCGTGATAGACCGATCCGATCGCCTCGGCCGCGTCTTCGACCAGCGGGATGCCGTGCCGCTCGGAGATTTTTACCAGCTCATCCATTCGAGGCATGTTGCCGAACAGGTCGACCACAAGGATCGCCTTGGTACGCGGCGTGATCGCTCGCTCGACCGATTTGGGATCGAGACACCAATTGTGCGGCTCGATATCGCAAAAGACGGGCGTCGCGTCGAGATACTTCACCGGCGCGGCGGTCGCGATCCAGGTACACTCGGGCACGATCACTTCGTCGCCGGCCGAAACGCCCAGTGCCGTGAGCAGCAAATGCAGCGAGGTGGTGCAACTGGGCGTCATGATGGCGTACTTGCGGCCGTGGTACTCGGCGAACTCTCGCTGAAACAGCTCGCAGTAGTCATAGGCATGTTCGTACCAGCCGTTGCGCATGGCGTCGGTAACCACCGCCACTTCGTGTTCGGTGATCCAAGGGCCAGCCATGTGAATCGTATTGGCCCCATCCGCCGCATTGGTCCCGTCGGTTGGTCTGCCCATTTCAGTCGATTTATCGGTCATGATTTTTTCCTGATGTCGACGCCGACCTCGTACTCAACGCCGTCATCGACAAAGTAACACTGCCGAAATGTTTTCGAAGTTCTTGCCCGGAGAAGATTCAGCAATTCTCTCGCCGTGGTTTGCTTGTTGAGAATTATTTCAGAAGCAGCTTCCAATTCCGAAGAATGGTGATAGCTGCCTTGATCGATCTCCTGCCGAGTGCGCCTGTAATCAGAATTCGCTAGTTTGGGATAGCTTTCGGCAAACAAGGAGAGTATTTCGATTTTGGCTTTGTCAAATAGCGTTTGGCCTGTATCTTCCCAGGTCTTGGTGATCTCCCGTTGAAAAATAATGTCTCCGCCATCGACGGCGGTATCAACAAAATGGATGCTCACGCCATACGGAACATCTTCGACGAGGTTCCAAAACCAATAATTCTTACCTCGATTATGTGGCAATAAACTGGGGTGCAGATTGATAACGCCGATCTTGGCCGACTCGATCACGGACTTCTTGATGATGTTTGGCCACCAGGCAAGCAACACCAGATCGATTTCTAATTCTCGGATATGCTGAGCAGTCCGCTGCTCATCGAAAATTTCGTAGTGGCAACTTGGCGGCACGGGAAGGGAAGCTGCTTCGGTCCATTCCTTCCTGACGACAATCTGCTTTACATGGTCCGGATAATTATTGACCAAGAACCGTAGAATTCGCAGGCCCATTTCAGATTCTACAAAAATAGAAAGTCGCATCACTTACTCTCGCTGCCTGACACAATTCCAACCGCCAATGTTTTGGTCGGACCTTTTGTTTTACTCACGCCGCCTGCCGCTCATAACTTGTGGTCGCGCTGCTTGTCTCGGTTCGCCGACACCGAAACGACACGCGGGTGGTCATTTTTGAAGGAAAAGCAGATTACGTGCTCGGCGGAATCGGTACCGCTCGGGAAAATTGTTTTGGTGGTACTCGCGCGGCAACACACTTTGATACCGCAGGGCGTAGCCGGCCGATGCCATGATATCGACCAGTTCGTCGACGTTCAGAATCCAATAGGGCACCGATAAGCCGGGCATGTTGACCTGAACGGTAACGTAGGTCGGCACGTCGCCGGCCGAAGTCTTCGCCAAAAGAATCGCTTTGGGTCGCAGCCGGGCGAGACTTTGCAAGAGGCCGGCGTAGTCCTCGACATATTGCAGCGCGCTGCAGATGTACACGAGATCAAGGTCGGGGATGGATTCTGGCAGCGACTCGTGAAACGTAATGTTCTCGTCCATATTCCCATTTGCGGTCAGAAGCACAGACCCGACCTGACAGACACGCGGACACTCGACGACGTGGTACCACGTCGTAAATGTGCTCGCCAGGCATTGGCGAAGATGGATGTACGACACGCCCATCCCGCCTCCGAAATCCAAGATCGTTGCTTCTCGCGCATCGCCGACCAAACTGACAACCGTTGGCGGTAAGATAGCGTGGTCCTCGAATACCGTATCAACATGTGGACTGAACGATTCGGACTCTAGGAGCATCTCGGTCATTCGGCGCGTTTGTTCGATCCAGACGTTCTCGTCAAAGCCGAGACCGTCCGTCGGGACGTCTCGGTAGTGTTCGTACACACCTTCCCAGATGACCTTGCGCCGTCGATTCCGATCCCGAAAGATGGGCGGCGTCATCCGATTTCTAACTTCTTTGAGTTTCATGGGCATATCGGTCGGGAGAAAGCACCCCGGCTGCTTTTCAGTACAATTTTTCACGCCTATCTGTTTGAAGCAGCCGGGGTGCTGGCGGCGACTCAGGTGATTTCGTGTCCGCGAAGCCAGTCGTAACCAATCGTCGGATCGTCGTGCGGGATCCGTCCTTCATCGTCGCCGTCGTATTCCTTGGACGTGACGTAAAATAAATGGGCCGGGCCGTGAATGCACTTCACTCCATGGGCCACGCCCGGCGGCACGTACAACACGCATTGCGGTTGGTTCTCGCCCATCAGGATTTCCTGAGTCTGGCGATAGGTGGGCGAATCGACTCGGGTGTCGTGCAACACCGCCTTGACTATGCCCACCGCTACGTACCACCAGTCGATCTGAACCCGGTGGATGTGCCACGCCTTCACCACGCCGGGATACATCAGCGAATGGCTCCACTGGCCGAATCCTTCGGCGAAGATGTCGTCGCTTGCGCGGATGAGTTCACGAAAGTATCCGCGCTCGTCGGTGTGCGTGACGAGCTGTTTAAGCTGCACGCCTTCGATCATCACGTGCTGCGGCAAAGTTGTTGATGGTGCCAACGACATGGCGTTGGTCCTCCTGAGTCAGTTCGGGATAGATCGGCAGCGAGAGAATCCGCCGCACAACATTTTCGGTCTGCGGCAGGTCATCGCAACCTCGCAACCGTCCTTGATAGGCCGATTGAAGGTGAACCGGTCGCGGGTAGTGGACCAGGGCTGCAACACGATGCGATTTCAAATGGGCAAGCAGTTCGTCGCGACGGTCGGTTTGCACAACGTACTGGTGATAGATGTGTGTCGACTCGGGCCGTACTTGGGGCGCTCGTAGAGGCGTCTCGGCGAGTGCGGCGTCGTAACGTGCGGCAATTCGCCCACGCGCCTCGTTGTCCGCATCGAGATATCTCAGCTTCACCCGCAGTACGGCGGCCTGAATTTCGTCGAGTCTCGAATTCATCCCGACAAGCGTACTCTCACGCGTCTCGGACCAGCCATATTCGCGGAGCTTGCGGATCTGTTTGGCGAGCTTCGGGTCGTTTGTTACGACCGCACCACCATCGCCAAACGCGCTCAGGTTTTTGGTCGGGTAGAAGCTAAAACATCCGACATCGCCGAAGCTACCCAAGGACTGTTCTTGATACCCCCGTTGCTTCCCTTGATATGTGGCGCCGTGACATTGGGCACAGTCTTCGATGATTCGCAAGTTGTGCCGGTCGGCGATTTCTTTTACCGCGGTGACATCGGCAGCCTGGCCGTACAGGTGAACCAAGACGATGGCTTTGGTTTGCGGTCGGATGGCCGATTCGAGCCGATTCGGATCGATCGTGAAGTAATCTCCTTCGATATCGACCAAAACGGGGCTGGCCCCGGCGAGCTTGATCGCTGTCACGGTCGCTACGGCAGTGTGGCTCACCGTGATTACCTCGTCGCCTGGCCCAATGTCGCAGGCGAGTAGCGCCAGGCGAATCGCATCGGTTCCGCTGCCGACGCCCACGGCATGGCGTACGCCTAAGAACTGGGCAAACTCGTGCTCAAAGGCCGCTACCTCTTGCCCGAACACATACCATCCGCTCTCCAGGACCGAGGCTATTGCCCGATCGATCTCGTCCTTATGAGACAAGTATTGTGCGTGCGGATTGCAACAGAGAATCACGAGAGGACTCCTACTTCGGGCACATAGACAATGAATTTTCCGTTCGCTTTTCGATAGTCTGCTTCTTTATTGAGGATTTCGGTCGCGTGGTTCCAGGCGAACAACAGGGAGTATTCGGGCGGGGCCTGTTGAAAGTCCTCGTACCGTCGCACCGGGATATGGGCGCCCGGGCTGAACCGACCTTGCTTGATCGGCGTTGTGTCACAAATGAATTCGACATGCTCTTTCGTGATGCCACAGTAGTTGGTCACCGTGGTGCTCTTGGAGGTTGCACCGTAGCCGACGACACGTTTGCCTTGATCGTGCAATTCGTTAAGCTTGGCCATCAGTTTCTCACGCGATCGCTCGACGTTTTCGCGGAAACGATCGTAGGTAGACTGGTCGTGCAGTCCCAGGCGATCTTCCTTGTCGCGCTGGGCTGCCGCCCGATCGCTGATCGGTCGCGAGCCTTTGGGGCAAAGGAAATATCGCATCGATCCGCCATGCACCGTTTGCGGTTCGACGTCAAAAACTTCTAGG
>Ga0310123_10001418_pt1 | contig 19933 bp, 18 predicted proteins | sample CB6_AW_1057_MG_FD_203505 | JGI IMG/M metagenome (GOLD analysis project Ga0310123, IMG submission 203505) | Marine microbial communities from Western Arctic Ocean, Canada - CB6_AW_1057 | ecosystem: Environmental > Aquatic > Marine > Oceanic | place: Canada: Western Arctic Ocean | collected... | reverse complement strand
CAGGGAACTTGTTGAATTCACCTGTTAAGGGCCTGATAAAATTCACCTGTTAAGGGCCTGATAATGAGTGCTCCTGGCGCTCTGTCAATATTCGACTGCTGGGTCGCTGAACTCAGAAGAGTTCAGCGGATCCATGCTGAATTTTGGCGAATCCAGCGATTCCCAACCCGTCAATCGAAACTTGGCAGGGCGCTAGAGAACTCTAAGATATCGAACCACCTGTTGAAGAGATGCACCGATGAAAAAGCACCGATGAAAAAGCACCGATGAAAAAGCACCGAGCGGGCAACAAACAGAACAAACGAGAGAACGAACGAAAGTCGGGCAACAAGGCCACAGCACAGAACAGCAATCAGAAACACCGTACCAGGAAACGCGTCACCCGTGTCAATATGCGGCTGATGCTCGTCATGGTTTTGGGCAGTACTGCTCTGGCTGTGATGGTCCATTTTGTCCGCGCCTTTCAAATGGACCGGCATGCCGAGACATTGCTGGCGCGTGCGCGCACAAATCAGAACGACGGGGAGTTCTCCAAGGCCATCGGACATCTGTCGCGTTTTCTCGAAATACGTCCTCTCGATGTCGATGCGCTGGCCATGTTTGGGGACGCTCGTCGATCAGACGGCCAGTTCGCCCCAAGCATGGAGTCAGGCCTACCTGACGTTCGACAAGGTCCTCAGGCGAGAGCCTGAACGTCACGACATTCGTCGGTAGATTGTCGACGTCTCCATGAATCTCAGGCGCTACCCCGACGCTTTGACTCACCTCGAGGTGCTACGGAATCGAACGCCCGAAGATGGCGAACTGTTGTTCCTAACCGGCCAATGTCAGCAGGCGGAAGGTCAGACGGCCGATGCCCTCAACCAGCACCTACGGGCCATTGAACATGCGTCCGGCGAGGTCGACTACTATGCACAGTTGCTCGCGCTGATCAACACAAACCCGGACGAGCTTCCGTTTCGCGAGGACCTGGCCGAGCTAGACGTCAAAGACTCGTTCAAGCAGATCTTCCCAATCCGCGAAGAGTCGATGGACGCGGAGATCGTGGCCGAGCAACTGCTGGAGATCATGGTGATGGAAGGTCAGCCGACCTATCGGGCGCTGCTTGTCCGGGCCACATATCGGAAGAACCGCGGGCTGCTAAAGCAGGCCGGAGAAGACATCGACTTGGCCCTGCTCGAGGCAGGAGAAAACCCAGACGTTCTGCTGATGGCGATTGATTTGCAACGAACATGGGCCCAGACAGCACATCAGGAAGTCAGGCCGAAAGAAGCCGACGATCATCTAGAAAAAGCACGCTAGCATGCGCTGCAAGGTCTGGAGCAGGATACATCCGACCTGCGGTTTTACATTTCGCTTTACCAAATTGGGTTTCAGGCCGACCGATCCAGCGAGGTGGAGAACTATCTTCGTCAAGGTCTCGAACAAGTGCAGCAGCAGTCGCAGAATGACCAAAAAAATGAAGACAAACTGCGACTCGCCGGCTTGGAAATTCAATTCCTCTGGTCGCTTACCGAATTGTTAATTAATCAAGGTCAGCAGGAGTAAAGTAAACTGGATCAGGAGAGTTTGAAAAAGGCCGGAGACTGTTTCACTAAGGTCAGCAAGTTACTACTGCCTGATCTGCGCAAACTGAAAGCACAGCCGGCGACGATCGACTTACTGGAGGCCCAAATTCTTCTGGCGGCCGAACGGAAATGATCTCGCGCCAGTCTAATGCTTGAAGGATCGCGGTCGTCACTGCAAGATCGTCCCGACTTTCTCAAGCGGCTCGATCTGTCGCTCGGCAGGTGTTACGAGGATCTCAACAATCCTGACCGCAGGCTCGACGTTTTCCGCCGAACGCTGAAGGACGATCCGCTGTCGGTCACTGGACGCTTGCAGTTGGCTTCCGCGTTGGTCGCCATCAACCGGATTGACGACGGCATCGAAGAATACCGGCTTGTCTCCGGCGTGCTAGTCACCGTTGCCCGCCTGTTGCTCGTGCAGCAGTTGGCCAAGCCGACCGAGCAGCGCCGCTGGCAGAATGTCGAACGGGCCCTTGATATCGAGGATGCCCTTCGTAAAGAACGTGAGCTGGACGAATTGCCCGAGGTAGCCGTTCTTCGTGCCCAAGTGTTGGCACTTCAAGGAAAGTTTGACGAAGCTCTGGCCGTGCTGACCTCAGCCCGGGACCGTCAACCCGATGAAGTCTCCATTTGGGCCGCGCTGGCGAATCTTAGCCTCCACCTTACAGAGCTCGATCCCTCAATACGTTTGGCAACTGCCGAACAGATTCTCGACGAAGCCGAGCAAAAACTTGGCAATCAGGTGGAGTTGCGATTGGCACATGTACAAAAGGCAAGTATTAAATCCGCCCAGGCCGCACGCCAGATGCTTTCAAAGCTCGAGACCAGCGCCCAACAGTTCAACGAGCAGGATCAAATCATCCTTAGGCAAGAATTGGCCCGAGCCTATGGCCGCATCGACGCGGAGCACGAGTCGCGCCGCATCTGGGCTGATCTGGCAAAACGGTTTCCCAACAATCTTTCGTTCCGGTTGGTCCTGGCGCAACTGGCGTCGCAGGAGAATGACGAACAAGCCCTGCGCACGAATCTCCATGGTATCCGTGAGATTGAGGGCCCTGACGGACACAACGGCGACTACATCGAGGCCGGTTTGCTGAGCGGCAAGGCAGCCCTACAGCACCAACAGACGCTCCAGCAGCCAAACGAGGCGACCGGCTGCGCGCGCTGCTCGGTCAGGCGGCGAAGTAGCGCCCCTACTGGGCCGCCGTTCCGCATGCTCTGGGAAATATCGAGACGCTGCTGGGAAACCACGAGACTGCCGCCGATCACTATCGGCAAGCAATTTCCTTGGGAGACCGTTCCCGAAAAGCCATTCTTCGCCTGGGTTTGTATCTGCACAAATAAAAACGTAACGACGAAGCTGACCAACTCCTGCAGAAAGTCTCAGTAGACGATCCGACGATTCTCTCCGGCGATTTGTCCCGGCTGGCCTGGCGGGTCGCCTGGCAGCGGCAACAGTACGATCGGGACCTCGGCCTGACTCGTGACCTGGCCACTCAAACGCCGAACTCCCGTGACCAGATTTGGAATGCGCTTTTACTTTTTGCCAGATTCCAGAATTTGTCCGAGGCTCAAAAACACAGCGATCAGGGCAAGGCGCTCTTGAGCGAAGTCGAGACGCTCTACCGCACGGCCATCGATCAGGATCCCGAAAATCCGTCCGTCTGGTTGGTCTATGTGGTCCACCTGGCTCGTCTCTGGCACATCGAAGAGGCCGAAGCCGTGATCCGCGAGGCCCGGTAAAAGCTTCCCTCAGAGCAGAAACATATCGTGCCTTTAACCGTGGCTCGATGCCATGAGGCGATCAACGATCAACGGCAAGCCGAACAAGAATTTCGGAAGGCCGTCCAGGCCAATCCCGATGACATTGCATTAATGGTCGAAGTTGCCGCCTTTTACAGCCGCACCGACGATTTTGAAAAGGCTGAGACGCACCTCAAATTCATTCTCGATCCGAAGTCCAATGCTCCTGAAGACGCCGTCCAATGGGCTCGTCGCCGCCAGGCGCTCGACGTCGCTTCGACCGGCGGTTACGAAAATACGACTCTGGCGCTGAAAATGCTCGGCGGGTCCCAACAGGAAATTGGGGATATTTCGGTGACCGACCTGCGTGTCCGGGCTTCCATCTTGGCTCGCCGCTCCGTCCGCCGCGACCGGATCGCTTTGATCGGCATCTACGAAGAAATTGCCCGCCGGCAGGCCCTGACCCCTTTCGAACAATTCCAACTCGCCCGCCTCTACGAAGCCACCGGTCAATGGCCGAAGGCCGAGGAGACTATCCAAAACCTGATCGACCAAAACCCGGCCAACGGTTCCTATGTTTCGTATTACACCCACTTATTGGTCGAACAGAAGAAGCTGGAACAAGTCGAACTCAAAATTCCCAGGGTGGAAGCCCACTTGCCCAACTCGCTTGTGGCTGTGTTACTCAAGTCGCGGTTCTTGCACCTCCAAGACAAAACAGCTCTGGCGGCAACACTACTTCAAGACCATTTGCAGACAACCGAGAAAATTGTCTCTCCGGAACAGACTTTCCGCGACCTGGCTGTGCAGGGCAAGGCCGAGGAAGCCCTCGCCTGGCTGGAGGAGCACCTGAAAGACCAGGGAGACAGCACGGCCACCGGAGCTTTGCAAGATGGTCGCCGTCTGCTGGCAGAGGGAAACGCCGAAGCTGCCGCAGCTGTCCTTAAGAAGTACCTTCAGCGAACCGACATCCGCCGGCTCGTTCACCAATTTCAATCCCGAATTATCGCGCGAGTTCTGGCCGATATAGGCCAGTTTGCCGCCGCCGAGAAAGTTTTCCGGGACTCCATGCCGCAATCAGATCATCCGGCAGACATTGTGATTCTGCTCGGCTACGTGGCTCGGCAAGGACGTCTTCAGGAAGCGCTTGATTTGTGTCAACAAGCCTGGCAGAGGGACGACATTCCCCCGGAACTTACAGCGAGAACCAGCGTGGACATCCTCAGAGCAGGCGAAGCCTCGGCCGGGCAGATTCAGCAGGTGGGAAGCTGGCTGCAAGCCGCGATTCGCGAGAATCCACAATCGACGACAATCGTCGCCCGGCTGGCCGATCTTCACGATTACGCGGGCCGCTACGACGAAGCTGAAAAACTCTACCGAGCCATCCTCCTGCAGAAAGACCGCAGCCTGATGGCGCTGAACAATCTAGACTGGCTGCTGGCCTTACAGCACAAAAATGGGACTGAAGCACTAAAATTCATCGACCTGGCCGGGCCCGTTGCCGAACTGCTCGATACCCGGGCGATCGTCCACCTTGCCCTGAACAATCCATAGCAGGCCATCTCAGATCTGCAAACAGCCATCGAGACCAGCCCGTCGGCCGCCAAATATTTCCATCTAGCACTGGCGCAAATGCGGGTCGGCAACACGAATCGGGCCAAGCAGGCCTACCGCAGCGCCGAGGAAGCAGGACTCGACGATCAAATACTGCATCCACTCGAACGGGAAGATTTTAGGCGACTTAACGAGCAGCTTGGAGCCGGCAATTAATCCCTGATTGAATTCGAAACGTGAACTTTTCGCGAGTTTTGTTGTTTTAAGAACCCGTCTAAGTTTCGATCAGGTGCTAGCTGCCGGTCACTTCGCCGGCAACACCGAGAAATGTCAATTTCATAAAGACTTGTGACCTTGGTCTGTTGTCTTAATCTCGTTCCCAAGCTCCGGCTAGTGGACTGGCCATGATGCCATCATTTCGGCTTGACGAGCCAGCCGTGACTCCCCTCTTCTGGGAGGATTTCAAGAGATGCGGACATGGCCTGCCAATTGAATCTATCGCCATAAGTTGCTTTTGTCAAACAGATTGAAACTTTCTATTTGACTGCGGCTTCAGGCGTGTCGTAGAATAACTTGGATCAGTTAAATAAATCAGATCGATAATTTCAGACGGACCAAACAGACCGATTCCCACAGCCCTCAATAACAAAAGGGTGTTAAAACAGGGGATTTAAGACTGGGGAAAATTATGGCTTCCATCTTGATAGGCGGCGACGCACTTCGGCGTATGTTCGCGGCACTGGCTGAAAACACGTTTCAGGTTGAACTCGGCGTGGCCGATCCGCATCTGATCGACTACCTGAGCGATCTGTTGGTCCGTTTCATCAAGATTGACTCCATCTTCCGAATTCGTGATGCCGAGGGTCGCTGGTTAGAAGAGGTCGCCGAGATGACCTTGGAGGCCGAGCAGCGACAGGCCCAACCGAAGCGAGAAATCCATCGGCACATTGGCGACTTCACCCTTTTCTGGGCAGGTATCTATCCCGAGGCGCTGAAGCGACTCAGGTCGCCCGACCGCAAGGATCACCTCATCGATTACTGCCAGCAGGGCAAGCGGTCGTACTACATTGCCAGCACATTCGAGGAAGAGCCGTATCGCCAAGAAGCGCCGATTTTGCGGCGTCTCAGCCGCGACTTCGAACTGTGCAGTTTCGGGCTCAACCGCATGCGTCATGAGTGGGAACAGCTACGGCATGTCGGTCCCGATGAGTTCGAGTGGAATTGACAGGCACGATTGGCGACCGCTCGAATCACAACCAGACCAAACTTGAACGGCCGCGCGGACCCTCGCCGCACTTTCTCTCCGGCGTTTACAACACTACATTTTGTGTGTGGTTGACTCAAGTGCATTCCTATTTCAGATGATTCCAAATCCGAAGCTGATGAAGAAGACTCTTCTGATAGAAAAATGTAGAATTCGGATTCCCGGAAAGAAATAAGGACTCACGTCGCACGACGTAAGTCCTTTTATATTAAATAGCCGAGGCGGGACTCGAACCCGCACGCCCTTTACGGACCCGGGATTTTAAGTCCCGTGCGTCTGCCAATTCCGCCACTCGGCCTGATCTGTAAGAATTTACCATAAAGTTACTTACGTCTTTCGATCGTCGATGACATTTTCCGCACCCGGGTGTAGTCGTAGATATTGAAAACAACGTCCCCAGCATAATAACCAATGGATTTCGGGCTTTGAACCGCCAGGAGCACTGGAAAAACGATCCCGAGCGGCTCGGGCCATGTCGCAGATCGACAAAAGTGTGACTGGAACTGAAGAAAGAAAGTGGGTGCGAAGGTGGAGGAACTCGCCGTCGTTTTATGATCGGACACGATACAAACTCCGCAATGTCGTCGAACGCTTCTTCAATCGAGCCAAACACCACCAGCGCGTAGCCACACGCTACGACAAGACCGATTCCAGCGACTTCAGCTTCGTCTGTCTGGCCTCGATCATGACCAACCTCTCAAATGACCCCACTACCCTCAGATGTCTACGTGACTACTTTTTCTTGACGCTATTATTTTGTAGCGGATATCATTGTGCGTGTGGTGAAGCCCGAAAACTCAAGATGGTCGCCAGCCGATTGCGTCACGATCCCTTGGGGGGGATGAAATCTCTATCAGTAGGCCGGATGGCCCAGTAATAAGAGGGAATTGTCATGGAGAAGGAAGCCTTGTGCCCCGGACCGATGGGGCGGCGTCAGTTCCTGCGAGCCGGGGTGGCCGGTCTAGGCGCGTTGAGGTTGGCAGACCTTCTGCGGCTGCGGGCTCAGGCGACTGCGGCAGGCAGCCCTCGCCGCGACACGGCCTGCATCTTCGTCTGGCTTGATGGGGGGCCGAGCCATCTGGAGACCTATGACCTGAAACCAGAGGCACCGGCAGAGTATCGCGGTTTGTTCCTGCCCATTCGCACCAAGGTGCCAGGCATAGACGTGTGCGAACTGTTGCCGCGGCATGCCCAGGTCGCCGACAAATTCACTCTGATCCGCTCGTGCAGCCATGGTGAGGCGGACCATGCGAGGGGCGCCCAATATATGCTCAGCGGCCGCACGTCACCGGGCTTAGAATTGAGAGAGCGGACCATTCGCTACCCCGATGTAGGCTCGATCGTCAAGTGGGCCTGTCCCCCGGCCCGGGACGGTTTGCCCAATTATTTGGGCATCCCGCGACGTCAAGAGTCTGCCGGGCCAGGCTATTTAGGCATGAAGTATGAGCCCTTCGAAGTGCTGGCCAATCCCAACAACCCCGACTTCCAGGTCCCTAACCTCGGCCTGCCGGCTGCCGGTACCGACCGGCTCCGCGACCGCATGGCGCTGCTCCGGAACTTCGACGACATGCGGCGGAGCTTGGACCAACGAGGCATTATGGAGGCAATGGACAGCTACAACCGAGAGGCGATACAGCTCTTGACCGGTGGTGAGGCTCGCAAAGCTTTCGACCTGAGCTGCGTCGATCCCCGTGAGCGCGACCGCTACGGGCGTAGCCAAGTCGGACAGAACATGCTACTGGCTCGCCGCTTGGTCGAGTCCGGTATCGGATTTGTGCATGTGGACGGGCGGAACTTCAGCGACGTGGCACCCGGTACCAAATCGGACTGGGACGATCATGCGGTCCACATCAACATCTTCGAGGCGATGCAGAATCGGCTCCCGTGGTTTGACCAGGCGATATCGGCCCTGATTGAAGACCTCTACCAGCGTGGCCTAGACAAGAAGGTGCTGCTGGTCGTGACCGGGGAATTCGGCCGCTCGCCACGTGTTAATTCTAAACGCAGCCTGCTTACGAATGTGGTGCAGCCGGGGCGTGAGCACTGGCCGTCGGCCATGAGCATTCTGGTCTCCGGTGGTGGCCTGCGCATGGGTCAAGTAATCGGGTCCACGACAGCCCGGGGAGAGACGCCCAAGGACCTGCCGCTTCGACCCGAGGACATCCTGGCCACGGTGTACAATTACTTGGGGATCGACACGGCGCAAGAGTACCTTGACCACAGTGGTCGGCCACTGGCAATCCTGTCGGACGGAGCGCCGATCCCAGCGCTTGTCGGCTAATGTGGTGTGATACGTTCCACATCGGGACTCCATCGCCCATGCGCTTCGACGAGCCCTTCCCGTACCGATCGCGGATGGCGGTAACCGCTGCGAGCGTCTTTCCGGCTGCCAAAGCGATGACTGAATTTAGTCAAGTAGCAGGTCATGCACCCGTGCATGACTTCCAGTATCACGGTTCGCCGGTCGAATGCTCCATTGACGCGCTCGTGGCGGAAATCGAACCACCGCTCCAATCGACCGGAGACACGCTCCCCGTGAACCCAGCGGTGGAAACCCGACCACGGCCAATTGCCAGCGCGGTTCACCAAGCCGTGCTTCAGCAGGTGATCATGCACGTTATCAAAATGGCAGCCCTAGGATCGTCTGTAACGGATGATCGCAGAGGAAGTCATAACGGACCACAATCACCCTTTCTGTCAAAGTTGAGTTTCCCTGGAACGGACCACGCGGGCGAGATTGGCGTCGATCGCCCGGAAATACCGTTCCACTTTTATGTACAACTGCTGTGTGAAAGCTTCCGATTCCAGCACTCGGGCTGCATGATTGCGGACGGTGATATCCTCGACGTGTTCATACTCCGGATCGCCGGCTGCAGGTCGAACGAGCCGTGTCAGCTCCCGAACTTTGGGCAAAAAACCCTGGTCCAGGTGTTCGATGAGTTCCCGCGTCAGCCGCTGTGAATCATTGAAAAGTTCGCGTAAAGTTAACTCTTCGACAGCTCGCTCGACCATGGTTTTCTGTCCTTTCTGACCGGTTCTCCTCCGCCCAAATCTACCGGCAGTTATATTGACTCCATTAAACATCAACTTTCACAGTCCGGTCAAGGCGTCCTTTCAAAATTCGGCATCTGGGAATACACCGAAGAATCTTCATCAATCATCCTCTGTGCAGGTGAGGATTCCATTCGGTCGTGGAAGCTCATGAAAATCCTGATCCTGGCTGACATACATTCCAATTGGGCGGCACTTTCGGCAATTCGAGAATCGTTTGACATCTGCCTGTTTGCCGGTGACCTGGTCGATTATGCCACCGATCCCATTCCCTGCATCGACTGGGTCCGCAAGCACGCGGCCGCAGCGGTTCGGGGAAACCACGATCATGCGGTTGCCCAAAAGGTCCCGGCCCTCGGCGGAACGGGGTTTCGCCAATTGGCGTTGGCCACTCGTCCGCTCCATTGGCGAATCCTGCCATCCAGTCGTATCAAGTATCTGGCTCGTCTGCCTGTCACGCAGCAGTTGGTGGTCGAGGGCAAATCGTTCTTTCTCGTACACGGGACTCCCCGAGATCCCCTCGACGAATATCTGAACGATGACAGCGACGTCTGGCGGTCACGTCTGCAATCGGTCGAGGCGGATTACGTCTGTGTCGGCCATACGCATGTCGCCTATCACCTCGATCTGGGAAACGTGCAGGTCGTCAATCCGGGCAGCGTCGGACAGCCCCGAGACGGCGATCCCCGTTGCGCTTATGCAGTCATCGAAAATGGACGGGTCGAGCTGCGCCGGGTGAGTTACGACATCGACGCGACCCTGAGACAGATGAAAGAGGCCGGCGTTGATCCCATGTCGCTCGAATTGGCAGAATTTTCCCTGCGCAGCGGCGGCAAACTGAACATCGACGAAGGGGCGCCCCAATGGACATGAACAGGACAAAGCGTTCTCCAACGGTCGATTATGGCCAGGCGCTTCTCAAAGGTTCTCAATTTCGGCTCCGTCTATTCTGCTGTCCGTTGCCGGCTTTGCGACCGATTTGTGAGATCGGATAGCGAGAGATTTCCCGCCAGTGGCGAATATCGATCTGATAAGGTCCGTGAGGCTGGTCGAATCCACTGAAGTCGGCAAGATATTTTTGCAGCCGTCCAATTTTTTGCTCGGTCGAGAGCTCGCCGGGATGATCCAATCCGGGCGCACGGCCCCAACTGATGCGGGAGCCTCCGTGGGTGAGCAGTTCAAACTGCAGAACCTCGAGCGATGTGCTCGCTGTGGTTTGCCGGGGTACGTGAATCGCGACGAGTTCAAAAGCTTTCCAATGGGGCAACAACGTTACGGCGAGTCTTGCCGCACCAATCACTACCACATCTCCCCAGTTCGTTCCGGCCGGGCCCTGTGGGACCGACTGCACGTTGCGGACGAGGGGATACCGCTTGGTATCAGCGACCGAGAAATCGGCTGACGGTAAGAGATGTCCCTCCGCATCGATCGGGTACATTCCCTGCTGGACCTCGACCATGGCGACCGGGCGGCGATACTTCAGGTCCACGCTCAGCCGCGCCGGTCGTGTCTTGCGGACCTCAACGACCTCGGCGACCCACGGGTGCAGACGAAATGCTTCGGCAATCTTTGCCAACAGATTTTCGTCGAGCAGAGACATTTCTTTCGGCAAACCGGAGCGGACGACCACTTGCTCGACGAGGTCGCCCGGCACCCATCGGGGCGGTTCGCTGATCTGGATGTCTGACGCTCGCAGCCGATATTCGTCCCGAGACCTCAGTTCCGGAAGCGAATCGACAAGCATCGGCCTAAGCACGCTCAACGAGATAGCCGCGGCCATCCCGATCAACATCCAGGGCCTAAATAGAATACGTGCCAACCGGTTAGTGGGACCGGTTTGCGAATCCTTCGCATCCCGCTTCGCCATTGCCTTTTTGTTCGCCTTGTTTATCTTGTTCTTCGACATGACGTGAGACCAGTCACTTGAAAATAATTCTGCCGAACATTGTGACTAGAGCCGGAATCGCCCCTTTCGCATTCATCGGCGCGGCACTTTCGACAGCATCTGTTTGCCATCGGGAAAATCCGGCGGTTGCGGTCTTCGCGACCGGATACCCGGTTTGTGCTATTTTCGCGGCCGGCCGGCGATCGTTTCCAGACAGCTCGACACGGCTCGTTCGCACAACTCCCCGAATTCGATTCCATAGCGGGTGGCGGCTTGGGGAATCAGACTGTGATCGGTCAGACCGGGAATGGTGTTGACTTCCAGCACCCACGGCCGATCGAACCGGTCGAGTCGAAGATCGACGCGCGACAGACCTTGCGTGCCCAGTGCTTCGCGAGCCCGGCGGGCGGTATTTTCGATCGATTTGACCACGTTCGTCGGCAAGTCGAACTCGAAACAGTACCGCGTCGATTCGTCTTCGTACTTCGCCTGAAAATCGAAGAACGGCCGATCGGTCTCAATCCGAATCAGAGGCAGCGCGAGATCATCCAGAAACCCGACCGTCCATTCACTGCCCATCACGGCCGACTCGAGAATGGCAAACTCGTCGTATCCGAAAGACGCAGTCAATGCCTGTGGTAGCATCTCGGTTGATTCGACAATGCTGACTCCCAGACTCGATCCTTGTGCGTCCGGCTTGACTGCCAGCGGAAATCGAAGCCGTTCGGCCTGTTTGCTGATGCGGGCCTTATCGTCTGATTCGTGTATCAGGACGTAATCCGGCGTGGGCACGCTGCACTGCAAGAAGCGCTCCTTGGACGCCGATTTACTGAAGGCCAGTCGAGACGTCCTCGCGTCGCTGCCGGTCAAGGCCACACCGGCCTCTTCAAGAATTTTCTGAACGGCTCCGTCTTCACCGAACGTGCCGTGCAGGGCAACAAACACGGCATCGAAGGTGCTCCAGGAAAAGGTTGTGAACTCGACGTCGGCGGGGTCGACGATCACGACATGATGACCGCGCTCGGAAAGAGCGTGGGCAACCGCCGCCCCGCTTCGCAGACTCACCTCACGCTCGGCCGAATTACCTCCGGCCAGCACCGCAATTCGCAAGGGATCGAGCGGTGCAAATTCAGACGTTCTCACCGGTTGCTTTCTTAAACTCTCCGCAGTTCAGTTCTTCCAGAATACTCGCAGGATTGGAGCGGGAGTTGAATCGATCTACGGTAGAGGAGTTGAGGACGTGACTCGATTCTTCTGATGGGCGTCGAACTTCTTCAGTTGTTCGAGTTGAGATCGGGTGATTTCTTTCCGAGTCAGCGTCAGATTTCGGCCACTGGTTAGAAATCGCGGATCGGAACTGGAAACGTACTCGCGTTGGCATCCGGTGGCGGCAGCGACTAATGCGACCCACAGAATGCTGCCTCACATAGCAGACTGAAGCGAAGCATCGCGATTCCCAAATCGGACTTTCACCTCGTTCCCAAGCGGAGCTCTGGAACGAGGTGATGGCTGGCAACGTCGGATGACGCTTGACCGTTCACGATGGAACAATTACCAGATTTCGATTTCCAGCTCCAGATCGACTCCGAACTGCTCGGAGACTTTCGTGCGAGCCAGATCGATCAGCCGCAAAATGTCGTCCGATTTCACCCCGTCGTGGGTGACGATGAAGTTGGCATGCCGATCGCTGATTTCGGCGTCTCCGACACGTGTTCCCTTCAAGCCCGCCTGTTCGATGAGCACTCCGGCGCTCAACCCCCTGGGGTTCTTGAATATACAGCCGGCCGACTGAAACGAAAGCGGCTGAGTCGCTTTTTTCATGATCCACAGCTTGCGGATCCGCCGGGTGATTTCGACCGGGTCGTCCCGTTGCAGTTCGAAGGTGCCCTCCAAAATTGCCAGCTCATTTATGCTGCTGGATCGGTAGCCGAACGAAAGTTCGTCTTCGGTGCGGGTGAACTTTTCCCCTTTGGCCGTCAAAACGGTGACGCTAGTCACAAACTGCCCAATATCGCCGTTTCGACCACCGGCATTGCCGTGGAGAGCGCCGCCAACCGTTCCCGGAATTCCGGCCAGCGCTTCCAGTCCTGCCATCCCCGCCTTGACGCTGACGGAGATCAGATTCGACACAAGGGCCAACGACCCGGAACGAACGGTTGTCCCCTCCACGTCAATCTGAGAGAAGAGATTGCCGGTTGGCTGGAGCACAACTCCGCTGATCCCTTCGTCGCGGATGAGCAGGTTCGATCCGCCACCCAGAACACGGGCAGAGATCTGGTTTTCGTGACAGCACTGGATCACCCGTTGCATCTCGCTATGATCGCGCGGCTGCACGAAATACTGGGCGGGGCCACCGACTTTCAGCCAGGTATACGGAGCCAGCGGTTCATCGACGCGGGTGATTTCTCTGAAGTCTTCGAGTGAACTCATGATGGATCCGATTGACGTCCCCGGCTCCCAGAGTGATCAACACGTCTCCCGGACGCGCCTCATCCTCTAAAGTTGACCGGACCCGGTCAAGAGAAAGGCAGAAGCGGGAGTTTTGGCCGCGATCGGCAATTCGCGACGCCAATTCTCGGCCGATCGTTTCCGGTTCATCGTCGATTTCTTCACGGGCCGCAAAAATCGGAGCCACCAGAACTTCGTCGACAGCGGCAAAACTCGCGGCGAATTCCTTCATCAACGCCTGTGTTCGTGAAACCTGGTGCGGCTGAAACGCGCACCAAATTCTCCGCCGGCCAAACTGCTGCCGCGTCATTTCGAGCGTCGCGCGGACGGCCGTTGGATGATGAGCGTAGTCGTCGATGAGCGTCATTCCCCGCCACGACCCGATGTTTTCAAACCGCCGCCGGACTCCCGGAAAATCCCGCAGACCCTCGCGGATTTTGGTGGATGACACGCCGGCGTAATGACTTAATGCAATTGCAGCCAGCGCGTTCATGACATTATGACGGCCAGGCATCGGCAGGCTGCACTCCGCGAAGAATTCACCCTGCTGGAACACTCGAAATCGTGTGCCGCTGGCCGTCGGCCGCAGATCGGCCGCCCACCAATGGGCCCCCGGATTTTGCGAGAATGTGATAACGTTGGCCTTCGCCGTTTCCGCCAGCGCAGCCGCCTGCCGGCAGTCGGCGTTGATCAACAGGATTCCATCGTCGGCAACACGGGCGGCAAATTCGTCGAATGCCCGCCGCAGGTCATCCAGATCACAGAAATAGTCGAAATGATCGCCTTCGATGCCCAGAACGGCCGCGTATTGGGGACGCAGGTCGAGAAAGCTGCGTCGGTACTCGCAGCTCTCGACCACGAACAGATCTCCCCGGCCTGCCCATCCGCTTCTTTGCGAACCGCACAGCTCGGCACCAATGACGACCGACGGCGACAGTCCGGCATCGGTAAGAATTGAGGCCACCATCGCCGACGTTGTGCTCTTACCGTGTGTGCCGGCAATCGAGATGCCTCTGCGAGTCTGCATCAGATAGCCGAGCATTTCACTATACGAGAGAACTGGAATGTTCAGGCCCTCTGCCCGCTGCCGTTCGGGATTCTGAGGACCCACAGCGGGACTGTGAACGAGAACGTCGACGTCGGGGGAGAGATACCGGTCGTGATGCCCCTGATGCACCTGAAGCCCACGTTTCTGCATGGCAAAAATGGTTGGCGTCGGCGGCTGTCGATCGGAACCGCTGACTTGCCAGCCAAGGTCGATCAGCAATTCGGCCAGCGCCCGCATTCCGGCTCCGCAAACGCCGACGAGATGTGCCGACGAAAACCTGAGCTGTGAACGCCGCCCGTTTGCGATTGTGCGTTGCCGATCCCTGGAAACGATCTGTGGAGAACTCATAGGCGCGTGATTCAAATCCATCGAAACGGTCGGGTTTCACATCCTGCCGACAAGCAGCCTCGCAACAAGGTTTCGGTCCTCGGCGAACCCACAGGGTTCAGGCAGCACGCCCGCAACATGGGACCCCAAATGTTGTGCAGCCGGCCCGGCTACGGCACGTTTTCCATAACCTTCGCGCAGAGCCGAATTCGAGACCGTACGGGTGACTCTGTCCCGGTGAGAGCAAGCCGATTGATGTTATCGGTTGAGGGGTGAAAACGGCTTCAAGGGTTATAGCGACTCGACCGGTTGTCGAGTTTTTCCTGCCAGGCAGAGGGTGGTCGTGATGATGGCGGACAATACATAAATTGAGTCCTTTGAAAAAACAGAGATGGCTAGGTTGATTTCAAAAAAACTCGGAAGAGATATGTATCCAAACCGCACCCAAAACAATCCGTTTGCCGCATTATCAACTTTCCTGTGGAAATCAAGAAGGGCAATCTCAGCGGGTGGCCCAGACAACATTGTCGGGGCGGCGAAGTTTTGAGAGGCAGGCAGACCGGTCAAGCCGTCTACGATCCGACGGGAATCGGATCGCATTCGCATCAATCAGATGGTGCGGATGATTGCGGCGGCACTTTGACCCATCGCCGTGCGGTTGACACTGATGGCGGTTGACGTCGGTTGACGAATCGGCTCGTGGTGGATGACGTTCAACCGACAGCGAGGATCGGGAGTTTCGTAATTCAATGTCGGGGGGACCCAACCGTGTCGCAGGGCGAGCAAGCTTCCAGCCAATTCGACCGCGCCGGAACCGGCATCGAAGTGACCGAAATAGCTCTTCAACGCCGTGACTGGAATGCGTTCGGCTACAGTTCCGAAGGCGCGATGATAGGCGCGCGCTTCCACCAGATCGTCCCGTTGCGTACTCTTGCCGTGGGCGTTGATGTGACCCAGCTCACGGGGATCGATTCCCGCCTGTTTTAGCGCACGCTGAATTGCCCGAACTAGTCCGGTTCCGCCGGCGCCATTCGAGTAGCCCCGGCCGTCGCAGCCGGCTCCTACGCCGAGGACCTCGCCGTAAATCTCGGCGCCGCGAGAGATGGCGTGGTGGTAATCTTCCAGCAAAAACGCAGCCGCCCCTTCTCCGACAATCGTTCCGTCGCGTTCAAAGTCAAACGGCCGGCAGGCCCGGCTGGGATCGTCGTCACGGTGTGATAACGCCTCGTACAGGTTGAGCTTGGCAATGTCGACCGGATGAATGCTCGAGCTGCAGGCGCCGACAATCATGCAGTCAGCCGCTCCACGCTCAATGACCCGGATTGCTTCAGCCAGCGCCAGCAAGGCCGACGAATCACGACTGGTGATCGTGTTGTTCGGACCCCGGGCATCATGCTCGATGGATACGTGACAAGCGGTCATGTTGGGAAGCTGTCGAAGCATCCACAGCGGGCAGATGTTGCCCATACTGTCGTCGCCCCAGCGAGTGTACTCGAACTCGTTCCCGGTCTCGGAGCAGTATTGGACAGCCTCAACAAGCTCTTCCGGGGTGGTCGAGATGCGGCCGGCACCGAATTCGACCCCCAGCCGAAGCGGATCGACGTCGCTTCGTTTCAGTCGAGCGTCTCGCATCGCCAGCGACGCCGCCGAGACCCCCAACTGGATGTCCCGTGACATCACCTTAAGAAATTTCTTCTCTTCGACGAATTGCGACGGGTCGAAGCCGGTGATTTCGGCGGCCAGCTTCGAGGGCAAATTGTCGCTGGGAATGGAGCGTAAAAAACCGATTCCGGACTGACCGGACATCAGGCTCTGCCAGAACGCGTCGTTACCGATCCCCACCGGCGACACGACGCCGAGACCGGTAATGACCACTCGTTGGTTTTTCATCTCAGCCGTCATGACATCAGGGCCTGCTCTCTTTACATCGCAGGAATTCAAGGTTCAGAGATCGGGATCGGTTTCTATATCATCCCTCGGTTTCCCAGAGAGAACGATTCGACCATTCGGTCGCAGAAACTCCCTTGCAGGAAAACCGAAATGATGAACGACGTTACGGCAACTCTCTTCTCTTTCTCGCGTAGAAATATCAACTATGTTTCTGTTTTCTTTATCGGTACACTTGGCTGAATTTGGTCAGATTCAGTCAAAGAACCCCGGCCCAGCGTTCGATTCGGCCGCGGAGATTGAATCAATCAGCACGCGCAGAATCTCACTTGAGGAGGTCGAAGATCGCAGAACTCGGTGTTCCACCCAGTCTCGAACAAGTGCGCGATTGAGAGAAAAAAGAAAAGAATCGTAGAGGTATGCGTATTCCCCAGCTCAAAATACGTCGTTGGAATGATCCATTGCGTTTCTAATGTCCACAAGTGTTCAAAGGAACAAAAAGGTTCGCGAGGTCCCTCTAACGCGACCTTTGTCATCCCGTTAAACTTTACACAGCCTGACCATTGTTAAATTACAAACGAATTGGCAGTAAATGTCAAGTGAAGTAAGCTGTCGGATGCAAGGTAATCTGGGTGTGTCCGGAGAAGGGGGAGAGGCAAAGAATCTCTCTCGTGGCAGCTCAACGAAGATCCTTCTGCGGAAGATGACCTGTGTGGTTTTGGCTCGTCCGGGTAAGGGAAGCACCCACTGTCCGGTTTTATTCAGCTTTCACGGCTGTTTCACAGGCAGTGTCGTCGTTGTCTGCCCATTGCCGAACTTGTGTTGAAAGTCGGCAGTGCGGCCTGGCGAACTCCGTGGCGCCAACGGCGGACGGCGGACCGGCAAAAACCGTCGCAGCGGCTGACTTGTCCGATCGGATGCGTGTTTGCCATCGGTGGTCTGTGGCGGCGGGTCTTTGACGGCGCCCGTTTGACGGCCGCTCGACACCGGATCGATAGTTACGGTGTGGTCGGATTCGATGGTTCGTGTCGTCTCGGATGATTTTGGATCGGTTGATTCTCCCACGTGGGGGAGGGGCCCCTGGCTGTGGCCCGGCTGCGGGATGCGGATCTGTTTTCCGACCGGAAGATCGTTCGGGCTTTTCAGGATTGAGCGGTTAACCTCGAAAATTTCCAGAAAGCGAATGCTGCTGCCGAGAAAGCGCTGGGCCAGTACCGAAAGCGTATCTCCCTTCTGAATCCGGTACAGGAGGAACTGAGCAGCAGATTGTGTCGAGACCAACTTGGCTGACGTCGATCGATCTTTGTCGGGCGGTTCACTGACAACGTCCCATGCCTGATTGTGCCGAGGAATGACGATCGCACGCTCAGACGGATGATTGTCGATCGGATCGGGCGGCCCGGTCTCTGCAGGCCACTGTTTGAATGCATCGTCGCCTGTCGGGACATCCGGCTGATCCCACACTGCAGAGTGCTGGTTTGTCCCCGATAATTTCGAGAACGCGCCCGACGGTAGTTGCCCCGATGCCGGTTGAGGCTCATCGATCTCCAGATCGGTGAGATAGGGGGCAAAGGGTTTCTGGGAAATTTCGTCATCGAGCTTCTGAGGTTCCATCAACTGAGGGGCATCGGACCCGGTCTCGGATTCGTTTCGGAAAAAGAAGGCGGCGACAATTCCGATCAGCAGGATGCCCAAAGCGAGTCCGAGTTTTTTATCGCGTTGCACGATGCTCACTCCATCTGTGTGCCACCGCTTCCGAAAGATTACTGGTCGGAATATCGGACCGCGTGCGGTGACGAGACAAGCCAGGAAGCTGCGAATGCCGTCCTGCGTGGGAATTTGAGCCACGTCGATAACAGATGACGGGATCGTGAGAAATTTTCCGTGATTGGTTGATACGGCTGAAATGACGAAGCAATTCGGCCGGAATGATACGGTGAGATCAGTCGTTCGGACGAGGCAGACCTTGGGAGAAGCACTTGAGGTGTTACTAGGCAGACGGACCGTCGGCGATCAACTTCGGCGTCCGGACGGGCCGAACTGCAAACAACTTTCCGGCGGGGGACTGCTGCTTTACGGCTCGAGCAGAACGATTGCCAGCGGCGGGAGCACCAGAGAAATGCTCTGTTTGTGGCCATGACTAGCGATTGGTTCGCTGTAGAGACCGCCGTTGTTGCCTATGTTACTGCCACCGTAGATTTCGGCATCGCTGTTGAGAATCTCGCTGTAGAAGCCGGCGCTCGGAACACCAATGCGGTAACCGTCGCGGGGCACCGGGGTAAAGTTGCAGACGGCGATGACGACGTCGTCGCTGTTTTTACCGGTCCGTTGAAATGCGAAAACGCTGTTCTGCCAGTCGTCGCATTGAATCCAGCGAAAGCCGTCGGGATCGAAGTCGTTTTCGAAGAGTGCGGACCGGCTTCTGTAAAGATGATTCAGGTCGCCGACAAATCGGCGCAAGCTATCGTGATGCCGATGTCCGAACAGGGCCCAGTCGAGTTCGGCGTCGTGGTCCCATTCGGTCCACTGTCCAAACTCGCCTCCCATAAAAAGGAGCTTTTTGCCGGGCATGCTGTACTGGTATCCGTACAGCAGTCTCAGGTTAGCGAACTGCTGCCAGTAGTCACCCGGCATCTGCGAAAGGAGCGAGCGTTTGCCATGCACGACCTCGTCGTGGGAGAGGGGCAGGACGAAGTTCTCGGTGAAGGCATACATCATGCGGAATGACAGTTCGTTTTGATGGTGTGAACGGTGTACCGGATCTTTCTGCATGTAACACAGGGTGTCGTTCATCCAGCCCATGTCCCACTTCATGCTGAAACCGAGTCCGCCGTCATAAACCGGATGCGAGACCCCTCCCCAATCGGTCGATTCCTCGGCAATGGTCAGAATGCCGGGAAACTCGTCGTGCAAGTGTACGTTCATGTCTTTGAGGAATTGAATGGCCTCAAAATTCTCGCGGCCGCCGTACTCGTTCGGAATCCACTCACCCTCTTTTCGGGAGTAATCGAGATACAGCATCGAGGCGACCGCGTCGACCCGCATCCCGTCAATGTGGTACTGTTCGAGCCAAAAACGGACGCTGGATAACAGAAAATCTCGGACTTCGTGGCGCCCGTAGTTGAAAATATGCGTTCCCCAGTCGGGGTGAAATCCCT
>Ga0310123_10001417_pt1 | contig 19953 bp, 17 predicted proteins | sample CB6_AW_1057_MG_FD_203505 | JGI IMG/M metagenome (GOLD analysis project Ga0310123, IMG submission 203505) | Marine microbial communities from Western Arctic Ocean, Canada - CB6_AW_1057 | ecosystem: Environmental > Aquatic > Marine > Oceanic | place: Canada: Western Arctic Ocean | collected... | reverse complement strand
CGGAAAAGGCCCAACCGACAGAGTCGATTGAGCCCTATTGTTATTGGTCGGGATGACTGGATTTGAACCAGCGACCCCCTGACCCCCAGTCAGGTGCGCTACCAGGCTGCGCCACATCCCGTCGCTATGCGGATTTCTTCTTGGGCTTCCTGCTCTCCGCCTTCTTGGTCTTCCTAGCCGGCGACACCGGTGTCGCAGAGACCCGGTCGCCAACAGAGCCCGACGATGTCGACACCGACTCACCGCTTTCGGACAACAGTTCCAGAATCGACCGCAGTCCCTGTTTGACGTGGCCCAGACGCTCCCTGGCGTCGGCGCTAAACAGGTCGCCCAGGAGCTCCTGCTCGGCGCCAGACGACTCCGGCTTCGCATCGGCTTCGATTTTGCGCCGGGCAGCGCCTAGAGTCAGGCCCTCACCGAATACGAGGTCCTTGATCCGAAGCACCCTCTCGACGTCCGCCCGTCGATACACCCGGGCTCCGTCCGTCTTCGATCCACGACCGAGTGTCTGAAACTCCGCCTCCCATGACCGCAGGATGTAGGGCTTCACACCCGCGATAAAACAGACCTCAGCTGGCTTGAAGAGTGCTCGTTTCGGAATTGAGGCGTCAGGAGACATATGACGACAGGCGCAAGTATAGCACCGCACTCACGAGGTCAGGCCTTCCGCCGGGACCGCCGACTGAGCCGTCTCTTCGCCCGAAACCGGAGCTGGATTGGCGACCCGAAGAAGCCGAACGCCTGGCGGAGACGATTGGTCAAGAACCGCTCGTATGAAAAGTGCAGTGAGCTCGCCGTGTTCGTGAAGAAGAGAAATCGAGGTGGCTTGACCCCTATCTGGGTGGCGTACTGAATCTTCACCTCACGTCCATTCTGACTCGCCGGCGGATGACTGCGGGTCACCCGATCCAGCAGCCGGTTCAGCTCACCGGTCGCCACGTGCTCCCCACGCGCTCGGTCGACGCGTTCGACCATTTCAAGCAGTTTCGGTGCCCGCTCGCCGGTGAGGGCCGACAGGTGCACGATCGGGGCATACTCGGCGAACTTGAGTCCGTCGCGAATCTCCTGGTCAAATCGTTTACTGAACCCTTCTTCCCTCCCCTTCACGAGGTCCCATTTGTTGGCCGCCAGCACGACCCCGCACCCGGCACGTTCGGCTTCACCCGCGATCGCGGCATCGCGACGGCCGACGCCTTGTGACGCGTCGAACACCACCACCGCCACGTCAGCTCGCTGTAGCGCACGCCGAGCGACGATGACGCTGACCGACTCGATCTGTCCCGCCTCGGCGACTCGCCCGGGGCGACGGATCCCGGCGGTATCGACCAGGCGAATCTTGCGCTGCCGCCATCGGATGACCGTGTCCACAGCGTCCCGCGTCGTCCCCGCCACCTCGCTCACCAGTACACGATCCTGCCTGGCGAGGAGGTTGACGAGAGACGACTTCCCCACATTCGGTCGACCGACAATGGCAACAGCCGTCTCCGTCGGGTCCAGCCGAGCAAGGTCAGTGGCCTGGCCCGAGGACTCCGGCAACCGCGCCACAAGTACGTCAAGGAGGTCCCCAACCCCGAGACCGTGCTCGGCCGCTATCGGCAGGACCTGGTCGAACCCCAGCGTGTGAAACTCCTCGATCGAGTGGCGCCCACCTGGCGCGTCGACCTTGTTCACGACCAGCACCACCGGGACGCCCACCTGCCGCACGCGCCTCGCGACCTCGGCATCCGTCGGTATCAGACCCTCACGGCCATCCACGAGCATCAACAGAACGTCTGCTTCATCCAGCGCCGCCAGCCCTTTCACCGAGACCACCTCGTGCATCGGGTCGTCGCTCGCCCCGAAGAGGCCCCCGGTGTCGACGAGCTCGAACTGCGTTCCCTGCCACTCGACCGGCTCCCGCAGGACATCGCGCGTGGTTCCAGGAACCGAGGTCACGATGGCTTTCCGGCTGCCAGCCACCCGATTGAACAGGGTTGACTTCCCGACGTTGGGTCGTCCGACCAATACCACCCGACCGACCTGACGGTCCTTCTTGGCACTCATGACAGTCGACAGCCCCAATGTGAAGTTAGCCCAGGTCTTGACACCTGTAAATTATAGTACCTATTATATTTACGATCGTTCTCACGCCCATAAGTCATGATTAAGGTCGACATCGTAAGTGAAGTGTCGAAGGCCGCAGACATCACCAAGGTGAAGGCCGAAGTGGCTGTAGACGCCGTGTTTGACGCCATGCGGATGTCCATGCAGCGAGGAGAGAGGATCGAGCTCCGGGGCTTCGGTGTCTTCCAGGTGAAACCGCGCAAACGAGGGATTGGGCGCAACCCTCGGACCGGCAAAGAAGTCCGTATCCCGCCAGGGCGCACGATTCGATTCAAACCAGGAAAAGACCTCCAGAACATCGGCTGGTAGATCCTGTAATCAGCTTTGGAGTCGCGCTTCACCCAGCCGCCGGACTACGAGAGACTCCCTCCGTTCGAGGACCCCGACCCGACCCGTCTCGACCGCCGACCTCGCAATCGTCCGCTGCTGCACCTTGTCCTCTTCCTGGCCACGGTGCTATCCACTACTTATGCCGGCAGTTTCCACTACGCCGGATTCGTCTCAGATTTCGGGAGTGACATCCCAGATGTCTCGATGCTCCAGGGAGCCTGGTACAGCCTCACGATCCTCGCGATTCTCGGGACGCATGAGATGGGACACTATCTGGCGTGTCGCTACTACGGGGTTGAGGCATCACTCCCTTTCTTCCTGCCGGCTCCGCCGTTTCTCTTGACCGGGACACTCGGCGCCGTCATCCGTATTCGAGGACTGATTCCGGCGAAGCGGATGCTTTTCGACATCGGTGCGGCTGGACCGATTGCCGGGTTCGTCGTCGTGGTGCCTGCGCTCGTGCTGGGTCTCTGGATGTCTCGGGTCGTTCCGCTACCGGAGGAGAGCGCCAACCTCTTTTTCTTGGGGGAGCCGCTGCTGTTTCAGTTTGTGGCGTGGCTCATCTGGGGAGCCGCACCAGACGGCTACTCGATCAACCTGCATCCCGTCGGTCTCGCGGCCTGGTTCGGACTGCTGATCACCGCCATCAACCTGTTCCCGATTGCGCAACTCGATGGAGGGCACATCTCGTATGCGACCCTGGGACGACGCTCGACGATAGTGACGCTGGCGGCGACAGCCGGTGTCGTTGCGCTCGCCGCATTCGTCTCCCTGAGCTGGCTCTTCTGGGCGTTCATGATGATCGTCATGCTGGTCTTTTTTGGCCCCCGGCACCCCCCCACGATGGACGACCACATTCCGCTCGACTCGACGCGCCGCTGGATCGCCATCGGAACAGTGGTGATCTTCGTTCTCTGTTTCACACCGGCTCCGATCGAGATGATGGACTTGATTACACCGTAGAGGAGGATTCCTCTAGAGGACCGTCAGGGGGTCGACGTCGATCGTCGTGCACCGTTGGAGGGCGGGCCGCTTGTGGAGAGCGGCCTGGAGGGCTTCGCGCATCACCGGCCGATGAGTGCCCTTGAGGAAGATCTGCACCCGATGCTCGCCCTTCACGCGGGCGATGGGCGCCGGAGCCGGTCCCAGCACATCAAATTCCGTCCTACCGCGGAGCTCGGTGGCCAACGCCGTCGCGTCACGCATCGCGTCCCCTAACCGCGGGCCTCGGATGACGGCGTTGACCATCGCGACAACCGGCGGGTAGCGCATGCTCCGTCTGAAGTGAATCTCACGATCGAAGAACGGCCCGTACGACTGCCGACAGGCGAGCTGGATGCTGTAGTGCTCCGGGTAGAAGGTCTGGATCACGGCCTCGCCCCGTCGCGAACCACGGCCAGCCCGACCCGCGACTTGCGTCAAGAGCTGAAACGTTCGCTCGGCGGCTCGAAAGTCGGCGAGTCCCAATCCGACGTCGGCCGAGATCACGCCGACCAACGTGACCGCAGGAAAGTCATGCCCCTTGGCGATCATTTGGGTGCCGACCATCACGTCGATCTCGCCCCGGCCGAATCGGCCGAGCAACGTTTCCGCAGCTCCGCGCCGTCGTACGGAATCGCGGTCCAACCTTGCGACCCGTGCATCCGGTAGCACACGGCTGATTTCGGCCTCAATCCGCTCGGTGCCGAAGCCCACCCGTTCGAGGTACGGACCTGCACAGTGGGGACACACGGACGGTCGGCCTTGTGAATAGTTGCAGTAGTGACATCGCACGCGGCCGGCCGCACGATGAAACGTGAGACTCACGCTGCAGTTGGGGCATTCAAGGGACTGCCCGCACTGTCGACACAGTATGGCCGCGGCGTACCCTCGTCGGTTGAGCAGCACAAGTGACTGCTCACCCGCGGCCAGTCGGGCCTCCAATCCCTCCCGTAACGGCGTACTGAGCACGACCTCCGACCCGTGCGTGGCCAGCTCCTCGCGCATGTCAACGATGGCGATGTCCGGCAGCGGCCGCTCGAGCACGCGGCTCGGCAAGACCACCTTCCGGTAGCGGCCGAGAGTCGCGTTCTGGTAGCTCTCCATGGAGGGTGTCGCGGAGCCGAGGACGACCAGCGCGCCGGCCGCGCGGCCGCGTATGATCGCCGCATCTCGCGCGTGGTATCTCGGCGTCTCCTCCTGCTTGTACGCCGCGTCGTGCTCTTCATCGACAACCAGCAGGCCGAGGTTGTCGACGGGAGCAAACACGGCGGACCGAGTACCGACGACGACGTCGACCTCACCGCGTCGGATCCGGTGCCACTGGTCGTGGCGCTCGCCGTCAGACAGACCGCTGTGTTGGATGGCCACGCGCGCTCCGAACACGGCATGGAAGACACGCGCGACGGCCGGTGCCAACGCGATCTCAGGAACCAGAACCAGCGCCCGCTGGCCCCGAGCACACACCGTTCGTGCGAGCCGCACATAGATTTCTGTTTTCCCGCTGCCCGTGACGCCATGGAGCAAGGCCACGTGGAAACGGCGCTCATCGGCAAGTCCAGTGAGGGTGTCGCATACACCTTGCTGTTCTGCCGTCAGGGACAGCTCGACGGCCGGAGCATCGCCGCCTCGGACGATGTCTGGGAGCGGGTCGCGATCTGCTCGCCGAGCTTCGAATGTGACCAGTCCGCGCTCGCCGAGCCTCCGAAGCGCGTCGGCCGGCACCCCACGTTCGGTCAGGACACGCATAGCCACACCGTCTGGAGCGTCTGCAAGGTGCGCGAGGGCCTCTCGCTGGCGAGGGCCGAGCCCTGACGTCTCTGCGGTCTCTATCAGGCACTCACCGTCGGCCGTCAGGTGCACGTATCGCTTGGTCTTGAACGCATCGACCCGGCCCCGAGCCCGACCCTGAGCCACCCACGCGTATGGAGGCATGGCCGCAGCCACAGCATCCCCAGGACCGCATGCGTAATACTCGGAGACCCAGAGTGCGAGGGCCAGCACCGGCGAGGGGAGGAACGGTGTGTCGTCGAGGTACTCGATCACGTCCCGGATGGCCGCCCCGCTGGTTTTCAGGTCCGGGCCGCCCTCGCCAGCGCCTGACAGGCTCGGCGACTCAGCGGTATCTATGACGCAGCCGATGACCACCCGCCGCCCCAACGGAACCCGAACGCGGACACCCACTTCGGGAGGCGCTTGTCCGGAGGGTACGCGGTAGGTGAGTGACGGAAGCAGCGGGACCGGAACCGCAACGCGGACAAATCGGCCGGTCACCCCTCCCTCAACAGAGCACGAACCCGTTTCATGTCCTCCCAGACGTCGCGCTTTTTGTCAGGACTCCGAAGCAGATAGGCCGGGTGGAATGTCGGGACCAGCTTCGCACCGCGGTAGTCGAACACACGACCACGAAGCCGCGAAATCGCCTCATCGCTCTGGAGCAGCGTACGGACGGCGAACGCACCAAGGGCGACGATGACCTTGGGCCGAATGGCGTCAACCTGGCCGAACAGGAACGGCTCGCACGTCGCCACCTCGTCTGGTTCAGGACTACGGTTCTTCGGAGGCCGACACTTGATGACATTCGCGATATACACATCGTGCCGACGCAGGTCGATCGCTTCAATGATCTTAGTAAGCAGCTGTCCTGCGCGACCGACGAAGGGAATTCCCTGCGCGTCCTCATCACGGCCTGGCGCCTCGCCGACGAACATCAGATCGGCGTCTGGATTCCCGACACCGTAGACAAGATTCGTTCGGGTCGAATGGAGTGGGCAACGCGTACAGGGGCCGAGCTCTTCGCGAAGCACCTCGAGACGACCGGCCGCACCAGATGGGGCTGCCTCGGCGGCGGCGTCTGACGGCCTGACCCGCCACTGCCGGTCCCGGCTCACGCCGGTGACACCAAGCTCCTCAAAGAAGGAAAGATGGTCGCGAAACGGATCTGGACCTGACACTCGCGTCATTCCTGCAGCATTCCCGTGTTCGAGCGTCCCTAGGAGTCGGTGGTCGTCGGAGAGGGTGTCGCGACAGTCGCGGAAAGCTGACGCTCAACGCGGTCGAGGATCTCGCCCGCCAACGCCCGCTTCGAACCGAGTGGAATGTCGTCAGCTATCACCTCGCCAGCGTCTGACTCGCTCACGATCGTCGCCACATTCGTCTCGACACCAAAGCCAGCGTCGGAGCGAGAGACGTCGTTGGCGACGATGACATCCACGTTCTTGGACCGGAGTTTCGCCGTCGCGTTCTCGATCAGATCGGACGTTTCGGCCGCGAAACCCACCAGCATCGGCCGACCAGTCGAACCCATCCGACCGAGCTCGGCCAGGATATCTGGCGTCCGCCGAAGATCGAGCGACAGGTCGCCCTCACCCTTCCGCAACTTCTCGGGGGCGCTCCCAGCTGTGGGCGTGTAGTCGGCCACCGCCGCCGCCATCACGACCGCGTCGGCCTCGTCGACGCGTGTCATGACTGCCTGACGCATCTGCTCGGCGCTTCTGACACGCTCCACCTCGGCACCGGCGGGTGGCTCCAACGACGTTGGACCGGCAACCAAGAGCACTCGGGCACCGCGAGCCATCGCCTCAGCCGCCACCGCGAAGCCCATCCGTCCAGTCGACCGATTGCCGAGATACCTGACCGGGTCGAGGTCTTCAAACGTCGGTCCGGCGGTCACGAGCACGCAACGACTGGCCAGTGCTCCCCGCGGACGCAGCAACTGTTGGGCTGCCGCCACGATTTCGTCGGGCTCGGCCAATCGGCCCTTCCCCACCCAACCACAGGCCAGATAGCCCTCTCCCGGCTCAACGAACCGCACGCCCCGCGACGCCAAGACACTCAGGTTCTGTTGGACCGCCGGGTTGTTCAGCATGTTGGTATTCATCGCTGGTGCCACGAGAACCGAAGCAGTCGTCGCCAAATAGAGGGCCGACAGGAAATCGTCGGCCAGCCCATTGGCAAGCTTGCCGATGGTGTTGGCCGTGGCAGGGGCGATCAGGAGCAGTTCAATCTCGGACGCGAGGGCGATGTGCTCGATGTCCGCATTCGCCCCCTCCGCGAACTGATCGGTGATGACCCGCCGGCGCGTGATCGCCTCAAAGGTGAGTGGCCCCACGAACCGCGTCGCCGACTCCGTCATCACCGCGACGACATCGTGACCGTGCTGCTGAAGCGCCCGGGCGACCTCGACCGATTTGTAGGCCCCGATTCCGCCGGTGACGCCGAGAGCGACGAGTGCCATGGAATACCTCTCACGCGGTAAACGTGCGCGCGACCTTGTCTGCCTGGTCCCGCGTCGCCGCCAACCGCAACCGCTCGCTGATCACAATGCACCGAAGCTGGTCAACACATGTGTCGAGCTCGTCATTGACCACGATATAGTCGTAGGCGTCGCGAGCGCCCACCTCGCTCCGAGCGGTCGTCAAGCGCCGCTCGAGGACGTCCTCACTCACATCTCTCCCGCTTCGGCGACGAAGTCTGTCCTCAAGCACCTCGTATGACGGAGGCAGAACAAAAATGCTGATGGAGTCGACGCCCTGAGCGCGGACCTGACTCGCGCCTTGCACATCGATCACGAGCACCACGTCTTTACCTTCGCGACGCTGCCGTTCAGTGTCCTCGGCGCTTGTGCCGTACCGATGGCCGAAAACCGTCGCCCATTCAAGAAACGCCTTTGACCCGACCATCCTGTCAAAACGTGACAGGTCAACAAAATTATAGTCGACACCGTCGGTCTCCCCCGACCGCGCCTGTCGAGAGGTATAGGACCGCGACATCACCATGTCGGGAACCGTCTCGACCAGTCGCCCGACCAGGATGGTCTTGCCGGTCCCCGAGGGCGCCGACACGATCACGAGACTGCCCCGACGCGTCGCCATGGTTATTGCGGACTCCCTGTACCTCTACTCGACATTTTGGATCTGTTCGCGTAGCTTCTCGATCTCGGCCTTCGCCGCAACCACCAGCCGCGCGATCCCTCGCCCCTCGGCCTTGGACCCGATGGTGTTCACCTCTCGGTTCATCTCCTGCACGAGAAAATCGAGTTTGCGTCCGCAGGACTCGGGTTGTGCGGAGAGGTGGGCCATGTGCTCCAGATGCCCACGCAGTCGCGCGACCTCTTCATGAATGTCGGAACGAGCAGCCCACTTGACAACCTCTGAAGCCACGGCCACGTCATCCACGTCGATCTGTGACTCCAGCTCGGCGACTCGGGTCGTCAACCGATCGCGATGCGCCGACTCGCCCGCCGCAGCTTCATCGACGATCTGCTCAACCAGTCCGGTCAACACCCCTGCCCGCTCGGTGAGGTCGCGGCCGAGAATCTCGCCCTCGCGGCGGCGCATCTCGTCCCATTCAGTCAGGCCTTCACCGACGGCCGCCCTGACGGCGTCACACACCTGTGACCACACCGCCTCGTCAGTCGGTTGCTCGCGAACCGTGACAACCTGCGGAAAGCGGAGGAGGTCACCCGCCGACAGCCCCCCGCTTACCCCCTCGCGGTCCTGCGTCGCCGTCGCCGCCCGCACGAGTGCATCCACGAGTGACGGGTTGAGCTCCACATCGACCGCCGGCGCCGACTTCAGCTGCGCTGTGATGGAGAGCTCGACCCGTCCCCGCGACGCCTGACGCTGCACCAGCTCGCGGACGTCCTTCTCGATTTCGGCCAAGGCGTGCCCAGCGCGAATCTGGACGTCGAGGTACCGATGATTGACGCTCTTGATGGTGACCGTCAGCACCACGTCGTCGCGGTCACGCGTCAGCGATGCGAAGCCGGTCATGGACTTGATCATCGTGACTCCCGTTCCGGCGCGGCCGCCTGCCATGACACAGCCGACGCGTCATCCTCCCTGCTTCGGTCGAACAGTTGGAGTGCGTAGAGCTTGCCATAGGTGCTGTCCGGCTTCGACAGCAGCTCTTCGTGCCGGCCCTGCTCGATCACCCGCCCTTGGTCCAGAACGATGATGAGATCGGCGCGGCGGACAGTGGACAGCCGATGCGCAATGACAAACGACGTCCGGTCGAGCATGAGCTTGGCGAGCGCGTCTTGCACCAACAGCTCCGACTCCGAGTCCAGCGACGACGTCGCCTCGTCGAGGATGAGAATTGGCGAATTCTTGAGCAGCGCCCGGGCAATAGCCAGCCTCTGCCGTTGCCCACCAGACAAAGTTTGACCGCCCTCGCCAATCGGGGTGTCGTACCCCTCTGGCAAGTCCGTGACAAACCCGTGGGCATGGGCGGCGCGGGCCGCCGACTCCACCATCTCGCGTGTCGCATCTGGCGAGGCGTAGGCAATGTTGTTGGCCACGGTATCGTCGAAGAGTACGGTTTCCTGGCTCACGATCCCGATCTGGCGTCTGAGCGACGCGAGCGTCACGTCCCGGATGTCTACGCCGTCCACCAGGATCGCCCCACCGGTGGGGCTGTAGAACCGAGGCACGAGATTGACCAGCGTCGTCTTGCCGGCACCACTCAGCCCGACGACAGCGACAACGTGTCCGCGGGGGACCGTGAACGACACGTGGTCGAGCACCTCGGCATCGTCACGGCCCGAATACGCGAAGCTGACATCCTTGAACTCAATCGAGTCGTGCAGCAGCCCGAGTGGCTGGGCCCCCGCCCTATCCTTGGGCTCGGTGTGCGTGTCGAGCACTTCGAACACCCGCTCCGACGCCGCCAGAGCCTGCTGGATACTCGCGTTCACCCGGCTGAGCTTCTTGACTGGTCCGTACATGAGAATCAGCACCGCGACGAACGACGTGAACTCGCCCGATGTCAATTGACCTGCCCCGATCTCCCTAATACCGTACCAAAGCACGCCCGCGACGCCGATCGCACCCAGCCACTCCATGAGTGCCGGCAACACCGACTGCGTGCTCGTCACCTTCATGTTGGTCCTGTAGAGTCGTTCGGCTGCGTGGTCGAACCGGCTCTGTTCGTACTTTTCTCCCGCGAACGCCTTGACGATTCGATGTCCGGAGAAGGCCTCCGCCGTGATGTGCGAGAGCCGCTCCTGGACCTCCTGGCTGCGGCGCGTCGTCCGCCGGACGCGCTGACCGAGTCGCACCAGGGGGTAGACGACCAGCGGCGCGCCGGTCATACAGACCAGCGCCAGCCGGGCGTCGTAGTAGACCAGCAGACACGCATACGCCACCAGCGTGACTGACTCGCGAAGCAGGTCCCCAACTGTCTGTGACACGACCTGCTGAATCCGGTTGATGTCGTTCGTAGTCCGTGACATCAACGCTCCGGTCGATCGTTCCGCAAAGAACCCTGCCGACTGGCCGAGAATGTGCCCGAAGAGTTGGTTTCGGAGATCGCGAACCAGTCGCTCTCCTACGTCGGTCATCAGGTAGACCGAGAGATACGAGCCGAGTCCCTTCAAGAGACCGAAGCCGATGATCGCCACAACGACCGTCGTGAGTCCGGCTTGATTGGGCAGAACATCGTCGAAGATCGGCTTGAACTGGTAGGCCAGACCACCCGACGCGACGGCATACCCCACCATCGCCACCGCCGCCGACAGGAGGCGACGACGATGAGGCAGACCGTAGCGACAGAGTCGCACAATGGGGTTCACGGTCGACTCTGATAGCCGTCGGGATGAGCTCGGTGCCACACCCAGGCCGTGCGAACGATATCGTCGAGCTGCTCGAACCGTGGCGTCCAGCCCAATTCGTCCCGGGCCCGCTCACTCGAAGCGAGAAGAATTGCCGGGTCACCGGGGCGTCTGGGCGCGAAGGTGTGGTCGACCGCGCCACCGGTCACTCGCGCCACGGACGCGACGACCTCCTTTACTGAATACGCTCGGCCGTTTCCGAGGTTATACGTTGCCGATGCCGACCCACTCTCGAGCTTCCGAAGCGCGAGCAGGTGAGCGTCGGCCAAATCAGATACATGGACGTAGTCGCGGCGACACGTTCCGTCATCGGTTGGATAGTCGGCACCGAAGATCTCCAGAGGTTCGCCGGTGCCCGTGGTGGCGTCGAGCGCGCGAGGAATCAGATGAATCTCCGGACGATGGTCCTCACCAATGACTCCCGACGGGTGCGCACCCGCCGCGTTGAAGTACCGCAACCGGACAGAGCGGAGTCCGTAGGCTCGCTCGTAGTGAGGAAGCGCCCGCTCGACCGCCAGCTTGGTCTCACCATAGGCATTGATCGGCTGAGTCGGATGCTCTTCGGTGATCGGCGTATCGAGTGGCATACCGTAGACCGCCGCCGTCGAGGAAAAGACGAAGTGGGCGACCTCCTCCTGGACAGCCGCGTCCAGCAACTGCAGCGTCTGCCCTACGTTGTTCGTGTAGTAGCGAGCCGGAGCACTGACGGATTCTCCCACCGAGAGAAAGGCGGCAAAATGCATCACCGCCGTGACCCCGTGACGTTGAATCGTCTCGCGAACCACCGCGGTGTCGGCGATCTCCGCCTGGACGAATGTCACGCCTTCGACGGCCTCGATGTGCCCGGACACGAGGCTATCTAGGACGACGACAGCCACGCCGGCCTCGCGTAACGCCCTTACCGCGTGGCTACCGATGTAGCCCGCGCCGCCGGTCACAAGGACCGCGCCCATTACCTGCCTATCGAGTAGTAGGTGAAACCTTCCGCGCGCATCTGCTCGCGGGTAAAAAGGTTGCGCCCGTCGAAGATGACGGGCGAACGCATCAGTGACCGCATGCGGCCGAAGTCGGGCTCACGAAACTCGCTCCACTCAGTCACAATCGCCAGCGCATCCGCGCCCTTGAGAGCCTCGTACGCATGCTGGACGTAGGTGACTTTGTTCCCGAGAACGGCCCTAGCCGTCTTTTCGGCTTCCGGGTCGTAAGCCTTGACCCTCCCACCCTTCGCCAGTACGCCCCGACTGATCGTCACCGACGGAGCTTCGCGCATATCGTCTGTTCTCGGCTTAAAGGCCAAGCCCCACAGCGCGATTGTCTTGCCCTTGAGCGAGGTGAAATGCTCCTGCATCTTCTCGACCAGCCGCTGCTTCTGATCCTGGTTGACCGCTTCCACAGCTTCCAAGATTCGACAGGTGTAGTCAACATCACGTGAGGATTTGATCAAGGCCTTGACGTCCTTCGGAAAGCAACTTCCGCCGTACCCGACCCCGGGGAAGAGAAAGGATGGACCGATCCGCCGATCGGCAGCCATCGCCCGGCGAACATTTTCGACGTCGGCCGAAACCCGCTCGCACACATTCGAGATCTCGTTCATGAAGGAGACGCGAGATGCCAGCATGGCGTTGGCGGCGTATTTACTCAACTCGGCGCTGGCGCAGTCCATGATCATGATCGGCGCCCCGGTTCTCGTAAAGGGCGCATAGAGGCCGCGCATGAACTCCTGCGCGCGCGGGTCTTCAGCCCCGACCACTACGCGGTCGGGCCGCATGAAATCGTCGATCGCCGCACCTTGCTTCAGAAACTCCGGGTTGCTGACGACGCTAAATGGATGCGTGGTCTCGGGACGTATGACCTCTCTGAGTTTGGCGGACGTCCCGACCGGCACGGTACTCTTGGCCACGATCACCTTGTAGCCATTCATCGCTTTCGCGATGTCGCGCGCCACCCCCAGCACGAACTGGATGTCGGCCGAACCGTCCTCATCTGAGGGCGTGCCGACGGCGATGAAAATGACATCGGAAGCCCGTACGGCCCGTGCCAGAGCGGTCGTGAAGGACAACCTCTTTTCGCGCTGATTTCGTACGACCAGTTCCTCAAGACCGGGCTCGTAGATGGGAATCCGACCGCGCCTGAGGGCCCGGACCTTCGCGGCGTTGTTATCGACACAGAGAACATCGTTCCCGTTCTCCGCAAAACAGGCCCCGACCACGAGTCCTACGTACCCGGCGCCCACCACCGCGATCTTCATTCAGGCCGCCTCCGTTCGTCCCGTTTCATCAAACCCCTAACCGTACCACACCCACCAGGCGTGCTGTCAAGATACTGATGTACAAGGACTTGCGCGATCCGTCACTATTTTTCAGGCACCCGTCAGCGTGACCACGGTGTGCTACGATCCCACGTGCCACCCAGTCGACCGACTGCGCGGCGCCATCCACCACGGCCAAGAGCACGTGCGTGTCCTGATTGATTATCGGCCGGCGCTCCGCGAGCGCACGGGTGTAGGCGAATGGGTCCACTCGCTCGTGGCCGCCCTCGCTGAAGGTGAGACCGACGATTCGCGCTCCGATCCAGCAGTCGACCTGACCGTCTTTAGTAGCTCGTGGAAGGATAGGCTGGGTCCAGTGCCGGCCGGCGTCCACCCGGTGGACCGGCAGATCCCTGTTCGGGCGCTGAACTACTGCTGGCATACCTTCGGGTGGCCGCCTATCGAATGGATCGTCGGGGAGACGTTCGATGTGGTCCACTCGCCCCATCCCTTGCTGATTCCGACCACTCGCGCGGCTCGGGTCGTCACGATCCACGACCTGGATTTTCTCGACCACCCCGAGCGCGCCGAAGAGGAGGTACGGCGAGATTACCCAGACCTGGCCAGAACCCATGCCCGCAACGCCGACCACGTGATCGTCCCCTCACAGTTCACCAGGGCGGACGTAGAGCGCCGACTGGGTGTGCCGTCAGACCGGATCACCGTCTGCCACAACGGGGCGCCGAATTGGACTCCGCGTCAATCTTGGCCGGAGGACGGCCATATCCTGTTCGTCGGCGCCCTGGCTCCAAGAAAGAACATTGGCTGCCTACTCGACGCCTATCGGCTGTTGGTGGAAGACACCGCGACCAACCCGCCCCCCCTTGTCCTGGCCGGACCGCCCACTTCCCAGGCCGCCGACTGGCTTACCGCCATCGAGACTCCACCGCTTCAAGGCCGCGTGCAGTGCATCGGCTACGTCGACAAGGCGACCCTGAGGACGCTCTACGAAGGAGCTGCCGTGCTTGTGCTGCCGTCGTGGGATGAAGGTTTCGGTCTCCCGGTCGTCGAGGCCATGACGGTCGGTGTGCCAGTCGTGGTCTCCGACCGGGGTGCACTCCCCGAAGTCGCGGGACGCGCTGGGCTGATCGTTGACCCTCGTCAGCCCTCTCAGCTTGCCGGCGCGATCGACCGGATGCTGAAAGACGAGCATTTCCGCCGGGCCTGCGTCGAGCGCGGATTTCAGCAAGCTGCCGGTTTCAGCTGGAAACGTTCCGCCGTCGCGCTGAAGACGGCCTATGAACGCGCGTACAATCAGGCGTAGCCCACACCCTGAGCCATGCGGATCGGCATCGATGGTCGAGAACTCTTGGGAAATCGGACCGGCGTCGGCCGTTATCTGGCGGAGCTCTGTGCGGAATGGTTGAGTTCGCCCGGAGCGAGCCGACACGAGTTTGTCGTCTACACCGCCCTACCCGGAAACGAGATCACCGGGCTCGGGCCGCCGTTTCTGGACGGCGTCACCGGACCGTTCCGACACCGGAGCGTACCCGGTCGCGCCGGTACTGCATGGGAGCAGCTTGCCCTCCCGGCTGCCGCGGCGCGTGACGAGCTGGACGTATTCTTTGCTCCGGCCTATTCGGCTCCCCTCCGCCTCCAGACGCCCGTCGTCGTGACCATGCACGATGTGTCCTTTGTCGCGCACCCAGAGTGGTTCCCCTGGCGAGAGGGGATGCGACGTCGATGGCTGGCCGGTCGCTCAATGGCACGCGCCGACGCGATCATTGCCGTCTCGGCCTTCACGCGCGATGAGGTCCAGCAGTTCTTCCCTATTCCGAGTGACCGGATTCACGTCGTGCGGAGTGGGATCCGCCCGCGCCCCTCTGCCCCGCAGTCCGAGTCACCAGACCCACTCGTGCTGTACGTAGGATCAATCTTCAACCGACGCAACCTCCCCACCCTCGTTCGGGCGTTCGCCAAGGTTCGCGATGTCGCCGGCGGGTTGCGACTAGCGGTCGTCGGCGACGACCGGACCTACCCGAGGGAAGACCTCCCCTCGCTCCTCGAGGCGACCGGCACGGCAGGAGCAGTCGAGTTACGGTCCTATGTCTCGGAGTCGGACCTCGACGCGCTCTATGGCCGCGCTCGGGTCTTTGCGTTCCTCTCCGAATACGAGGGGTTCGGTCTCACGCCTTTGGAGGCCATGGCGGCCGGCGTGCCGGTGGTAGCCGCCGACACACCGGTAGCGCGCGAGCTGTACGCAGATGCAGCCGTCTTTGTCCCCGTCCGCGATATCCAGGCTACCGCGGCAGCCCTTCAATCGCTCCTCCAGGACGACGCGGTGTGGGCGACCCAACGCGACCGCGGCACCCGCCTCGTGCCGACATTCGCCTGGGCGCGCGCCGCCAGTGAGACACTGGACGTTCTCAAATCGGCGGGCGGGAGCCAGAGCCGGTGAGCGGACTCGACATCATCATCGTGAGTTACAACACCCGTGCGCTTCTCGAAGCCTGTCTTCGGTCGCTTCACGACCCAGCGCCGCAGGTCGCTCACGCGGTCACTGTCGTCGACAACGCCTCCACGGATGGCAGTGTCGAAGCCGTCCGCTCGCATTGGCACGGGGTTCGCCTCATCGAAGCCGGTGAGCATATCGGATACGCCCGTGCCAATAACCTCGCCCTCCGCCAGACCACTCGCGACCTCGTCCTCTTGCTCAACAGTGACACGGTGGTGCCGGCCGGAGCAGTCGACCGACTGGTGAGCGTCCTCGAGGCGGCGGATGATGTCGTGGCGGTCGGACCGCGCCTGGTCGATGCGGAGGGGAGCGTAGAGCTGTCATTCGGACCGATGATCAGCCCATTCAGCGAGCTCATCCAGAAGTGCAAGGGAGCCGCACTGGTTCGACAGACGCCGGTCGTCGCCTCGTGGGTCGAACAGGCGCTGAGCCGTCCCGGGCATCCAGATTGGGTCAGCGGAGCCTGCCTGCTTGTCCGGCGGCGAAGTGCCGAGGCAGTCGGGCTGCTAGACGAGCGATTTTTCCTGTACGGAGAGGACGTCGACTTCTGTGCCGCCCTGCGAAAGCACGGTCGACTGCTGTTTACACCGGAGGTTGAGGTCGTGCATCACGGCGGACGCTCGGGCTCGACCGCAGCCGAACAGACTCGCGCCCACTACCGCCGAAGCCAGCTGGCCTTCTACGCCAAGCATCATCCCGCATGGGTGCCGGCGCTCCGACTCTACCTCCGGATGCGCGGCCACCTTCCACCCCGACTGTTATAGTCCCGAGGTGCGAGTCGCGATCGACGTGCGCAAGCTGCACGACTTCGGCGTGGGCACCTATGTCCGCAACCTGGTTGGTGAACTGGCTCGCCTCGACCACGACACCGAGTACGTACTGCTGTGCCGCCGCGATGACCTCGGCCTGGGCTCGAAGCTGGGCGAAAACTTCCGAACCGTCGCCAATTCGTCTGGCCACTATTCACTCGGTGAGCAGATCTCCATCCCCATCAATGTTGGACGCGCCGCGCCAGACCTGTTTCACACGCCCCACTACGTGCTTCCGGCGCTGACGCCATGCCGGTCGATCGTGACGATTCACGATTGCATTCACCTCATCTTTCCGCAATACCTCGACAGCCGATTCGCCCACACATACGCCCGAGCGGTTTTCTGGACGGCCGCGCATCGCGCCAGTCGCATTCTGACGGTGTCCGAGGCGTCAAAGCAGGACATACTGCGATTCTTCCAGATCCCCGACGACAAGGTGACGGTGATTCCCAACGCCATCGCTGAGCACTTCTTCGAAGAGCCGCCACCGGAGCAGGTTGCCAGAGTCCGTGAGCGATATCAGCTAAACGGCCGGTTTGTGATGTACGCCGGCAACGTCAAGCCCCACAAGAACCTCGACCGTCTGATCGAGGCCTTTGCCTTGCTCCGACAGGATACGGACCACGATGACCTCGGCTTGCTCATCTCAGGCAGCGAGATCTCACGCTATGCGACGTTGCGGCGGGCCGTTCATCGGCACAATCTGCATCACCACGTGCGTTTTCTTGGATATCAATCGGAGCAAACGCTGGCGGCCCTCTATAGATTGGCCGACGTCTTCGTCTTTCCATCCCTGTACGAGGGATTCGGGCTTCCGCCGCTCGAGGCGATGGCCAGCGGAACGCCCGTGGTCGCGTCGAACGTCTCGTCGCTCCCCGAGGTGGTCGGTGACGCCGGGATACTGGTGAATCCGTATCATGCGGAGTCGATCGCCGACGGTATTCGCCGGGTACTCGACGACGGGGTGCTGAGGCAGGACCTCTCGGCTCGCGGGATTGCCAGGGCTCGGTCGTTCTCATGGCCGGCCTCGATCAAGCGGATTCGCGACATCTACCACGAGGTGGCGTCAGAGGGATGACGACTCGTGGGCCACGCCCGGTCGACGTCGGAGGGCGGCGTGTGGCGCTGGTCCATGACTGGCTGACCGGAATGCGTGGCGGAGAAAAGGCCCTCGAGGCTATTCGAGACCTTCTCCCAGGCGCCACGCTCTTCACACTCTTGCACGTCCGCGGCACCGTCTCGGCCGAACTGGAGGCCGCGCGTCCGCGCCGGTCGTTCATACAACATCTGCCCATGGTCGCCCGACACTACCGACGCTATATCCCCCTCTTCCCAGCGGCCATCGAGCAGTTCGACCTCGACAACTACGACCTGGTGATCAGCACGAGCCACTGCGCAGCCAAATCGGTCGTCGCCACGGGCCGAGCTCAGCATCTTTGCTACTGCTTTACGCCGATGCGATACGCGTGGGACCAGTTCGACGCCTATTTTGGCCCGGAGCGCGTGGGACCGTTCAAGAGCCACCTCTGTGGTCTCCTCTTTCGGCACTTGGCCCGGTGGGACGCGTCAACTTCGGGACGTGTAGACCAGTATGTAGCTATTTCCCAACATGTTGCGGCCAGGATCCGCCGATACTATAATCGGGCGGCCACGGTAGTGTATCCACCTGTCGACACGACGTACTTCAGCCCAAACGGGTCGACACCGGGCTCGTATTTCCTGACCGTCTCCGCGTTGGTGCCATACAAGCGAATCGATGTCGCCGTGGAGGCATGCCGTCTAGCCGGCGTGCCTCTGAAGATCGTCGGTGACGGGCCGGAACGGAAACGGCTCCGCAGTATGGCGGGAGCCAACGTTGAGTTTCTCGGTGTGCGGACAGACGAAGAAGTACGAGAGCTCTACCGCGGTGCACGTGGCCTGCTTCTTCCGGGCGAAGAGGACTTCGGAATAGGACCGGTCGAGGCCATGGCATGCGGACGGCCGGTGGTCGGTCTGGCCACGGGCGGGGCCACTGAGACTGTCGAAGACGGACGGACCGGCGTACTGGTTGACGAACTGACGCCCGAGGCCTTCGCGGTCGGCATCGACCACGTCGCGACGGCCGACTTCGACTCGGCGTATATCAGGGAGCGCGCCCTTCGTTTCTCTCGGGACAGATTTTACGACGGCATGCGAACCTGTATCGAAGCGACGGTGTCACGGGGGTCGGACGAGTCATGCTGACCCGACAGACCCGTTTTCTCGTCGCGTATCACGTGGTCGTCGACGGCCTCTTGGGCATGGCCGCGTTCGCCCTGTCCTACGCGATCAGATTCGAAGCCGGCCTCATCGCTGCCCCGAAGGGTCAACCCCCGTTCGAGCAATACCTCGTCTTGATACCGTTCATCGGACTGCTGGTGCCTCTGGCATTCAACCTCCCGGGCGCGTATCGGCTTCGTCGCGATCGCACACGCGTTGATGATTTCTTTTCGGTACTGGTCGGCAGCGTGCTCGTCGTCATCGTCGGGTTACTTGGTACCCTCTACTTTGAGGTCTACTACGCGACCGACGCGGCCCGGGCTCTGGGCACCTATGAGGTGTCCCAGATCGTCTGGATGATCTTCCTGATCGCCAACGTGTCGCTCACCTACGCGTCGCGCGAGGTTGTTCGGACCTTCATGCAGAGACGGTTCCGCGCGGGAATCGGACTCAAGCGTGTGCTCCTCGCGGGCACCGGTGATCTCGCCCGTCACGTCGCCGACCGCCTCCTCGAACACGCTGAATTCGGGTATCAGATTGTCGGGTTCGTTGACGACAACGGCGCAGAGGACAGCCTGCGCTATCGCGGACTCCCGCTTCTCGGCTCACTGGACGATGTCGAACAGGTGGTTCGGCATGAGCGGATCGACCAGCTCTATGTGGCCCTGCCGCTCGAGGACCACGTCAAGATGCTCTCGCTCATCGAAGTGGCCAGCCGCGAGTGTATCGACGTCAAGGTCATCCCAGACCTGCTGCAATTCATCGCGCTCAGGGCCCGTCTCGAAGATCTGGACGGCGTCCCCATCATCAACATCAACGACGTGCCCTTGCAGGGGTTCAACGGGGCGGTCAAGCGGGCGATCGATATCGGCGTGTCGATTGTGGCAATAGCGGGCCTGGCGATACCCTTCGCGGCGATCGCCGCGGCGATTCGGCTCAACTCGCCAGGGTCGGTGTTCTATAGACAAGAGCGGATGGGCCTTGACCGGCGACCGTTCATGGTCCTGAAGTTTCGGTCGATGTACGAGGACGCAGAGCGCGATACCGGACCGGTCTGGACACGCGAGAACGACCCCAGACGGACCGCGGTCGGTACGTTCTTGAGGCGATTCAGCCT
>Ga0310123_10001416_pt1 | contig 19961 bp, 17 predicted proteins | sample CB6_AW_1057_MG_FD_203505 | JGI IMG/M metagenome (GOLD analysis project Ga0310123, IMG submission 203505) | Marine microbial communities from Western Arctic Ocean, Canada - CB6_AW_1057 | ecosystem: Environmental > Aquatic > Marine > Oceanic | place: Canada: Western Arctic Ocean | collected... | reverse complement strand
CTCACCAATGGATTATCACCCGTACGCAGTAACGAAGGTGGGCCGCGACTGTTGGGTCGTCCAGTATGGTGCGCCATGTGAGCATCGGGCGTTCCAAGTCAATACTACGATGCGCTTAATTCGCATCGATCGGAGTATGACTCGTGAAAGCAAATGATCTGCGCCCCGGCATGGCCATTGAAGTAGAATCGCAAATCTGGCTGATTGTCAAAACAGAACATGTTAAGCCCGGTAAAGGGCCGGCCTTCGTCCAGGCCAAGCTCAAGAACCTGCAGACTAGTCAGAATATCGACAAACGACTTCGGTCCGCTGAGGACATTAATCGCGTTGATCTCGATCGACGGGAAATTGAGTACCTATACTCCGATAGTAGCGGTGCGGTGTTCATGGACCAACAGACCTATGAGCAGTCCACGGTTTCCGATGATGTTCTCGGTGATGCCCTGCTCTATGTGAAACCGAATACGCCCATTGTCGGGCTCGTATATAACAACAACGTGATCAGCATCGACCTGCCCGCCGCCGTCGACTTAGAAGTGACCGACACTCCCCCCGGGATCAAGCACGCCACTGCCACCAACCAACTCAAGGAAGCAACACTCGAAACTGGTCTCAAGACCCGAGTGCCTCCATTCATCAATACTGGCGAAACGATTCGAGTCTCCACCGAATCGGGTGAATACCTGAACCGGGTATCCACGGGTTAGATTGCCCGTGACACTACCTCGCCTATACCATGATCTGTCCGACCTGTGGCCCATACTGAGTCCGCCAAGCGATTACCTAATCGAATCCAAGGCGATTCGACGCCTGTTGCATGAACGGATCAGACCCCGTCACCGTCCCCACCTGCTTGAACTCGGTGGTGGTGGTGGACATGGGCTGTCACATCTTGCAGATGGATTCCGCTGCGCGGCAGTGGACCTGTCCCGCTCCATGCTTAAGAATTGCCGTCGTCTGAATCCTGGCATCGAAACCTATTTGGGCGACATGCGTGCCGTCCGACTTGACCGCATATTTGATGCGGTACTACTACATGATGCCATCGACTACATGCTGGTTGAATCTGATGTCCATAAGGCGCTGATTACCGCAAGAGCCCACCTGAACCCGGGCGGAGTGCTCCTGGTCGGACCGACCTATACCCGCGAAAGTTTCGTCAACCATCAGGTCGAACACGATCAGCGTCGCTGTGGCGATCTGACATTGACCTACCTCAGCTACATACACGATCCTGATCCATCTGACAGCACATTCGAGATGGTACTTAGCATCATCCACAATATTGGTGGACAAGTACGCCTCATCGAAGACCGACATCGGTGCGGGCTCTTCACGCTGGATCGGTGGCGAGCGATGCTAGATGGATCGGGCTTTGATGCCGAATTAGTCACGGATGATCTACCGTGGACGCTGTTCGTAGCCATTAAGCGATCAAATAGCTAGCCAAATAAGATCAGCAGGGGATGCACAAACGACACTCCACTTTCCTCGACATGACCGGAGGCTTATATGCAGCCTTTTCCATCCGTTGTGGGATACCTATACGAACTCCCGATCTACCTGCATCACCACCAATCCAAGTACTATCCTAGAGTTCCGCAAGCACTATTGCATCCTGCACGGTGCCGTTATTTGATCCATACACCCGTGCTGAAGTGTCTGGCCCGCCCGGCTGCTAAGAGACGTATCTGAGATTCATCTGTAGCACCTGGACACGATGGGAGTCAAACGTGACACTTGGAGGGCTAGATGCTCTAAGATGCCCGTGATGACGCAGACGCCTCCTGAATCAAAGTCCATGGATGAGATCGTGGCCTTGGCCAAGCGCCGCGGTTACGTCTTCGCCGCATCCGAAATCTACGGCGGGATCAATGGCTTCTGGGACTACGGCCCACTAGGAATTCAACTAAAAAACAACATTCGAGACCACTGGTGGAAGCACATGGTCGAGTGCCCACCAATCGGACCCGACGGCCAACCGCTTGAACTTCTGGGGCTAGACTCATCGATCATCCAGCACCCCAAAACCTGGGAAGCCTCGGGACACGTTAGTGGTTTCAACGACCCGATGGTGGACTGCCGTTTCTGCAAAGCCCGTTTCCGCGCAGACCACCTAGATGAAGGCGAATATACGTGCCTTACGAAGCCGAGCAAGATGGCCGGTGAATTCGAGAAGTGCGATCTGACCGAACCCCGATCATTCAATCTCATGTTCGAAACGCACGTTGGCGCAATCAGGGACGAAGATGCCAAAGCATACCTAAGACCGGAGACCGCCCAAGGAATCTTCCTCAACTACAAAAACGTGCTGGACACAATGCGGGTAAAGCTCCCTTTTGGCGTGGCCCAAATCGGCAAAGCGTTTCGCAACGAAGTCACACCGCGTAACTTTATCTTTCGGTCAAGGGAATTTGAGCAGATGGAGATGGAGTGGTTCTGCCACCCGGATGAGGCACCACAGTGGTATGAGTTCTGGAAATCTGCACGCATGGACTGGTGGCGATCACTTGGCATCGCCGAATCCAACCTACGTTTCCGTGACCATGATCCTGACGAGTTGGCCCACTACTCAAAAATGTGCGTGGACATCGAGTACCGATACCCGTTCACCACCCCCAATTTCGGTGAGCTCGAAGGAATTGCCCACCGTGGATGCTTCGACCTGGGCCAGCACCAGGAACACGGCAGTGCAAGAATGGAGTACATCGACCCAACACGCAACAATGACCGGTACCTGCCCAACGTGATCGAGCCGGCTTCGGGCCTGACCCGCGCCGTGCTGGTGCTCCTGTGCGAGGCATTTACGCCCACGCCTGACCGCAAGGGCACCAAGTATATGCTCAGCCTCTTGCCACGATTTGCGCCGATCAAGTCGGGTATCTTTCCACTGGTGAACAAAGACGGAATGCCCGAGATAGCCCAAAAGATCTATCTGGACTTACGGACAAAATTCACCTGCCAGTTGGATGTCAAGCAGTCGATCGGCAAGCGCTACGCTCGCATGGATGAAGCTGGCACCCCTTTCTGCTTCACCATCGATGGCGACAGCCTCAATGATCATTCGGTCACGGTGCGAGAACGAGACACCCAGAAACAGCAACGCATCGCCATGGCTAAGATCGCAAGTTTCCTGGACCAGAAAATCAACGCTTCGCACATCTAAAAGTTCAGATAAACATGGCGGGTTCTGAGATTCTCTCAGCTTCGACGAGCTGCTCCGCCACGAACCAAAGCCCCTGAACCAGTCATCTTCTGCCGACTGCATGGTCAAAAAAAAGCGCGATCCGGGCAGAGGATACGCTGGATCGCGCTTGATCAGGGGTCAACGTTGCGGTGAAAATCTCACCGGCTAAGAGCTATCTGATCCGGCGGTTCCTTGACTGGTCGCTTCTTCTGTGGAATAGGCTTATCGCCTTCGGGTCGACGTAGGCTGTCGGGTACGTGGATAACCGCCTGAGGAAGAATCCGGCCTGCCTCAAGAGATTCGGATTTCTCGAGCAGTGGATTTCGTACCACGTGGGTACGACTGCCCGTGGTCAGACCGAGCATCAGACGCTGGGAACGAACAATCGAGTGATCCTCATCAATCCCACCATCCCGAGGACGGGCTCGAGAACGATAGTCTACGTAGAGTGGAACGTAGTGCAGAGTGGCATTGGCAATAAGTAACTCTGCCTGGTAGGGCAGAATCCGGTCCAACCGCAGGTGATCGTAACGGTCCAAACGATGGTCGTGCCGAATATGCGGCAGGCATATTTCCACACCAGTCAAGCCGGGGATCACATCAACCCAACGCTTCCCGGACGGAACGATGTGGCCTGGGCCATGAAGTAGTCCGGCATCAGGTGCACGGACCACGTAGGCGGTGGTGTGCCCATTGCCGTATTCCGCCATGGCAAACGAACTAGTCCCGGCAGCAATGACCGCACCACAAAGAGCTAGACGTACCAACTTCACCTACAGGTCTCCTATATCTACTAGTTAATCGCGTCACGTAACCCGGATCGGGGTTGGGAGCCCGCATAAAATGGGCCAAAGCCTCCAAACTTTCATCTATTCGCCACCAACAACCTAGCTCTTCCTCCGAGCGACATCTCCCGAAGCGGCAATGACCGTGCCAAGAGCCACGGGAACACTTACAAAGTTTTTAAATATTGATTATTCAATACTTAAAGAAATCATTGCGGCAACAATTCCACATAATTTCTGGTTCAGAATGTTGCGTAAAACCAACATGAGGCCGCACCAGTGGTCTAAAAGCAACTAACGGGGCAATTGGACCGCCCCCAACTTTCCCGCCCAACCGGGGATCTAGGCATCTGGACAATAGTCAGCCATCGAACCGGATTTAGGAACTGAGTTTGGCCCGTCGGCTATGCTGGCTAACTCATGAACGCACCAAGCAACCGCTCTCTTCGAATCCTGGCCTTGTTGGGACCTGGGATGCTGGTAGCGGCAACGGGAGTCGGCGCGGGCGACCTGGCAACCGCAGCATTCACCGGCCACCAACTTGGGGTGGGCATTGTCTGGGCGGTACTGCTGGGCGCAGCACTGAAATTCGTACTCAATGAGGGACTGACGCGGTGGCAGTTGGTCACCGGCCAGACTCTGCTTGAAGGTGCCATGTTACGGTTGGGATGGTCAGCCAAAATCATCTTTGCGATTTATTTTGTGCTCTGGAGCTACTTTGTCGGTTCGGCTCTGATCAGTGCCTGCGGTGCTGCTGGCCACGCTATCTTTCCTGTGTTTGCCGATGCCATCACGGGCAAACGGGCCTTCGGCATAGCCCATAGTCTGGCTGGCTTGGTTCTCGTGTTTGTTGGTGGATTTCGCCTCTTTGAAAGCCTGATGCGTGTGGCCATCTCGGTCATGTTTGTTACCGTAGTAGCCACAGCGGTATGCATCGCTCCCGACTGGATGGCGGTGGGCAAAGGCTTGGTTATCCCTCAAATCCCCCCTACAGCGGATGGAACGGGGCTCGATTGGACACTGGCCTTGATTGGTGGGGTTGGAGGAACGCTAACAATCCTGTGCTATGGATACTGGATTCGCGAAAAGGGCCGAGAGGATATTGCAGCCCTGCCTGCGTGTCGGATAGATCTGGCGGTTGCATACGGGTTCACTGCAATCTTTGGAATCGCAATGGTCATCATTGGCAGCACGATCCACATCGAGGGGCGGGGCGCTCAATTGATCGTGGTGCTGGCTGACCGCCTGGGTGATATATTAGGATCCACGGGGCGATGGCTACTACTAGCCGGTATCTGGGCTGCGTTATTTAGCAGTCTCCTAGGCGTATGGCAGGCTGTACCGTATCTATTTGCCGATTTTTGGCAACTACTTCGCCATAACGAACCAGCGAAAGTAAACACCCAGAACCGATCTTATCGGGGGTACCTACTGCTGTTGGCTACAGTCCCAATGTTGGGTCTGTTTCGCGATTTTAAACAGGTTCAACTGATCTATTCGATCTTTGGATCCTTCTTCCTACCACTGTTGGCACTGGTGCTACTAATCCTCAACGGCCAGGTGGCATGGGTCGGGAAGTACCGTAACCGCCCCGTTACCATTGGACTGTTACTGGCAACGTTGGCGATATTTCTCGTGATCGCTGCACCCAAGACGTGGGTAGCCGCGCGGTTATTTCTCGGATAAGCCTCGCCAGCCACGGTCGGCGGAATGGGACCACGCCTGTACATGGAGCCCGCACGGGCAAAACAACACTACGTCTTGAGGGAAATTCGGCTGGATTAAGTTCCCGAAGTTCGCCTTACCTTAACGACGCGCCGCGATCGGATCGCCTCTTGGGCAGCGAACATGACTTCGTGCACATGGGCAGAATCATTCAAATCGTTGTGCGGACGGCGGCGATTCCGGATACATTCAACAAAGTATGTTAGTTGGCCGAGATACGGATGGTCGTGCACGTCTCCGGATTCGGGTAGATCCGTCGGCACCTGCGCCCAGGACTGCTTGTGCAGGCCCGGCCACGTAAGGCTGCTGATCTTGTCATTCCAGACCGTACCTCGATCACCCTGAATCAGTACCGGGAATAGATACGGCTGGCGGCACTCAATACTCGTGGCAACCTTACCCATGGCCCCGTTTTCGAACTTGAGAATAAAAACGCTATTGGGATCGTATTCATACTTCAGTGGATTACCTGGACTCGTGTTGCTCATCGCCGCAACTTCCTTGACCCGGCTACCCATGAGCCAGATGAGCCCATCAAGAGCATGACAGCCTGCGGTCAGAGCCGCGTCGCCGGCCATACGTTTCTTGATGTTCCATCGGTACTGGTCATACCATGGCCCGATCCCATGAAAATAGCTGCATTCACCGTAGTACGCCCGCCCAATCAATCCCTGGTCAATCATGGCCCGTATATTCTTGAATAGCCCAATCCATCGCAGTTCGAAGCAGACACTGGTCAGTACATTCGCCTTATTTACCGCGGATACCATGCGCTTCAGATCTTCGCGATTTAAAGCCACCGGTTTTTCGATCACCACGTGCTTGCCTGCCCGAGCCGCGGCGATGGTCTGCGCAGGATGAGCAGGATGCGGCGTACAGATGACGGCAACATCCAAACCTTCGATGCCCAGCAGCTGATCACAGCCGGTACAAGGTTGGGCATCACGCAGACCCAGATGGTTGATAAACCACTGAGATCTCGCCTTCTTCCTAGAACTGACTCCAACAATGGCACAACCGGGAATCTGGCTGAAGTTTCCCGCGTGCGCTTCAGCAACCCAGCCCGTCCCGATAAGTCCGATTCCAAGTTCTTTAGCCAAAAAATTAGCTCCTTAGCAAGCATCCATTAACAGGTCGAACGTCAACTGATCCAGTTGCTCGTAGGGCAACCGGCACTGGACGAGCTTCTTGCGATCCAGATCGATCACAAGTAGCTCCTTCACGTTCTTCTTTGTATAACGATGCATCAGATCATTTATGTGGCAGCTCCCACGATGGACCTTCTTCAACATCCCTTGGATCTTGCGGTCCTTGTTGAGTGGAAGTTGACCCCATACACCCCTCCCGCCTTGCCCATAATTTGACACAGTTCCCGAGCCGACCAATGAGGACGGGTCGGTTCGCCGCAGAAATCACGACCGGGATTCTCCGCCGCCCGGAGGCCAAAGGCAAATCGATCTGTAGGGCTTGGGCAATAAAATTAATTGGCATATATAGGATCTCGCGTGTCAGTTAGACGGCCGATTCTGTTTAAGATCTAGACTCTTTTAGTGTGCTGCAAATCCAATAATTAATCAACAAGTAATCTAGAACCTACACAAAAATAGATGCTTGAACACCCACCAAATCCGTACATCGAATAAAATACCGAGGTCTTGTCCTTCAATTGGGGCTGCCCCGGAACGCATCTCCTGGAACTTGCCCGTAATGAAGTTTGATGTCAAATGCAAGAGTTGTGGGACTGTCTTCGCCGCGCCCACATCGCTGGCTGGCCAGATCATCAGGTGCCCGAAATGTGCTGCCACCTTGATGCTGCCTCACAACACATCTACTGCGACGTCACGGCCAGGCCCTAATCCCACGCCAGGCCATGAAGGGTTGGAGGATCCAGTCGATATCGATTTTGAGTCACTTGCCTCAAACACGTTTCCTGAAGCATCGATTCTGAACGATCAACCTCAATCTCGCCGGACGCAGCAGCACCACAAAAAAGTACATGCTTCTGAAAGTCAAGAGGAATTCCAAGGTCGGATGCAACGGCTCTACGGCCTTTACACCAACCGTGGGCTGGCAATCCATCGCCGTGGCAAGTTCACTCTAGGACTGGGCATCTCATTGGCCGTAGTCCTTCTAGCTGGTGTGATCGGATTTTTCCTGCTCAAAACCAGGTCCAAATCGGGGCCAATGGTCACACAGACAAACAAAGAGCTTCTAAACGCAGTTGACACCAGATCGCCGCGGACCGAGGTCCACACCGCGGAAGCCGCCAAACAGGCCCAGGTCACCGATGACGGAGTGCTCTGGTCTTCGCCGACACCTGATAACCACAGCAAGATCCGGTTGAGGCAGTTTACGATTGATCTGGAATGGGCAGACCTTGGGCGCCTCCACCAATTCATGGTGACCTTCAAGCTAGAATCAACAAAAGATGCCGGACTTATGCGGCAGGCCCAAGTAATTCTGTACCGAGCCGAGACTGAGGCCGGCCCCTTCCGACAGGTAGACAAATCTTCGATCAGCGTTGGTGCCACGGACGAGCCAAGAGTTCAGCTGATGGACGCAACGTTCCCGAAAACGGGAAAGGACCGCGTGTACTACAGGTTACGGGCAATCGATAGTCTAGGAAAATTACTGTTCGACACGTCCGCTGTCACCCACCCAGTCCTCACACATCCGACTGTTACCAACCGCCGGCTTCAATGGCACGGTACCGAGTCGCCTACCAGCGTCGATTGCTTGGTCTACCTCAACCTACCCGGATGGAAGGATGTGCTGATCGAACGAATCATTGCCGATGGCACCAATCAAATCAATGTGCCCCTGCCCCAGACCCCCATGGATCTGCCCCTACGGATCATGGCCAGCGCCAGACTGCCCCATCGCTACCAGAGTGATCGCCGCAATGGGGGGCATTGGGAAATTGGGCCGGTTGAGCGTGTAGTTGTAACCCATGAATCTCATCGCCCTAACCCCCCATCTGGTATCACTCCGGTCTGGAAAGACGGATCAATTAGTTATAGAGTGATCGGCCCGGCCACGGAATTCGAAGACGTAGTGCAGCAAGATGATGTGCTGACCTTCCAACTCGCTGATGGGGCGGGGATGCACTGGATCGACCTGCCACAGCCGCCCCGGCCCCGAGCGATGATCGTCACGCCTTACGACCACGAGGTGCGCCTGTCATGGAACAACCGGTCTCTGGCGGCAAACCAGGACCAGTACCATGGCAAGGTAGCCATTACGATCTATCGAACTATGCTCGACGGGCCAACGCAGTCGATTGGCAGCGTCCCAATCACCGTCCACGGTTTTATCGATGCCGAACCACCCCAAGATATCCCCTTGAGGTATCACCTTGCCGTAACCTGCGCGGAGGTGCCTGGGGTCAAACCGCTTCTGCGAGCCGATGCCTTTCTCACCGGCACCGGCCGATTCCCGGTTCTGCTGCGATGTGATCCACGGACAGACGCAAAGTCTATCACCACAAATCCGGCACTGAAGCATCTGAACATCGCAATAGGAAGGGATGAACTGGTTTACCCGGAAACAGATCGTACAGCCATCCAACTACAGCAACGGATTTTGCGATCTCTGCTTGATAATCCGCATGTCCGCATCTTTGACCGCCACATGCAAACCATCGACCTGTCGGCCGTTCCGACCCAGATCGTCTTGCGCTTGGTAGATCGCCTAACACCCAACGGAACACGGCTGGACCTGTGGGCTACTGACCTGGTCAGCGGCCAGACAACACGGCTGACCGACACTCCAAAGGCTGAGGACGACAAAGACGCCATACTCGCCCTCCAAAATTACCTTAACCCCCGACTTCGGGACCAACCGCCCCAAATTATCGGCGACGACAGTGTAGCCCCGGTTGAAACCCTAACCTTCGATCCGCTAATTTCTGCTTTACAGGCTCGACGGTTCTATGACAACGATCGCCTGATGGACCAACTAGCCAACATCCTGCGTCATAAGTTGCCCGGAGTCAAAATCATCAGCGGCCCCCCGACGGGGGGCGAATCGACGCTGCGAATCCGTGGGCGAAGTTGGGCCGAACTAAATGGGCAAGTAGGCCTGAGCCTTCGAGCAACCAATTCTGGTAGTGGCCAAATCATCGGCATCTGGAGTACCACCGCAGCTAACTCACAATCGCTCGCATCGTGCGCCACCTGGATTGGAACGCTGACGGTATCGCCCCCGCTGCTGAACAATAATCGATCTGAACTCGTAGACGCCGAGCGGTCGATCAAACCGATTCATCCAGTCTGGCGATCATTTGCTGCTAACGGCACATCACCACTCCCGACCACACTAACTCCAACGATCCGATGGGCCGATGTATTCGCATTCGGGGCCACGCTTCCTACTCAACTTCGGATCGGAAAAATGGCTGCACGGCACTCGATCACCGAACCAATTGCTACGATCCGACCCTACACCGCACCCAGTTGGCCTCCAATGTTCGAACAATGGATTGACAACTACGTTCGTTATCTACAGAAAGATTTTGCGGCATTCCAGGACGGCATCACCCAGTGGAACTTGGCATTTCAGGGAAATCAAAAGAACGTGATCCCCCATATCATCGTCCGAGGCAAACACAAGAGAATCGGTGGCTTGACGCTTTCACAGATCGGTAGAATCGATGGGCAAAGTGAGTTGGCCCTGAACACGCGAACATTTCTCCCAGTCGGTGAGGCAAAGCAACCCCTGATCGATTACCACCATGACTTGAGCCGATTCTTCCGTGACAACCCGTGGACCGCCTATTTGGTTTGGAAGATGGTGCCTTCCAACCTTTCCGAACCATTCCTCAAAGTTGAATTGCTCGATATTAAAAGTGATGGTGGATTCAACAAAATCCACACGCCCATTCAGCCACCTCCACCTCACCAGTATGTGGCGGCAAAGATTCTCGCCGACGCGGGCAATCCGCTAGTGATCAATTATCAGAAACAGACTTTGGCACTGGCCGCCCGTGACTTCAACTCATTGGTCCAGAATAAGGGTAGGCGGCAGCAACAACGAACAAACTCACTGTACATCTTGCTAATTGAGAACGACCCTGGAACGGTGGAGAAATTGTCTGACCCATCTTTTAGAGATCAATATTTGACTGCCACCGACAAAACGAACACTGATCTGATGCGGCTGCTGCTCGACCGCGTGGGTCCCGGCGCATGGGGTTGGAAACATAGTGAGAATTCGGTCCAGTGGGATCGATTTCGCTTCCGATCTCTGGAAGAGGTCCGCATGGTATGCCGGCAGTTCGCCAATACGCTCTCACCACCACTGCGACAGCAGTTGCGGTCCTTCCTGGAAGATGATCCACCACCAACGGTCTTTCAATCCGAACATAACGGATTTCCCTAACCCTAATATTCTCCCAGTAGCGATATGTACATACATCAGTCGCGTTCTGATGACATCAGCCTGCACCGTATTAGCTGTCAATCTCAAGACATCGGAACATGGAGTCGAACTGCTTATCTTCCCTGTCAGAACGAGCCTGACGCCGCCCACAACGCGTGGTGGGATATGCCAGATCCACCCCCAGATCGATTAACGGGCTCGCACTACCACGCCGAATCTGTACATCACTGCGCCCTCAAGGCGGAGAATCCCAAGAAACATCTGTTCCCCAGGATTCACCTTTTCCAATAGCAATCCTAGGTCATCAAGATCTGTTGGCTGATGCTTGCCTACCTGGATCAGGCCATCACCAACCATAATCCCTGCCCGAGCAGCGGGACTGGTAGGTTCAACTTCGAACACCGTCAGAGCTCGTATTCGACCTCGCCGACGATCGCGGACTTTGGCCCATGGGCGCACGGCCATGCCAAAACGGGCTTGGAGCAGTGCAGTGCCATCTGGCTTGAGCCGGCGAGCCAACTCCAGTGTCACAAGCGATGGATTGACTCCATCGCGCTGGACCTGCACCGAAAGCTTCTGACCCGGAGCACGACCAATCAACGCAATGTGATAGTCAATCACGCTCTGGACCGGCTGTTGCTCAATCGACAAGATGGTCATGCCGGGCACCAGTCCTGCCTCTTGGGCTGGCGATCCCGCCTGAACGGCCGCAACCGTAACCCGAGGGATACCCGCATCAACCACATTATGACGGACCGTAAGACCCGTCACGAATCCATAACGCCGCTCCACGTCAAGCATGTCAGGCAACATCTGTCGCAATGAATCGACTGGAATCGCGAACCCGATATTCTCAGCATCAGCCCGAATTGCCGTATTCACACCCACCACCTCACCAAGAATATTCAGAAGTGGCCCGCCGGAATTTCCAGGATTGATGCTGGCGTCAGTCTGGATCAATGAATCGAATTTCCGATCATGGTCGATCTGAAGTGAGCGATTCAGTGCACTGATCACTCCCACAGTCACGGTGTGCTGGAATCCAAAGGGATTCCCAATTGCTACCACGGGTTCACCGACCATCAGATCGCTGCTGGTCCCCAATCGGATCGGAGGCAGAAGGCGTCCGGCGTCAATCTTCAACACCGCCAAGTCGAGATCCTCATCAATAGAGATTAGCTCTGCCTCATACACATCTCCATTGGCAAAAATTGCTTTGCGCTGTGCCGTCCGGGCAACCACATGGGCATTGGTGATGATATATCCAGCCGGGTGCAGCACAAATCCAGATCCGACGCTCTCTCGCTCGATCCGCCGCCGTGATCGTGGCATCTCGAAAAACCCCTCAAAGGGAGTGGGGATACCAAATGGTGAGCGAATCTCAACGATCTCTGTCGTCGACACATTGACAACCGAGTCGCGTGCCGCCTCAAATACATCGACCACCGCAGTGCGGCGGAGATACTGCTTGTCCTCCGGCGGATGCGCCAACACCACTGAACCGCGCAACAAGGCGGCGCAGGCTAAAAGTAAAAGGAACACCCCAGTAGTAGTGATGTATCGGATCGAGCGCCGCCCTAATGCCGGACCAGTCAACCCGTGATCTTGGTCACCTTGACTGTCAGAAAGGCCTGACGATGACCATTATGGCGTTTATAGCCTTTGCGACGCTTGAACTTGATCACAGCAACCTTCGGAGTGCGTCCAGACTCCAAGACATCGGCGGTAACCAAAGCCTGGGGTACCAAAGGCCGACCAATCTTTGGATCCTCATCACCGCCACCGATCAGGAGCACTCGATCAAAGTCAATGGAAGAGGCATCCCCTGTCAGGTCGCGCCGATCCACCGTGATCACGTCTCCCTCTGATACCTTGATCTGGGTACCACTGTCTTCAATAATCGCGTACATAGTAACTGCCGCCTCGCTGCAGGAACAGGGGATACGAACCGGACCACAAGCACCGTACTGTAGCAGGGGCCGGCAATTCTAGCCAATTACCCGCCACCTGCCGATCGCTGTTAGCCCACTTTTTACCTCAGCTGGCCTTGACAGAACACCCGAAATTTCTTTATTTTCTGTCATTACAGAAAGGACCGTCATAATGAACCTAACCCCCGTTATGGAAAAATTCATCCTCCACTGGGGCGAGATGGGCACACGCTGGGGGTCAACCGAGCGGTAGCCCAAATCCATGCCCTGCTCTACATCGCTGACCGTCCCCTACACGCCGAACAGATCACAGACACCCTTGGCGTAGCCCGATCTAACGTCAGCACCAGCATTCGCGAGCTGCAGAACTGGGGCATCGTCCATCTGGTGCACGTACGGGGCGATCGGGGCGACCATTTTGAGTCATTGACCGATGTCTGGCAGATGTTTCGACTCATTATGGATGCGCGAAAGAAGCGGGAAATTGATCCCACCCTGACCGTGCTGCGCCAATGCGTTACTGAAGCATTGCATACCGACGGGATTGAAGATCAAAATACCCAACAGCGCCTAAAACAGTTGCTTGATTTTTCCGAAAACATGTCCACTTGGTACATCCACATTCGTGCACTACCACAAGCAATGATGGCCAAATTTGTCAAGATGGGGGCTAAAATATCGCAGGTACTGGATCTAGACCCATAAAAGATAAGCCCACACCGAAACTCAAGAAATAAAATCAACGCACAAATTCTAGTGTTTACAAAATAACGATGTGCATTGCAAAATAATCTATGTCAATATCTCATTTCCTTTTCCCCTCTTGCTTCACAACTGGATGCAGATCTGATGATCCACTTCGTGATACGACCGACTGCCTGTAGGAAAAGAGCCAGTCCCCTGGGCAATGTTCGCAATCAGGCATACAAACCACGATGCAGATTGGGCGCAGAAACTAGCAGCGGTATCTGCCCCTGTAGCATCTACTCGTAGAGATGTGCCACGTACTGCCCGTAGCCACCATATTTAAGCGTGGGGCGGTGCTCCCCAGTGTCCAGCATCTGTTCAACGTTCTGAGCCCAACGAGGATGAGGTACGGCCGGGTCAATGTTTGAAAGAAAATCATATTCAGTTGGCTGGGCATCATTCCAGAACGTGGGCGGCTGCCGATCGACAAGTTCAATCTGGACAATGGACTTGGCCCCTTTGTAGCCATACTTCCATGGCAAAACCATCCGAGCCGGCGCACCGTGTTGGCGCGGCAGCGGCTGGCCATACACACCCGTGGCGAGCAGCGTCAGTTCGTTCATCGCCTCATCCATACGCAGCGCTTCGTAGTATGGCCAGTCATACCCGGGTGACTCACGGCCGCCCATAGCCCCCGGAGAAGCTGTGATGAAACGCACGTAACGGGCATTGGAATTCGGCTCAACCGCAGTCAACACCTGATGAAATGGAATGCCCGTCCAAGGCACGTCCATGGCCCAGCGTTCGACGCATCGAAAACGATAGACACGCTCCTCAAGTTCAAGGGCGAATAGATCATCGAGATCGAATGTGCGAGGCTTATGGCAAAGCCCCGTGATCTCAATACTCCAAGGATCAGGTGTAAACCTCCGACAGAATCTCCAGACTTCGCCGCCACCACCCGGAAGAAATTCATAGAAATTATTGTGCGTGGCCGCCGCAAGTGGATCGGTCAAATCCTGAGATTCTCCAGGCAATCGGCTCATCGCTGCATTCCGGGCCACAGGGAACCTGCGCATAATCTCCACACGCTCCACACCGGGCTGCAGAATCAGTTCACGTGGTCCGATGTGATCCGGTGGCCCCGCGGCACTGCAAGACAATCCACCGAAATGCTCGAAACCGATCGCAGCCCCAGTTGCCATTCCCAGTGCCTGCAAAAACTGCCGTCGATTCCAGTAGGCATCTGAAGCTGTGGGTTTGAGCTTGGGCAGATTGGCGCGATTACTTCGACGAACGAGCATCAGAGTCAATCGTAGAAGCCATGCACCAATCTGTCTATTTAGTTGGCGCCTGCTACCATACTTTGAGTTCTGTACCAGAAAAAAACCCTCGTAAGTCAGCCGATTCTAGGATTGTGCTGAACCGCCATGCCCAGCGATAGGCTGATCGGTATGGTCGCTTCCAAGATCAGATCAAAAAGGGTCAACTTGATATAAAAATTCAGCCCTCGGATCTCCCCGCAACAACCGCTGCCACCGTCAAGCGGATGAATTAATCAAGTATTTTTATTTCGCTATTTTCCACTATCTATGCCGGGGCGGTTCCGCTACTGTGAATATTTAAATGCCGCGATGTGCGCAAATTCATCCCGCAGGGCACGGTACAACCTCTGGTACTGGACATGCTGTTTCCGATACAAGCGAACGCGACCGGGTACAGGCCTAATCCGCTCGGTCTCTTTGACGGCGGAAAAACAAGCTTCCCCCACATTGGACCAGACCCCTGTGCCCACTCCTGCAAGCAAAGCCGCGCCGTACGCAGGCCCCTCATCGGCGTTGATCGTGGCGCAGGTCTTGCCATAGATATCCGCCTGAAGCTGGCGCCAGAACTTTGATCTCGCACCACCGCCCGAAAGTCGCACGGATCGAATCGGAATTTTCATCTGCTGCATGATCTGTAGCGTATCGGCCATACCGAACGTGACACCTTCCAGCAAAGCGCGGATCAATGCGGACCGATCGTGGCGCCAGTTTAAACCGATCCAACCCCCCCGAGCATTGGGATCCGCATATGGACACCGCTCACCGGTCAGATAGGGAAGGAAGAATAGTCCCTCACAACCGGGCGAAGTTTTCTCGGCTAACTGGGTCAGCAATACATAGGGATCCACTTTCTTTCTGCATGATTCCGCAATTTCACCTTGTCCTAATATATTGCGGAACCATTGAAACGAGCCGCCAGCCGAAAGCATGCAACCAAACACGCACCAGTGGTTCTCGACTGCAGCACACATAGTATGCACCCGCCCCTCCGAGTCGTAGACGGGCTTATCACTGTGGGCAAACACCACCCCGGACGTCCCCAACGTCGCGCCAACAACACCTGATCGAACTACGCCGTTGCCAATGGCACCCGCCGGTTGATCTCCGCTACCCCCGACCACCGCCGTTCCTTCGGACAGACCCAACGATGCCGCACCGACCTTGTGCAACCGCCCAGTCACCTCATGTGATTCGTAACAATCAGCAAGTAGTTCTTGGTCGATCTTCAACAGCGAAAGTAGCCTCGCGTTGTATCGGCGATTCTTGACATCCAGCAATAGCGTGCCCGAGGCATCTCCCACTTCCGTTGCTCGTTCTCCAGTCATGCAAAACCGGATGTAATCCTTGGGAAGCAGGATGTGCCGAGTCTTCTCGTAGACCCTCGGTTCATTCTTGCGAACCCACAAGATCTTGGGGGCAGTGAAACCGGTCAGAGCAGGATTCCCGACCATCTGGATAAGTTTGCGACGACCGCCAGCACTCTTTTCGATCTGTACACATTCTGCCGCGGTTCGTTGGTCGTTCCAGAGCAAGGCGGGGCGCAGGGGCTTGGTGCTGCCACCCAGAAAGACCGAGCCATGCATCTGCCCGGAAAGGCCAATACCGGTCACTTGGTTCCTGTGAATCCGACCCTTGCGCAGAACTGCCCGGGTGGCCTGGCAAGCCGCCGCCCACCACTGGACAGGATCCTGCTCCGACCAGAGCGGCTTCCTTGATGATGGTTCCTCGTGCTCAACGGTCGCGGTGGACCGTACCCTGCCTCGGTAGTCACACAGAAGTGCCTTGCTACCAGAAGTGCCAACGTCGATGCCAAGTAGATAGGACATGGGCAGATTGCAAACTGGATCAAGATAATGGATAGAAACCGGTTGCTTGTTTGACTGATAGAATATCCAGCCGTTGCAAATGATGCCCAGTTTGATCTCAAGGATTCCCGCCATGATCGATTTGACCGGCAAACGGATCTTAATCTTCGTGGATGACAATTACGAAGACATGGAACTTCAGTACCCCAAATACCGCCTGCGGGAAGCAGGTGCACAGGTCATCATCGCGGGGCTGGCTGCAAACGTCATCCACCACGGCAAGTACGGCTATCCCCAACCCGCCGAGGCAGCCATCGGTGATCTGGATCCCAAAAACTTCGACGGCTTAGTCATCCCTGGGGGATGGATGCCAGACAAACTCCGCCGCAATGAGCAGGTCAAGGCTTTCACAGCGGCGATTCATGCCGCCGGTAAGTGTGTGGGGTCGATTTGCCATGGCCCCTGGATTGACATCTCGGCAGGCATCGTCGCTGGTGCGACCTACACCAGCACCCCTGGCATCCGGGATGACCTGATCAATGCTGGTGCCACTTGGGTCGACCAGGCGGTGTGCGTCGACGCCAATCACGTCACCAGCCGCCGGCCCGACGATCTTCCGGAATTCTGCCGCCACTTCATTGAGGTGCTCGATCAGAGCAAAGATCAATAATGCATCTCCCTCTCCAAGATCTAACAAATGCCTCCGGCAATGCCCATGAAAGAGAAACGTCACCCGCAGGCCGGCAAGACCCTCTGTCGACTCTTCGGCGACCATGGCAGCATCCTATTCCCAGACCGTGGCGCGTCACCACTGAAGATCCGTGTAAAAAATTTCAGAACAAGCACAGTGACGGGCATGGCTCACATCACAAGGGCAAGCACAAGCTGGGTTAACCGGGGATGGCCGTCAACCGCATTGCCTTTCCAGACGGCGGCCATGACACAGCGCGATAGCGATCGCATCGGCCACGTCAGGTGGTGAAGGCGGTTCCTCAAGACCACATTGCGTCTGTATGGCGAACTGTATCTGTTGCTTGGAGGCGTGTCCATAGCCCGTCACCGCTTTCTTAACCTCGGTCGAAGCTAGATGCTCAATTCGAAGTCCGCGATGCTGGGCGACGACCAAAATTACTCCTCGGGCGTGGCCCATCAAAATCGCGGTCCGTGGATGACGATAATGGGCATAGAGCTTTTCGACCGCGAATTGTGTAGGATCGAACTCATCGATTAAAGACAACAGATCATCATGCAGCTGCACCAAACGCCCCTCGAGTGGCAAGTGGCTACTAAGCCGGATCACCCCAGCCTCCACAAGCTGAGGGTCAACCTGTCCCTCCAAGAAGTCAATGATCCCGTAACCAGTAATCCGAAGGCCGGGATCAATACCGAGAACTCGCACGATCAACAGGATAGCTCATTCTCCTGCCACCGCTTGGATAACTAAAGAAACAGCACTGGGACACTAAACAAATTCGGCACCTGCATGATGAACAAGCCGCCCCAGCTTGTCGGGCTGACTTTCGTCCCGTAATCTGATATCTCTCTGGATGAAGTCTTTAAACTCGTTCCCGACAGAGAAAGGGAATCTTTGACCAATCGCGGCAAGAAAAGCGCCCGAAATAAGAACTCAAACGATCGATCTCTTTTCGATCAACCGGACAACAACGGCGACACGATGGCGTCGGACGGTCCGAACAGCGATCGCATCGCTCTTCATGAAACCGCACAGCGCCGCTACCTGAATTACGCGCTATCCGTGATCACCAGTCGGGCGTTGCCCGACGTGCGAGATGGGCTCAAACCCGTACAGCGTCGCATCCTCTATACCATGTGGCGCGATCGGCTTACCGCCGAAACCAAATATCGTAAGTGCGCTGGAGTTGTCGGCGCCACCATGCAGCACTACCACCCCCATGGCGATCAAGCAATTTACGAGGCACTCGTACGAATGGCCCAGCCGTTCATGATGCGCACGCCCTTGGTGGAAGGATCGGGTAATTTCGGATCGCTCGACGGCGACCCACCCGCAGCAATGCGTTACACCGAATGCAGGATTGCTGCAATTGCAGCCACGATGCTCGATGAGATTGGTCGGGACACGGTCCACTTCCGTCCCAATTACGACGGAACCAAGTCAGAACCCGTGGTCCTGCCCAGCCGTCTGCCGAATCTGCTTATCAACGGTGCCACCGGCATCGCCGTAGGAATGGCTACGAATATTCCACCCCACAACTTCTCGGAAGTGTGCAAATCGCTGCTAAAACTGCTCGATAACCCCGAGCTCAAGGATTATCAACTCGTCGGGGAGGATGCGATCCAGGGGCCCGATTTTCCCACAGGAGGTCGCCTCCTCAACAGCCAATCTGAGCTACGCGAACTCTACAAGACCGGATCCGGTGCACTCAAAATCCGTGCGACAACGCGACCCGGACCGGCTACACGGTTGTCCAAGTCGCTTCAGATCACGTCGATCCCCTACGGCGTGAACAAGGCGATACTGATTGAACAGATCGCCCAGGTGATCGAGTCTCGCAAGATGCCGCTTTTACTGGATGTCCGTGACCTGTCTGCAGAAGATGTCCGGATCGATCTGGAACTCAAAAAAGGTGCTGATGAACAAAAGGTACTGGCATACCTCCACCGGCACACGTTGTTGCAAACCAACTTCAATGTCAATTTCACATGCCTCGTACCCACCGAAAATCCTGAAGTGGCCGGGCCGAAGAAACTCGGCCTACAGGCTATTCTCCGATACTTCCTTAATTTTCGACTTGAGGTTGTCACTCGCCGTCTGGCCCACGAATTGGACAGTCTCAAGCGCCGAATCCACCTCCTAGAGGGATTCTCACTCGTCTTCGATGCCCTTGATGAGATCATCAAAATCGTCCGCCGCTCTGACAGAAAATCGGATGCCGAAAAAAAAATCATGGCGAAGTTTAAGAAACTCGACCATGAACAGACCGATGCCATCCTAGAGCTGAAGCTGTACCGCCTTGCCAAGCTTGAGATTAATCTCGTACTCGATGAACAGCGCGACAAGGAACGACGTGTTTGTAAGATCGGTAAGCTTTTGGATGATAACGAAGCCACTGGTCGCTGGGATATCGTGCGACGTGAGATTGAACAATTGATACAGG
>Ga0310123_10001415_pt1 | contig 19964 bp, 18 predicted proteins | sample CB6_AW_1057_MG_FD_203505 | JGI IMG/M metagenome (GOLD analysis project Ga0310123, IMG submission 203505) | Marine microbial communities from Western Arctic Ocean, Canada - CB6_AW_1057 | ecosystem: Environmental > Aquatic > Marine > Oceanic | place: Canada: Western Arctic Ocean | collected... | reverse complement strand
GCCGAAGAAGCGGAAGCGCGGGTCAGCCGCTAGTTTGTTGTAGACCCCGACGACGGCCTTGATCTTCTGATGATCGGGGGCGACACCCATCCGAACCAGCCCGAAAGGTGTCGGGAGGCGATCATACATGTCGACCTCGACGGCGAGGCCGGCGGTCTGGAACAGGTGCTGAACCGTGTAGAAACCGGCGGGGCCCGAGCCGATCACGGCTACGCGAAGCGGGGTTCCTGAACTTCCTAAGCGACTCATAGGCGGCTTATCACAGTAGCAAATGGACTGGGGGCTTGGCTATTTGGGGCGGGGAACGGGGATGGCGGGAGGTGATCACTAGCCCGCGCCCCATCCCAGGTCTGACGTCTCGAAGCTCAGAGCCGCGGGTGGGAACCCGCGGTCGACCGTGCGCCGAATCGCCGGCCTGACCCCGCGCTGACGCGCGGGGCTCTGAGTGTCGGTTCGCACACCTTAGCCTGCTCGTGCCGAATCGCCGGGTTGAGCGACCCGTTGGCGACTCGGTCCGCGGCCTCGGTCCGCGGCAAGCGTGGACTTCCGTCCACGCCTCTGTCTCGTCTTCTTGCGGCGGTCGTGGGAATTAGAAGCGCTCAAGCTCGGCGATCAGAGCGTCCAGGCCCTTGTTGAGGTAGAGGCCGGTGAGCCGTTGCTCCTCGGGGGACGGCGGAGTGACGTCGAGGAGACGGGCTTTGTCGAGGCTCTCGCGGCTGGGGATCCAAATGCTGTCGTCTTCAAAGACAACGTGATTGACGTAGCCGGTCATGCCCTTGATCGCAAAAGGTGAGTCGCCACTTCGCGAGTGAGGAGAGAAAACGAAGCGCTGTTGCGGATGGGTCGACACCGACTGCCCCGGACGCAGGTCAACGCGGGAGGCCGGTCCCGGCAGCGACCCGGCGGCATAGCGTTTGTCGTCAGCGTCATCGACGAGCCAGCCCATTTCGAAATACCGGACGGCTTTGGGCGAACGGTTTCTTACGGTGACATGCGGCGACTCGGAAGAACGGCCGTCGACCATCGCGGAGCCGCTGAGAGCTTCGAGCGGTGATTCAGGGACATCTAGAAACGCTAGTGCAATCTGGTTGCCGGCGCGAGCGCCGGCCGCGGCCGATAGCATGCGTCCGCCTCTTCCGGCGGGCCGCGCCTGCAAACGCGGACGGTTCTGTTGGCGCCGGAGGCCGGCCAAGATCTCTTGCCGCAGTTTTTCCTTTCCACCCGCCGCCAGGGCCGCTTTGAAATACGTCCTATCACGGCCTGCTTCGCTTTCCCAAACCATCAGACGGCGGCGCGAGTCGAGCTTGTCGGGACCGAAGAAACTAAAGTCGGAGAGAAGAACCCCGTCCACGATTACGTTGACGAGTCCGTTTTCAGGCGCGGGAAGCGGACGCAACAAGCGCAAGTTCAGCCGAACCGGGAAGGTCCCATCCGAGGCGACATTCAGACTCGGCACCGCGACCGAAGCTTTGCCGCCGACGGTTCCTTCTTGCGTGAAGACCGAGAAGCTGACGCTGCGAACCGCTGATTTGCCTGTGTTGCGAACCGACAGCGTGCAGCGCAGATCAATCAACAGCGCTCCGCCGCTGGAATTGATTTCGGTCTCGCCCGCGTCGATCGAGACAATCGAGAGCGGCACTCCGGCTGGAACGGTTACGTTCACGGCCGAGTCCGAAAGAACCACGGCCCCGGCGGCTCCGGGCCGCTGCGCCGGAGCGTGCGAGATCCCGGCGCCCAGCAGCGCCAGCGCCGCGACGAGAACTCTTTTAGTGCAGATAAACATTGGTAATCGTAATCGTTCCGGTGGCGGAGTCCAAAGCGCGAATCATCATGCCGCCGTCGGCCGCCACGCCGACTTCGGTGTTCGAATCATTCCACGCGGCGTGCAAGACCGAGAACTGGTCGTTCGCAAACGTCTCGGCGTTCGATGTCCGGTCCGACGCGACGCCACCAGACACGACGCCGCTCTTTTCCAGTTCAGCGACGCTTTTGCCGGTACCTGCTTCTTGCCCAGTGGTTCGGGATTCGGCAGGTCTCTTGTTGACCGCTAGCGTGACGGGTTTCCTGGCTCCGGCGACTCGCTGTAGTTGATCATCTGGGTCCGCGGGAGCGTCCTTGTCGACCTGATCGGCGCGCAAATCCGAGCGTTCTTCCGAAGCAGCCCGCAGGCGGCCTGGAGTTGCCGATGCGGAGAGGTCGGCTTCTTCCAGCTCGCCCAGCAGCGCTGAAGCCGGTGCCTGGGCTGGTTGTGATCGCGGCGAATTGTTGTCGCGTGATTGAACGTCTTGGATTTGGGCGTCGAGCTTGGCTGATTCAAAATACGCGCCAGTCCGCGTATCTTGGAGTGCCCCGGAGGATTCCTTTTTGAACGGCGCTTCGCCTGACGCCAAGGCGACTTTGGCGTCAGAGGCTCCGCGGTGGATTTTCTCATTAACGACTAGCTCGGCAATCGCGGGCTCGCCGTTCTGTAGCCGCGTGTTTGCTAGCTCCGTGTTCGAGCGCGGGCTTTCTTCCAATTCGTCCGCGACGGTAGACGACAGGCCTTCCGCCGTGCCACCGATTGTACGGTTGATCGTTGTGCGGTTGACCTTTGCGAGAGCCTCTAGCGCGGGGCTATCGGCGCGGCGCGAGACACGCTGAGCCGGAACGGCGACGCTCCTGGTAGTTGGCGCGATGATCTGCTTTGCCTTTTGGCGCGCGCTCTCCGAGTCATCGAGGTCTCTGGCGGCATCGGACTTGCTCACGGACCCTTCCAAGCGATGATCAGCGAAGGCTCGCCGTGCCTCTTCTTCGGCTGGGGCCGATGCTTTGGAGTGTCCTAGCTGGTCTATTGCACTTGGGCGGGCTGACCCTGGACTGACGTCCAGGGCTCTGAGTGACGGATTGGAATCTTGACGCTCGGCTTGCACGGCGTCGCCGAGCGCATCTTTACTGCCGAGCGCATTCTTACTTGAGACGATGACGCTTTCGGGCACGGTCTTGACTGGCGGGAGTTGGTTATAGATCAGAAAGGCGCAGAGAGCTGTAGCCGACACCATGCCCACCTGCCAGGCGGCAGGCTGCCGGAACCAACCAGCCACCGAAGCTGAATCCGTCTCCGGCTGAGCCTGAGCAGCGGCGACTTTGATGCGGTGGGCCAGGGCCTGAAAGTCGACGGCAGGCAGTTCGGCCAGGTCGCTCAAATCGCTTTGCAGATGAAAGAAATCGGCGACTTCCGTTTGGCAGCGGTCACATTTGTCGAGGTGCCGCTCAATCCGCCAGCGCGCAAGGGGTCCCAACTCGCCGCCGGCGAACAACGCCAGGTCGGTCTCTCGCGGATGATTGAGAAAGAAGGACGTCATGGCTTGCGCCCCTTGGCGTAGCGCCGAAACTTCACTCTGGCGTTGGCGATGTGCGACCGCACCGTCGCCGGCGAGCAACCTAGATGCCGCGCCACATCAGAGGCCGGCAGACCTTCGACATCCCGCAGGATCAGGGCAACCCGCTCGCGCTCGGAGAGCAGGCGCAAACCGTCCTCGATATAGGCGCGTTTTTCGCCGCGCAGAACGGCTTGCTCGGGATTCTCGGCCGGCGCGACTGGGGTGTCGTCCAGCTCTTCGAAAGTGACGCGCTTGCGGCGGCGCATGAAGTCGAGCGCCGTGTTGACGGCAATCCGCCCCAGCCACTGAGACGCCTTTTTGGCATCCTGCAGTTGAGAACGCCGGGTGAGGGCTTTGACGAACGCTTCCTGGGTGAGGTCTTGGGCGTCGGGCACGTTGCCGACGACCCGGTAGATCAAGCGGAAGACCCGCTTCATGTTCGCTTCGACGAACTCGTCGTCGCTCGAACGGGCCGCTTCGGCTTCTACCGATGAGAAGCTCTCGGTCTCCATAGCCGTTGATACCGCGACTGTCGCCATTTCCGCGTGCTGCGCCCTCTCAATAGAGACTGACGCCTAAGTCCGCGAAACGTGGAGGAATAAATCCGGCCCCGGTTCGTCGGCGGAAACTGGTTCGTCGGCGGAAACTGGTTCGTCGGCGGAAACTGCTTCGCCGCGGAAACTTCAGAGGTGACCCTGGAACGGCGGCTCGCGCCGTCGCGATAAGAGTCACACGTCTTTTCCGAGCTTAGCATCAGGGCTCGGGGGTCCGCTGGCGAGCATCCGCTAAGATAGAGGCACACAAACCTCTGGATGACATACCCGCTGGTTGCGCCGCTGGCGGCTCTGATGGCGGGCATTGCGGTCGCGCAATACGCAACCTTTAGTTTTTGGGAAACGCTGATTTCCATTACATTGCTGGCTGGCTTGGCCGTGCTCGCGCGGCGCACGGGATCGCTGCGCGTGGGGGCGACAGCCTGTTTGGCGGGTTTTGCTTTCGCCGGCGCGCAGTTGGCGTCACTTCCTGATCGGCCGAACCCGCTGCTGGTATCCGCCGTCATTGATCAAAAGCAGGATCAGACGCGGGACCCGAAGCAAGGGCACGAACAGAAGCACCAGCAGGCTAACCTTGACGACCCGGTTCGGCTCCGGGGATACGTCCGAATCCCAACCGAGCCGCTTGAGCTGGCCGACCGGTTCGTCCTTGAAGTCGAGTCGATCTTCGAGGACACCGCGGCGAGGGGCGGCGTGCGGGTGACGGTACGCCGGAGGGAGGGGGATACGCCTCTGACGCTCGATTACGGGCAGCGAGTCGAGTTTCTGTGCCGCCTGCGCCGGCCGCGCAACTTCGGTAACCCGGGAAGTTTCGACCGCGTGGGATACCTCGAAAAGCAAAACATTCATTTGCTGGCGACCGTGCGGCCGGGGACTCCGATTCATGATCTTGGGGATGGCGGCGGGGCGGCTGGGGAGGCGGCGATGTGGAGCGTTCGCCGCGCCGCGAAAAAGCGTCTCGACGCGCTGCTCCGAAGCAAGGCGGAGCAACCGCCGGGCGGGCCCTCCGAGGCGTCCTTCGAGGCATCCTCCGAAGCAACGTCTGAAGCATCCTCCGAGGCCCAGGCCATTCTGAAGGCGATGTTGCTGGGCGACCGCTCGTTGCTCAACCGCGAAACAACGACGGCGTTCCAGCGTGTGGGGACCTACCATGCGCTCGTGATCTCCGGCTTGCACGTGGGCGTGGTTGCGGCCGTGTTGCTCTTCGCGCTGAGACTGGCGGCCATCCCGCCACTGCCGCGCTACTTCGTTGCTCTGCTCGCCGTCGTGTTCTATGCAATGTTGGCGGGAGCGGGACTACCGGTGGTGAGAGCGAGCTGGATGTTCGCGCTCCTGCTGGTGACTGTTCTCGTGTATCGCAAGCGGCGCGCGTTCAACGCCGTTGCGGGGGCGGCGTTTTGCTTTCTTGTATACGAACCGGGACTGCTTTTTGATGCGGGTTTCCAAATGTCCTTTCTGGCGGTGGGGCTGATTGCGGGAATCGCGGTGCCTGTTCTGGAGATGACGGTTGAACCTTATCGCCGGGCGCTGGTTGATATCTGGAATGAGGACCGGGATCTTCACGCCGAAGCCGAGGCGGCGCAACGCCGGGTCTCGCTGCGCATGTTGCTCCAGCCATTGCAATCGATTAGCGGATTGCCGAAGCGTGTCCTCGGAGCCTTGGTCTGCGTACCGCTTCGAGTGCTGGCGTGGATGGCCGCTTTGTGCGTCGTTTCACTGATTGTCCAAATCGGACTCGCTCTGCCGATGGCCGCGCACTTCCACCGCGTGACGTGGAGCGGCGTATCGGCCAACTTGTGGGTCGTCCCGCTGCTATTCATTGCCGTGCCGGCGGGGCTGCTTGGTCTGGTTGCCAACTCGACGGCGATGATTGACGTTGCGCTGCTGGCATCGCAAATGATCGTCACCGTCGTTGAGCGGCACGCCGAGAACATCCCAGTAGACTTTCGGACGCCCCCACCTCCGGTTTGGCTGGCCGCCGCGTTCGGCCTGGCACTCGGATTGCTGGCAATTGCGCTGGGGCGCCGGGAAGCGAGAAAGCGGCAGTTGGCATCGGCTGGACTCGTGGCGGGGCTGCTCATGCTGATCGTCACGCATCCCTTCCGGAACGACTACTCACCCGGCCAACTGGAGCTGACCGTGATCGATGTCGGCCAGGGTGAAGCGTTGTTGCTGGCTTTGCCCGACGGCAAGACCATGATGGTCGATGGGGGCGGATTCCCCGACTATGGGGGATCCATTCGCTCGACGTTCGATGTCGGCGAGCAGGTGGTTTCGCCTTATCTATGGTCGCGGTCGATTCAGAAGATCGATGTGTTGGCTGTTTCTCATCCCGATGCGGACCACGCCGGGGGAGTTCCCGCGCTGTTGCGGAACTTTTCGGTGGGAGAACTTTGGCTGGCGGCAGGCCAATTATCCGCCGACTACGCGGATCTGAAACGCTTGGCCCGCCAGCAGGGAGCCGCCATCGTTGAGCTTCGGCGCGACGACCACCGGGTGCTGGGCGGGGTCGACTTCGATGTAATGGGGCCGGCAGTCGTTGTCCAGAGCCCAGGCGTGCGCGCTCTCAGCAGCAATGACAGCTCACTTGTTCTGCGGGCCCGATTCGGCGAACACCGCTTTCTGTTGACGGGCGATGTGGAAGAGCGGGGTGAGTTGGAATTACTCAGCACAAGCGCTGCCACGAAGGTGGACGTTCTCAAGGTCGCGCATCACGGCAGCCGAACATCCTCCCATCCGGCTTTTCTGAAACGGTTGCGGCCCACGTTCGGACTGATTTCCGTGGGCTTTCGAAATACCTACCGTCACCCGCACAAGGAAGTGGTGGATCGGCTCAGCGGCTCGGGCGTAACCATTCTTAGGACGGATTTGGATGGCGCCTCGACAGTATCTTCCGATGGCCGGCGGCTTTACGTGACCTCCTTCCGAAGTCGCCGTCTGGGGCTGTGATCACACTCGACAAAGCCGCGACGTTCGTCGGCTGTCTATAGCCGGGCGCATAGCTGCTGGAACCGCCCCGCGGGAACCACCGGCCAGCCGCCGATATAATAACTCCAACGTGAGTATTCGTCTCTTTCCACCGGTGGTTGTTGTGCTGGCGCTACTGCTGCCGGCGCCGGCCTATATCCGAAATCAGCGTAGCCGGGGAATCCCTTATGTCCGCGCTGACTTCGAGAACATACAGTTTGTGCTCCATGAGTCGACCGCCCCCGGGCTCACCAATCGCGACAGGGAGACGGTCATCACGCCCGGGAGCCTGCCGGTGGCGGCGATCTTGGCGGCCATGGAGAGCTGGAACCAGATCGAGTCGTCGCGGGCACACTTCGCCGAGGTGCAGCCTGGGACCCTGGAGCCACGTAATGACGGCATCCATGTCATCACGTTTGCCGATTCGCTGCAAACCCGCTCGCTGGTCGGAAACGCGGTTGCGATCACGACTCTTTCCTCTGAAACGAACGGAGAGCTGACCGACACAGACATCATCTTCAACCGCTCTCTGCCTTTCTCGACGAATCTCGCTGACCGCTCGTTCGACATCCAGTCCACGTTGGCGCACGAGCTGGGGCACGCGCTCGGGCTAGACCATTCCAATGTCGCCGGCGCGACGATGTTCGCGCAGGTGGCGCGGCAGAACCGAACCCTCGCGACGCTGACAGCGGATGACATGGCGTTTGCGGCCGACGTTTACCCGCGGCCGGGCACCGAGGCAGCGTTTGGAACTCTCGAAGGGAATGTGAGCTTGCCAGCGGGAGCCGGCGTGCGCGGGGCGGTTGTGAGCGCCTTCGACTCCGCGAGTCACACGGTGATTGGCGGGATCACGGGCAGCGACGGCAGCTATCAGATTGGCAAAGTGCCTCCGGGCAACTACCTGGTCTACGCCGAGCCTCTGGACGGCCCAGCCAAGTCGGGGCAGCTCGGACCGGCGGGCAGCCTGGCCAGCCTGGAATTTCAAACGAACTTCTTCGGCGGGCGCCTGAGCCCCCAGAATGTGGCCTTGGTCGCCGGCGAGACAGCGCGGGCTGACATCACGGTACCCAGCGGGGCGGGGACGATCAACGTCGAGGGGGCCGGGGCCGCTCCGTTTCCGGGGCCCGTACGCAGCTTCGTTGGAGCGCTGATGGAAGCAGGCGCCGACTACACGATTGCTGTATACGGCGGGGGCCTGGATAGCCTAGAGATCACCGAAGCATCGCTGTCTTTTTTGGGGGCCGATGTTGGGATTATCGAAGGTTCCTTCCAGCGTGACACCGTCACGTTCAGCGACGGGTCAAACTTTCCGCGCATCCAGTTTCGAGTGCAAGCGTCTTCGGACGCTCCGGCGGGATTGGTCAGTCTGATGATCTCGACGGAAACGGAGGCGACAATACTCTCCGGCGGGGTGCGTGTGGTGCGTCCGGTGATGCCGCCGGAATATTCCTCCGACGGCATTGTCAACGCCGCGAGCTTTCTCGGGGGGCCGCTCTCGCCCGGCGGGATCTTCTCGATTTTCGGCGAGCACATCGGACCCGAGACCGAGCAAGGGTCGCTGGGGCGGCTCAATCCGATCAGCGGCGATCTCATGCGGACGACCGGGGATACGATTGTGCTGGTCAATGGCGTTCCGGCGGCATTGTTCTTCGCCAGGCAGGATCAGATCAACGCCCAGGCTCCATTCGAGATCGCGGGGGCCGCCACGGCCGAGATTATCGTGAGCTATCGGTTCGCGCCAGGCGCGCCCGTGACCATGCCCGTCGCTGCCGCCAACCCCGCCATGTTCACTTTCCCGGACGGCACCAGCGCCATCGCGCTCAACCAAGACGGGACGCTCAACACGGCGTCGGATCCGGCCCCGAGGGGCAGCATCGTCGCCATCTTCGGGACTGGCCAAGGGGTAGTCGACCCGTTGATTGAAACCGGGGAGCGGGCGGCGGCCGCGGAACCACTGAATCGGGTGACCAGCCACGTCTCGGCGATGATCGGAGGGGCGGGGTCCGAGGTGCTTTTCTCGGGCATGGCGCCGGGGCTTGTAGGGCTGGTGCAGGTGAATGTTCGCGTGCCGCTCGAGGCTGAGGCCGGACCCCGGATCCCCTTGAAGATCGACATCGGCGGCGTCTCAACCCAGCCGGGCTTGACGCTGGCGGTGGAGTAAGGATTGCGGGTCTGCCTCGGGTGGACCGATGCCGTGGTGACAGGCTGCGCGGTTCCGGCCCGCTGCGAGTGCTGGTCTTGTTACTGCCCCTCTTACTCCTCCTCGGCTCGGCGCCAAACCAGGATTGTCCGGTGCGTGCGATCCCCAGCCGTCCTCGGGTCCGTCTCGATGACAAGGTTATCGGGGTCCTCGCGAATATATCGAACCTGATCGGTTCCGACCCAATTCGGATACCAGCTTCCGGCCACGTGGTGAGTGACGACGCGGGCGGCTTTGTCAACGCTGTAGGTCCCGAAGTATCCGAGGTAGCCTCGAAACGCCGCGTTGGTTTCTTCCGGCGTGCCCACTCGGCCTTTACCCGCGAACGCCGGCACGCCGCGACGCATTAGATGGCCTGACATGTGCCCGCTCGAGGTGTAGACCAGCAGACCCTCCGGGTCCTCCCCGTAAGGGAGACTGACTTCTCCATCCGACCAGTGAAGCTCACAACGGACCAGCCGGTATGCGCCTACTAGATCCACGTAGTCTCCTTTCGGTTTCGACTTCTCGCCGTCTTCGTAAGTCACAATGCTCCAGCGCCTGCTTGGCTGCTGGCATCGTGGAAGGCCGACGTCCAGTATGGCGATTTCTACGAACTCGATGCGGGCGCTAAGTTTTTGCTTCGCCTCCCTGATGCCTGTATCTTAATCAGGGTGAACCATCGTTAGGGAAAACCATGGGGTTCAATGCCGTCGAGGTGACGACCTGCTTGCGCAGGCGGGGGGCATCGGACGGGGGCCGCTCTCTGGATGAACACCAAAATAACAGATTCCATGGAGCCCCGTGGCGCGGTGCTGCTTGAGCGCCTGATGGGCCAGGAATGGCGGTATAGTAGCCTTAGAGTCACTCGTATCTCGTGCGAACAAACGCAAAACCCTCGGTGTTGCCCGACTTCGGTCAAGGCGTATATTCGCTGAACGAGGTGGCCCGGTACGCCTCTCTGCATCCCTCAACCGTGAGAGCATGGTTCAAAGGCCGAAGTGATCAAGTGGGCCGTGGTCCGCTCTTCCGTTCAGATTACCCGTTAGTGGACGACTCCTACGCAGTGAGTTTTCTAGATTTGATCGACGCGTGCGTCGCAGGCCGATTTCGGAAGGCGGGAGTGAAGCTCTCTAAGTTGCGCAAGGCCTACGAGCTTCTCAAAGAGGACCTCGACACACATCACCCGTTCGCCCACGATCGTCTTTATACGGACGGTAGCAATGTGATTGTCGGCGTGGAGGGGCGGCTCAACCGCAACTTGCTTTACGATGCTGTTTCGAGGCAGCAGATGTTCGAAGAACTTCGGAGAGTTCTCGAGAAAGTCGACTATCAGTTAGAAACTCACCTTGCCCGGCAATTCAGAATCGCGGATGGAGTCGTCAGCAACCCTGACATTAGTCTCGGCAAACCGGTGATTTGCGGTACCGGTACCGAAACGTGGGTGATCAGCAGGCAGTTTTTTGCCAATAGGCAAAACGCGCCGCTTGTGGCTGAATTGTTCGATATCAGCGAGCGAGACGTCGCAAATGCTGTTGATTTTGAAAGAAACTATAGTACAAGTGCCGCTGCGTGATTTTCGTCGCCGACGAAAACTTTACGGTTCTGGGCGTACGCCTGCTTGAGGCGTTCGACCCGCAAAACGAGATCAGGCACTTAACCAATTCTTTCCCAAAGGGAACGCCTGATACGACCTGGATCCCCTCGCTGGGGGAGCGGGACCCAAAACCAATCATCATTGGCGGCGACGGCCGTATCCTCAAGAACAAGGCTGAATGCGCGGCGCTTCGCCAGGCAGATCTGTCATTTGTCTATCTGACTAGCGGGTGGACCAATCTCGAATGGTCTGTGTTTGCATGGAAAATCATAAAGGTCTGGCCGGACGTGGTGCGGAATGTAGAGACCGCGATGAGGCCGACCGTCTACGAGGTAGGGCCAGGGAATCTCAAGGTGAAAAGAATCGGGGAAACCGCAAGACTGTGAACCCGAGCAGAACCGCAAGCGGGGCTGCCGGTTGCTGAATGCAATGCCTCCCTGCCCAGCCCGACGATTCGCCGGTCAGCTCCGTCAAGCGGCGCATACGATACATATCCAGACAAGGCGACGGCTGGCCGAGTTCGCTTCGCAACCGCCGTGATTATGGCAATAATAGGGGGCCGCATTTGTCGAGGCGCTTATGAAGAATATTGCAATCGTTTTGGTCCTGGCTCTCGCGGCCATCTTCGCGTTTGCGAGCCGGCAAGAAAAGGTTCGCGCCCAGTCGAAACCACCGAACATTCTGTTCGCGATCTCCGACGATCAGTCCTGGATGCACGCCGGGGCCTACGGCGACAAGGCGACGGAAACACCAGCCTTCGACCGCATTGCCCGCGAAGGTGTTCTCTTCAATTACGCCTACACGGCGGCGCCGTCTTGCGCTCCCTCCCGCAGCGCCATTCTGACCGGGCGCCATATCTGGGAGCTGGAAGAAGGCGGCATTCTGCTCGGTATCCTGCGCGCGAAGTTCAAGGTTTTCACTTTGATGCTCGAAGACTCCGGCTATGAATTAGGGGCCACGGGCAAAACCTGGGGTCCGGGACGGCTCGAGGGCTGGACGCGCGAAATCTTCGGGAGGACCCTCGATTCCCGCCGCATCGCCGACCCGCCGCCCGGAATCCGGCCGACCGACTACGCCGCCAATTTCGAGCAGTTCATCGAAGAGCGTGACAAAGGCAAACCCTTCTTTTTCTGGCTGGGAACCGGCGAGCCGCACCAGAGCTACGATGTCGGGGCCTGGAAGCGAGCCGGCAAGAAACTCGAAGACGCACGGCTGCCGCCATGGCTTCCCGACGACCCGGTGACGCGCGGCGAGATCCTCGACTACGGCGTCGAAATCGAGCACTTCGACAATCATCTCGCCCGAGCGCTCCAGACGCTAGAAGAAGCAGGCGAGCTGGAGAATACCCTCATCATCGTTACCAGCGACCATGGCAACCCTCTGCCACGATCGAAATGCAATCTCTACGATGGCGGGACCCGCGTGCCGCTCGCTGTCCGTTGGCCCGGAAAAGTTCCCGCTGGCCGCAAGGTGGATGACTTCGTCAGCCTGACTGACATAGCCCCGACGATCCTCGACATAGCGGGCGTTTCTATTCCCGAAGAGGTTAGCGGCCACAGCCTGCGCTCGGTCCTGGAGTCCCCTCAATCTGGACGAGTGGATGAAAGCCGAGACTTCGTCGTGACCGCATTCGAGCGGCATACAGTGGCGCGGCGCAACGCAGTCGGCTACCCGATGCGAGCACTGCGGACCCACCGCTTCGCCTATATTCGCAATTACGAACCGGACCGCTGGCCTGCTGGTGATCCCGACTACAACGCACTGCCACAGGGCTTTTATGGCGACGTCGACCGCGGCGCGTCAAAAACATTCTTGATCGAGAAGTCGCAAGATCCCGAGATGCGGCGTTACTTTCTGATGTCCTTCGGCCGGCGGCCAGGCGAAGAACTCTACGACATGGAAAAAGATCCCGATCAGCTCACCAACATTGCCGCAAATCCGGCATACGCCCAGCTCAAGCAGCGGCTCGCGAAACAACTCGAGGCGTTCTTGAAGCAACACGACGACCCGCGTATGCGCGGGGAAACTCCGTGGGACTCCTACGCCTTCACGACCACCAATGTGCTTGAGAATCCGAATTGGCGCATCAAAGGCATGCCTTCAGCGCTGCCGGAGTGAGTTGAACCGGTTCTTACCAAGAGCGCGGGTTTCATCCCTCGCCCAAGAGCGTGGACTGCCGTCCGCGCCTCTGCCGGGCCGTCTGAAAGTTTCCATGGCTAATCGGCAACGATTTGGCTATTCGTCTCGAACCCCGCGCACTCCGCGGGAACCTACAGCCATTCTTCTGATCCGCCGATCTTTAATAGGTCCGAGCGCATCACGCTGCTCGGCGATAGCCGGTGAGAAATGCGGGTTAGGCTCCTCTGGTGATGCAAATGGCACCCAAATCCAAACAGACGGCAATCGCGGCGGGCCCCAGGCTGCCGCGGAGCGTCATCCATCGCCTGCGATGCCCGGTCTGCCGCTCGAAGCTGCGCCTGCGGAGCGACTGTTACCTCTGTCAGGCCGCGGCGTGCCGGCGTGAGTTTCCCCTCAAGAACGGCATCCCCATTTTGATCGACTCTCGGCTGAGCGTTTTCGAAGAATGCAGCCAGCCTGAATCAAATCCGCCGCCTTCGGGCCCGGCAGCGACGGCCAAGCGGCTCGCGGCCGCGCTGCTGCCGAGCCTCGGCCGAAACATCGGGTCCAAACAAGCCTACGCCAAGTTCGCGGAAATTCTGTTGGCCATCTCGACGAAACCGAAAGTGCTCGTTGTGGGCGGTGCGACCATCGGGGCCGGCCTGGAAACCATTCTTAAAAAAGACTCGATCGAATTCATCGAATCCGACGTCTACCTGAGTCCGCGAACCGCTCTGGTGTGCGACGCCCACCAGATTCCTTTTGAAGGCGACACCTTCGACGGTGTGATTGTTCAGGCTGTCCTCGAGCACGTGGCGGACCCGGCTGCCTGCGTGGAAGAGATCCACCGCGTATTGAAGCCGCGGGGACTGGTTTATTCCGATACGCCGTTCATGCAGCAGGTTCATGCCGCGGGGCACGACTTTTCGCGTTTCACTCATGTCGGCCACAGGAGGCTGTTCCGGAAATTCGACGAGGTAGCGAGCGGCGTGAGCTGCGGGCCCGGCATGGCGCTGGCTTGGGCCTACCAGTATTTCCTTCTTAGTTTCGTGCAGTCGAAGATGGCGCGCGCTATCGCCGTTGCATTCGCGCGCCTCACGGGGTTTTGGCTGAAATACCTCGACTACTACTTGATTCGAAAACCAGGAGCCCTCGACGCCGCCTCGGCGTATTACTTTTTGGGGATGAAGGCACGGCTGTCGATCTCCGACCGGCAAGCTATCGACCAATACAGAGGGATTCAGCGAAGTCTTTGAGCCGCGCCGCGGCGTGCGCCTCCAGCGGGCCGCGTAGCCCTTCGGGCTGGCATCCCCTCGGCGTGGGAGCCCGGAAAGGCGCGGGAAAACACACGGGCCGCTATGTCTTCACGCTGATCCAGAAATTCCGCACCGAGCACGGCGAACGCTACCCGGTTCTCTCGACCCGCCCGGACATCATCGTGATCACCGACGAGGCGCACCGCAGCCAATACGACATTTTCGCCGCGAACATGCGGAGCGCCTTGCCGAACGCCGCGTTTATCGGCTTCACCGGAACGCCGCTGATGGCGGGTGAGGAGCGCACCAAGGAAGTTTTCGGCGACTATGTTTCGGTCTACAACTTCAAGGAATCGGTGGACGACGAGAACACGGTTCCGCTTTACTACGAGAACCGCATCCCGGAGGTCCAGCTTGTTAACGACGAGTTGAACGAACAGATGGCGGCGATCATCGAAGACGCGGACCTGGACGAGGATCAGGAAGAGAAGCTCGAACGGGACTTCAAGAGGGAATACCAGCTCATCACGCGAGAAGACCGCCTCGAACGGATTGGGAAAGACATCGTGGCGCACTTCATGGGGCGCGGCGTCCTTGCCAAAGCGATGGTGATCTCGATTGACACGGCCACGGCGGTTCGCACGTTCGACATGGTGCGGAAACACTGGGGGGACGCGCTCGAAAGGCTGCGGGAAGAACTCGCCGTGGCCGATCCGATGGAGAAGCCGGAACTCGAACAGCGGCTCAACTACTTCGAGGAAACCGGCATGGCCGTGGTGGTTTCCCAGTCGCAGAACGAGATCGAGGAGTTCAAGAAGAAGGGCCTCGACATCGCCACCCATCGCAAGCGGATGGTGAAGGAAGACCTCGAAACCAAGTTCAAGAAGGACGACGACCCGCTGCGAATCGTCTTTGTCTGCGCCATGTGGATCACCGGATTCGACGTGCCCGCGTGCTCCACCATCTACCTCGACAAGCCGATGAAGAACCACACGCTGATGCAGACCATCGCACGAGCGAACCGGGTCTTCCGGGACAAGCAGAACGGCCTGATCGTCGATTACGTGGGCGTGTTCCGCAATCTTCAGAAGGCGCTGGCAATTTACGGCGCTCCGCAAGACGGCGGCGGTCCCGGCGACACGCCGATTCAGTATAAGAGCGAACTGGTGCGGCAACTGCGGGAAGCGATCTCGACCGCGACGGCGTTCTGTCGGGAACGGGGGATTGCCCCGGCGGCGATTCGCGCTGCGCGAGGATTCGAGCGGGAGAAGCTGAAGGAAGACGCCGTTGCCGCTTTTGTGGTGAACGACGAGACGAGACGGCAATATCTGAATTTGGCGGGTTCGGTGGGTTCGCTCTTCAAGTCGTTGTTGCCCGATGCCTCCGCTTACGAGTTCGGCCCAATCCGCAACGTGTTCTAAGGTGGTCGCCGAGAAGATTCGGTCGGAGCTTCCGGCGGTGGACATCGCCGCCGTGATGGCTGAGGTAGAGGCTCTGCTGAACCGATCCATCGCGGCGGACGGCTACGTGATGCCGGCGGTCGCGAACGATCCCTCCCGTTACATCGATCTCAGCCAAATTGACTTCAAGGCGCTGCGGGAGAAGTTTGAGAAGGGCCGCAAGGCGATTGAGGTTCAGAAGCTCCGGGCGAAGATTGCCGTGAAGCTGGCGCAAATGGTGAAGCTGAACCGAACCCGGATCGACTTCCTCGAAGAGTTCCAACGCATTGCTGACGAGTACAACGCCGGGTCCGCGAACGTGGAGACGTTCTTCACCAAACTGATGGTCTTTACGGAGAGGCTGAACGACGAGGAGAAGCGCGGCTTAGCGGAACAGTTGACCGAAGAAGAACTGGTTATTTTTGATCTGCTGACCAAACCCGGCCTCAAGCTGACGGACCAGGAAACGGCGGAAGTGAAGAAGGTGGCGAAGGCGCTTCTGGAGAAGCTGAAGCAAGAGAAGCTAGTGCTCGACTGGCGAAAGCAACAGACCACGCACGCGATGGTGTTGACGACGATCCAAGACATCCTGGACCAGCTTCCGAGGACCTACACCAAAGAGCTATACGAGCAGAAGTGCGATACGGTTTATCAGCATTTCTACGAGTCCTACATGGGGCTGGGGCGGGGGGTTTATGCGGGCATGTGAGAGGGCGGATCGGGCAAACGGGGAACGGCAACCAAGAAGCGGATGACGCCGCCCGGCGGTAGTCCTGTTTGAGCTGGAAGCTGCCGGCTGGCGCCCGGATGCTCTATTCCAAGAGATTGCTTCGTTTTCGCTGGACGAGGACTTGGAAGGTTTCTCCCATTCCGAATAAGAGGGTTTTGAGTTGCATGCGGTGGTTGGGGCTGTCTTCGGGCTCGTTTCCGGGCTGGGCTTCGCTCCTGGGCCGGGCTTGGCTCGTGGCCTGGGGTTCGTTTCTGGACTCGGGCTCGTTTCCGGCGTCGGTATCACTTGTGGGCTCGTTTCCGCGCTCGCCTGGCGCTTCGCTTGCGGCTCGGCTTTCGCCCAAGACCGAGGCGAAGTTGTCCTTCTCGCCTAGTTCCATCAGGAATCGCATTTGCGTTACCAGGGGCGAGGCGGTTAGGCCGAGTTCTTCTCCGCGCTTGGCGAGGGCGGTGAAGTTGACGTGGGCGGTCAGGTCGCGGTTTCCAGGGTCGGTCAGAACGTCCTCGGTCGCCTGGTGCTTCTGGTATGCCATCAGCGAGCCCTCGGGGAAGCGGCGGGCGGCGGCGATTTCCTCGGCCGTGTAGCCGTAGTCGATCGTCAGGATGTAGCCGGCTTCAAGAGACGACGCGATTCTTTCCAGCGCTTCCAACGCGGCTAGGTTGGCTTCGGTTTTCTGACCCTTGGCTAGTCCGGGGGTGAATCGCTTTAGGTAGTCGTGCAGCTTGGGATCACTGGGTTCGGCTTCCACCCATTCGAAGACGCTGTCCCCTGGCGCGGACTTTCCGCAACCTGGCGCGGGCTTTCCGCAACCTGGCGCGGACTTTCCGAAATCGAAAGATGAGGATTGGCCGCTTTCCGGTGATCGCGTTGAGGCGGAAACCGCTTGCTGACGCGCGCGGCTCCGGTTCTGGTTGTCGAAACCTTTCCGCACGGTTTGGCTCGAATCCGGTGACTGAGGTGCTAACCCAACATAGTGTTCCACCAGAGACTGGCCGCGCCGCTGGATCGAGTGGACGGGCAGGGCATCAAAAAACTCATTGCAGATGACGACGCCGGAAAACTTCTGGGGCAGCTCGCCGAAGGAGAGGTCCACCGCGATACATCGCGCGGCCGGTAAACATCTTTGGATTTCGGCGGTGGTTTCGGCGCGGCCCGCTCCCATTTCAACGACGGTGAAATTCGGGGGGGCTCCCATTTCCTCGTACCACTGCTTGATCTGTCGCGCCAGCAGCCGTCCCCAAACGGGCTGCAACTGGGCATTGGTGTAGAAGTCGCCCGTGGCTCCGAACGGATCGCGCGGACGCTGGTAGTAGCCGTGCTCGGGGTGGTAGAGCGCCAGCTCCATGAAACGCCGAAACGTGACCGGCCCGCGGCGGCGGATCTCCCCGGCGATTTGCCCGGCAAGCGGCGTCATGGGGGCGCGCCGGGATTGTCGGTGCTCTGCGGGGTGTAGACGAACATTTCGACGAAATAGTCGTGCAGGCCGTCGAAGATCATTCGTTGCAGGGTCCAGGGAAGTTGCGTGCTCTCCAAGTCGCGGGCGTGGATGGGCAGGTAGTAGGTGTGGATGTCCGCGGGCTTGTTTTTCAGGTCGATGACCAGCTCGACCGTTCCTTCGTTATCGCGGACCGAGAAATCGAGCAGCGGGTGGACATATTTCTTTAGCTCCTGGCGGATCGTTTCGATCGGCTCCATGGAGGCAGCATAGCAAAGGGGGGCGGGGGCAATCGGTCCGCGAGGCGATCATTGCGTTGCGTCGTTGTTGTCGAACTCCCGGTAGCGCGAGACTCGTCAGAGACCTGCATTTTTTCGCCGGGCCGCTCCCAGCTGGTGACGGAACCAAAAGCCGCGGGTCTCTGACGAGTCCCGAGCTACGGATTTTTTGAGATAGTATGGTGATATGGTAATATGGTATCGATATGGCAAGCGTCAAAGTTACGTTTACTTTGGATGAGACGACCGTTTCTAAGCTCCAAAACGCCGCCGAGCGTCTGGCAAAGCCCAAGAGCGAAGTCGTTCGAAACGCGATCCAAGACTACCATGAGCGCATCGGGCGACTCAGCGACCATGAACGGCGACAGATGTTGCAAACCTTCGACACCTTTGTCCCGAAGATCCCGACCCGCCCCACCAAAGAGGTCGAAAGCGAGATCGAGGAGATTCGACGGGCGCGCAGAAGCGGCGGACGAGCGACGAGAGTGAAAGAGCAGCGATGATCCTGCTCGATACTTCGGTGTTGATCGATGCATTCAGCGGACACCGAAGGTCCGCGCCGGACCTCAGGCGTGCAATCGAACGCGGGGAGCGCATGCTGCTAACGACCCTGGTCCTCTACGAATGGTTTCGAGGGCCGCGGCTTGAGCAAGAATTAGCGGCGCAAGAAGCCCTGTTCCCAGCCGAAACGGCTCTATTGTTCGGACCGCGAGAAGCCTCAGTCGCGGCGGAGCTTTACCGCACGGTCAGCCGCCCCCGCAGCCGGGAGATCGACCTTGCTATCGCGGCCTGTGCGCTCATAACGGACGCTGATCTGTGGACCCTCAACGTCGGCGACTTTCGCGGTATTCCGGGCCTGAGGGTGTCACGGCCGCATTAGGAACAGCCGAGTCACCAAACAGCGCGCACAAGTTTACTCGCGAGGATCTGACGATCCTTGGTCACGAGGGTGGCGCGGTGTTGCATGGCTGAGGAGACGATCAGCCGATCGGCTGGATCTCCCGGAAAACTCTTGGGCAACCGGGCGGCTTCAACAGCTATCTCCGGCGAGATCGGAACCAGCTCGACGCGCGGCGAAGCCAGGGCCTGCTTGATCCATGTAAGAGGTTCCCGGTCGAGCCCGATCCGCTGCCGGGCGGCGAGCATGGCGACCTCCCAGCAGCTAATCGCGCAAACGCCTACCGCGTCGGCGGCTTCCAACTCGCGCCGAGCCCGCGGACTTAGTTTTCGAGAGCCGCTCATCCACCAAATCCAGGCGTGGGTGTCGGGGACGATCATCGCTCGGCGTCCCACTCTTCGTCAATCGGGGCGACGACGTCCTTCTCCCAAAGGATACTACCTCGGAGGCTGGGCGGCTCTTGCGATTCCACGGGAGAGACCCGTGCAACCGGCTTGCCTCGCTTGGTGACGACAAGGGTTTGTCCCGTGAGAGCGACATCGTCTAGGAGTGCCAGACATTTCGCCTTGAACTCGCCCGCGGGGACGTAGTTTGATTTTACTGCCATGGTCATATCACCATGGTCATTTTAACATACCCGCCGTTGCTCGATGTGGCGTTCCCGGTGCAGACGGGTGAAGTGTTTTTTGGGAACCAGCCTCGCCCCACTCACAACGCGAGGGAACGCCGCCTCGTCACTCTTCAGAGAGCTTTTTCAGGATTTCAGTGGGAACCAGTTTACGGATATCGGGGTGGCTTTCGATCAGCCGCTCGATGTCCAGCAAGTCTTTGCGGCGCTTGCTGGGGCGTGTGGTTGGGTCGCTAGCCGCCCAAACCTTCCCTTGCAGCACGTCGTCAATCCGGGCGACGGGCAGGTCAATACCCAAGACATCCCGGGTCGCCGCGCGATCGGGGAACGCGAAATAGCGAGGATCGGTTTGGATTTGCACCCGAAGATTCGATCCCGGCGCGGAGATGTTCAGGCTGTGGGGGAATCGCTCGACCTCAAAGCGGTCGTCGAGCAGGCTCTGGACCTCTTCTATTTGGTGCGCCGCAACGACAAGATCGAGGTCTAGACTAATTAACGGCTCGGCGTAGGCGTTGACTCCTTGGCC
>Ga0310123_10001414_pt1 | contig 19984 bp, 12 predicted proteins | sample CB6_AW_1057_MG_FD_203505 | JGI IMG/M metagenome (GOLD analysis project Ga0310123, IMG submission 203505) | Marine microbial communities from Western Arctic Ocean, Canada - CB6_AW_1057 | ecosystem: Environmental > Aquatic > Marine > Oceanic | place: Canada: Western Arctic Ocean | collected... | reverse complement strand
GAGAGTACATTAAAAAGAAGATTCCGTACACGGTGTGTAGCTACGTCAACGAGACACGGACCAAGAAAGTCCCTTATTGTGTGTGCAAACGCGTTTGCACAACCCAAATGGTCACTCGCAAACGATGTGTCCCGCGTCAGGTCCCGTACAAAGTCAGTCGCTGTACCCCGCGGGTCGTTTGCAGAAAAGTCCCCGTCCAAGTCTGCTGCCCGCCAACACGTGCGGTTCCGAAATGCAGCGGGTAATCTTCGATAACTCAGCCTGCCTGTGAGTGATGAGCCGCTCAAGACTCTCGTTGTCGATGCACCGATATAGTGCTTCGTCGCGTGTCGCAAAGTGTGGCCATAAATTGGTGCAGTCCATCGTCTCGAGCACTTCGAGCATTACGTCGGATGCATTGCAAAACGCCGAGTTGCCAACGACATTTTCCACTTTGCGTACCAGCTTGATGATAGTCCCGATGATGATCGAGCCCAGCAGCTGTACTTGCCACAAATCGACGATGAAATTCCTGATCTGCGAGTCATGCAAACACGGGAGCACCGCGTCTGATTCCAGGTGCACCTCGGTGTAGCGATATCCACCCGCGTCACCTTTGGGAATCACGATCAACGTGTCGCCCTGCTGTTCTAGCTCGAAAACTTTCAGCGACTCAGCCATGACGCAATTCTTCTTGAGTTCAACTCGGATCGGATGGGTTCACTCTTTGGATTCACTCGGGTTCATCTTAGATACGATCGCTGATTTAAAAAGGTCGCTCAGTAACTTTTTCTGAATCGCCTCGGCCGCCAGCTGATGCGCTAGTTCGTTGGGATGGGCGTCGAAGCGGTTGACCGTCAGTCCTTCCGCAGCGTGCGCGGCCAGGACCGATTGCAAATCGAGAACAGGAATGTTCGATTCCCGACCGTAGTCGGCAATCAGCTTGTGCGCCTCTTGGAAAGGATAGTGCGATGAAAGATTGTGCAAGAATGGAAAGATGACAATCCGGAAATCAGCCTCGTTAATGCGACAAAGCTCATGCACGCGGTCAAGTTTTCGTCGCATCCTCTGCCAAGGCGGTCCCTCGTAGTATTCTTTTACGAAGGAGTAATAATTGCGAACCTCGGGCACCGTAAATTGCTTTAGCCGAAAATACATAAGATTAAAAAAGTACGTGTCGCGGAAAAGGAAGAACTCCGGGCCGCCGACCCGTCCACGAAAATTGTCGTAGTACGTTCTATGACGTGGGTCAAACGTTTCGATGTCGTTCAGGCAGACGACGTAGATGACTGTATCAATCGCATATCCGGCTTTGAATAACTCTTGAAGTTGAAGATGGATCCAGTTTAGATCGCGGCCGGGATCTGCAAGGTTAGTCACGCTGAATTTGCCAGGGGAACGTCGTTCGAAAGCCTCGCCCACTCGATTACTGAAGCGATCAGAGATGTTCGCAATTCCGTGTCCGAAGGTAAAGCTGTCGCCGAAAAAACAGATGCGGTGGCGCTGGGGACCGACTGATTTAGGAAAGTCGTGGTCGTCGCGATATAAAAAACCTCGTCTGCCGTCGGTATGCAGCGGTCTCTTTTGACGATCTGCATGCATTTTCAACCACTTGACCGACACGTTGGTCATGTTAAATGAATCAGTCGTGTCGTACATGAACGCATAATAAAGCTCCACACCGGTCAGTACCGCCAAAACGACCCACATTGAAAACGCTACGTGGGTCCACCGTCGCCGACCAGAATGTGATTTCCATTTCCTTCGGAGCCACACTAGCAGCCACAGCGCGACCGTGCCTGCAAGCAGCCACAGCGTTATACCCAACAAGTAAGCGTCTGATACATAAAGAAGCGACATAGCGTTTTGTTCGTGCTTGATAAGGGAAAAGAGATTAAATCAGATCCGTATACGTTTTAGCACAATGAAATATCCATCGTGCCACAGTAGCTCCCACTGGTCGCGCTCTTCTCGATATTCACGAATATCCTCAGGCGCCTTGATCTCGCTGTAATTGTGTTGCGTATCGATGATGATGAAATCGGTATCCTTGGGCACTTTCTGTTCATAATCGCTGATCTCCCGCGCGTAATGACTGTAATCGTACGAGCGTTCATGATGAGTGAATCGAGGGTGAATAAAATCGGTCGAGGCGACTCGTGCCTCATCGGGAATCAGCTCGAACACCTTTGGAAACAACGTGGCTCGTTTTCCAGGCACGTACAGGGCGTGCCAATACCAGTTCGAATGGCGGTCCCAAAATCCAAGACCTAGCGGGCTGAAACTTAAGAATAATGCGCTTGCCAGTGCATTTGTCCAAATGAAGTGAGTTGACCATTGAAAAATTCTTGCTGTAGAGGAGATTTGTCGTTCGGGTATCCGCTTCCCGGCAACGAAACGCCAAACGATGCGCACCTGCCCCAATCCTGCCGCAGCCGCCCAGAACAGAATGGGCAACAGGGGCGCATGAAAGTGGTGAAAGGGAACCAAAATCTGTCCTTGGCCGTCGGGCGTGGTCGACAATTCCAAGATGCATAAAACAGCAAACAACGGCAGCCCAACCGTCAATCGCGAAGGTGATAGCAAAGGCAGAAATCCCAGTGGCACGAGTAGCACAAGCATGTAAATGATCGATCTGGCGCTCAACAGCTTTCTTAGCAGTAGCCAAGGGTTGGCGACGACACTTTCCACGATCTCGGCCGGTGTACTTCCCAATTCGGCAAAGTAACCCGAGTAATGAGGATCGGCGCCGTCTCGGAACCACGGAATGAGGACCGTGACAACGAGTGCAAGGTACACAATTCCGAACACAGCTACTCCCCATCCTAGTCGGAAACAGCGCCTTTCGTTTAACGAATCTTTACGACACAGGGCTATCCACACACCAAGCGGTGCAATAATTATCGCGTAATCTTCTTTTGCCGACAGCGCTAGCAGCATGAGCAGAACCATGCCGCGGTACCTTCCACGTTCCAGCATGTCCAGAGCGAACAACATCAACGGCACACCGAAACTGATCGGGCGGAACGTTTTTAAATCGATCGAGATGTCCAGGAAGTGCAGTGGGCAATACAGCAAGTAAGCCGCAGCGAGCAAGAGTGCCGCCTGTCTCGAATTGGTGTGTCGGCGGGCGATCCCGAATATGGGTATTGCGCCGCTCGCCAATGCCAGTGACTCACACAATTCCAAAAGCATGTGCGACGGCCACAACCAGTATAAGGGCACCAGGAACACGTGCACGAACTGAATGTGCTCGCCCAAGAACAGACCTTGATCCAAATAACTTCGAAACCCCTTTCCATGCGTCAGGTTCCACAAATGCTCTTCGTACATCGCCGAGTCCCCGTGTGGCACTAATAAACCGCGATAAAGCTGCCAATTCATCACGATAAACACGAAGCAATAGATCCCCACTGCAATCCATAACGCGACCGGAATTCGCCGCGTGTCGGTTACTGCTGCGGGCAGCATTGCATTGGACGACGGTGGACGCACGAGCGTTAGGAATGTTGCCATCCACCCGGCCAATGTCAACGATTCGACCATGTGAGGACTTGCGAGCAGCAAGTCTGTCAAGCTTGAAAGCTCAGACCTCATTGCAATCAATCGCAGCAACTCCCACAGACCGGGCACTAGCCACCATAACCAGCCATTCCGGCCCCAAACGGCGAGTGCTTGCGGCCAAGATCGATGGGTCTTTTTCGCGATCCAAAACGCTCCCATAAACCAGCACAACCCACCAACACAAATGTTGAACAGAAAGATGGGAGCAAAATCAAGGGTCAAACCAAATGGACCTGAAAAAGCTATACCGCCAAGCGCCGTGACGATACGATGCCAAAGTCCGGCGCTCATCATCAACATCGCCATTTCTTGGACTTCGACCACTGACTGCCAGAACAACGAATGGACCAGAGCACCAAAAAAAACACACACTGTCGCCGTCAGAAGCCGACGATAGTCCGTTGCTTGCGACAACTTTTCTGACGCCATGATGCCTACAGTCTGCCTTATTCAAGGGTTGCAGAAGAACTAATCCGCGAATACGCAGGGGGGAATCTAGAAAAATCGATGAAATGTATTGAGTCGAGTATTCTTCGTCAGCCAAGGTGTTCATCGCGATGACGGGATGTGCGGAACGACTGTCTGTTCCGAACGAAGCATTTGTTCGATCAAACCACGTTCGCTGATCGTACCCAGATTCGTTGCCCCATCACATACGACACCGTATGCCTGACCAGAACTACGCAGTGCCAACAAGGCCTCCAGTTTGTTTGAAGAAGATTCCAGCCTCGGCATTTTTCGAATCAATGCCGACAACGGTTTCTGACTGACTACCAGGTCGACGACTCGAACGTACCCATACCATGAAGCGACTGCTTCTGAGCATTTGACGGCGACACTGGAGACTCCGTAACGCCGAGCGTACTCTATGGTCTCTTGACGAGACGTATCGTCATCCACACCCAAGACTCGGTTGGCTGGAATCATTGAATCACCGATTGGCTGAGTTGCCGTGTGCAGCAAGCCGTGAATCAGACGATTTTGCACATCGGTCAGCAATCCTTGCTGATGACCATGACTTAACACCTGCACAAGCCGTTTTCTTCCCAGGACAAGCTCCAGCGTACGATTCTCCGATTTTTCGAATCGTTCGAATAGTTTCGAAATCCAGATCAGTGGAAAGGTGATGACCAAGAACAGTCTGAAGAAAACAATAAATTTTTTCGAGTCCCGACGTAATAATGTCATCGGTGCGCGATAGTAGAGATTCTTGGGCATCAATTCGGCAAATACAAACACGATCGGAGAAATCAAGAGCGTCGCAACAATTTCCATCCAGACAGCATCGCTGGCCAGCAAGCCAATAGCCAGAGTGATCATATAGTTGGAGACGTTGTTGCCGACGAGCGTCGTTGCCACAAAATAGGAAGGGTGCTGTGCAAACCAAAGCAGACGTTTGGCAATGCGGTCTCCCGCATGAGAGTCAATCGTGAGACGAATATAGCTGAGGCGGTAGAAACCGATCTCGCTGCCGCTGAAAAACGCAGACAGATAGATGCCCAGCAGGAACAGGACGAAGGCTGTGATTAATTGTAGCCAATTCATCGTTTGTGGACTCAGTGACAGGTTAACAGTGACCAGTTATCAGTTCACACTTGATTGCTCTTCCTCTCAGATGACTGATCACTGACCTCCAATCTTCCAGAACATAACGCTCGTTCTCCCCAGCATAGAGACTTGAGTAACTTGGACACGGTAGCCCTGCCAGGTGCATTCGTCGCCGACAACGGGGATTCGTTCAAGTCTGCCTTGAAGCATTCCAGCGACGGTGAACGGGCCATCAGAGACGTATTCGAATGCAACACCAAGTCTTTTCGAGAGGTACCGTAAGGTGGTGATTGCCTCAACTTGATAGCATCCGGGTTCAATCTCTACAACGGGTTCCTTTCTGAGCACCCGTTTGGCGCGGCTAGGTTGTGGGACCACGATTGTGTCAATCATGTCTTCATAGGTCACGATTCCGATTGTTTCGCCAAACTCGTTGACCACCGACACGACACTGCAATATTGGTCCCTCGACAATTGCAACGCATAAGCCAAGTTGGCACACCAGGGAACGTGCACGACGTCCTCAGACAATTGTTCCAAGTTCTGTTTCGGAATTGAGGCAACATCGGTTAGCGAGATTGCGCTTTCAATTTCTTCCGTTCCGTCCTGTAAGATTGCCACATAGTCGCAGCCAAACTGATCGGCCTTTAATTCCTCCAAATGGATGGGAGGCGATAACGTCAAGTACGTCCCACGTGGCCGCATCACTTCTTCGACCGTTATTTCGGAAAGATCAAGAATGTTGTGCAACACCTGCCGCTCCTGGCGAATTACTTCATCGCTTGCCTCGACGTTTTCGACGGCCTGTTCCAAGTCGTCGGCGTCCAAAAACGGTTCACGTGCGATGTTTGGCCAGAATATTCGCCGAATCAGCCGGGTAATGTTACGGAAATATGGAGTGACCGGATCAAGTAGACGTGTTGCCACGGTCATCGGCCAGATCACGAGTGGCGCCAGCTGGCAGCGATAAACGACCGCTGCACTTTTAGGCAGCGCTTCGCCAAATAAAATGATTCCAAACAAACTGAATAGCCCGAACAACCCCGCCGCCGCATTGTGTCCTTCGTCCGTCAGTCGATGCACAACGACAACGCTGATAGAAAAGTAGGACAGGTTGACAAGCAGGTTCCAGAACAGGACCGCTGTCAATAGCCGGTCGGGGTCCAACAGTAATTTCCTGACCAGTCGTTCTCTCGGATTTCCTAGTCGGAATCTGCGCAGTTCGTCGTGCGACAGATAGAAGATCGCCGTCTCGCTCGACGAAAAGAAGCCAGAAATGAAGACAAGAACCAGCATGGCAGACATCGACAGCAACATGTCCACCGATTGAAGAACTTCGATCATCGAAACCAAGAACCAGCTAAAAGTGACAACTGACGGATGACAAACGACGAATGCAGCGTAATTGAAACCGTCGAGCTATTTGACATTCATTCGATTGTCTTGCAGACATCCGAAACTGTCATCCCTTATCCAATGTCGTTCGTCCCAACGCAACATCGAATTCGCTGACGGCGGGAACCAGCATTGCCAAGGTCGTGAATCCATACGCCACTGCAATCGCTAAGCAAACTCCCAAAGTCCCCTCGAGCAGGAACTGAGTAATGGCGTAGAACGTCAAGAATGGTAGCACTCCGGCTGAAATCGTTAGGGCACCCGAAGGATTCTTGTGCGTCAACGATGTATAGAGCGCAATACTGCCAGCACCAATGAACACAATGAAACTTTGAAACTGCAGGAAGAATGATGAGCGAGCTTCGATCAACAGCATCATGAAAATAAAAATCCCAATGAACAGGAAGAACATCGTTCCTAAACTATTCGCAATTGCCGAACGTGAACTGTCAAAACTCAATCCCGAATGCAAGCCCAGCATGGTACAGAAAACAACTAATATTAAGAAACTGATCACGACGTAGACGCAATTTTCTCCGCCAATAACACCGGCAAACACATAATAGACCAGCAGCACCAATGGTATTAGGATCAACTCCTTAGTGTTGTAAAAAACCCCCCCCAGTTTACCGTAGACAAACTCTTTCGCGGTCACGTCGGTCGCAAGCAGCAAGTCCAGAGTCTTGCCATCGCGTTCCGTCGTCAAAGCTGTGACAGCCTGCGCGTTCACCAGAATTAAGCTTAGTAGCGCCAATCCCACAAAGGCCAAACCAACCGGAGAAATCATCCCCAGCACCAACTCGGACATTTCCCTCGAATGCTGAAAATAAGTCACAGCGAAGGCCGCCAAAGAAAAGTACGCCAATTTAATCACGAAAATTTTTCGGCCATATGCTCTGGTGCAAATCTCCCGCCAGATGACTGGATTGTGCCAAATGTTGCGGGATATCGCTTTTGCAGTCGAAGTTCCGTCATCTTTGCGGGCAGCAGCTGTTAAGAATGTCGCGCGCGACGGGTTCCAGACGCGCAAGCGAAAAATGGCATAGCCGTTCAACACAACAAACAGCATTATCATGGCAATCGCTGTGTCCTGGGCGGACACATTCACAGCCACCGAATGAGTCACCTCGTGCAGCGGGTCCAGGATGCCAATCATCGCGCGATACGGGTTTAACACCGCCATCCAAGTGGCAATAACCGAAGCACCTGTGAAATGAATCACAGCTTCCACGACACCAAAAAAAAGAACGACACCTAAGACGCTGATGGCCAACGTCTGAAACGTCTTGTCTCGCCAGTATGCGACAAGCGAACCCCAACTGCCTGCAGCCAGCGCAGACGACGCACAAATTGCAAGCGACCAGCCAATTTGTTTGGTCGAAACACCACCCATAAGCTGGACAAAAATAAACACCGGAATCGAGGCAGCTAACAGCACCACGACCAATAGCAAACTGGAAAACAGTTTTCCCAGCACCATCTCGCGGTCACGCAGATCAGTCATAAGCAACAGGATCAACGTCTGACGGTCCTTTTCCTGCGCGACATTCCCTGCGGAAAACAGCAACGCAAAAAATATGACCAGTGAAAGCTGAACAAGTGAAAAGACTTGAAAAATCAAACTGCCAAACCGCGCAACATCACCAATATTACGAACCTGCTGCCAACCAAACGCTGCCTGACTTGCAGTAAACATCAGAACGATCAGCGCAGCAACATAGCCGGATCGAATCAAAAAGTGTTTGAATTGTCGCGGTAAAATGAGTGCTTCGCGGATAAAAATTGGACCAACGAACACCTTGGGCTCCTTGAAAATAGACGTGTCAAGATGCCGAACACGTATTATACGTCTCTAGAAAAAAATCGCCAAGTACCAAGCGGCGTAGTGCCAATCCTGTCGTGGCTTGACGGCTGCACCCCTGGAACCTCAGCCCAACTAGAAACTGCGTTGTGTCACAAAATGAACAATGTCTTCGAGCAATTGCTTGGCCGTGGAATCTGGCAATTTATCAAGATGGCGTGCTGCATCCGCAGCATACTCGCCGGCTCGCAACTGCGAATACTCAATTGCATCGCTCTGGTCCAGATAGTGAGCGAGTTGGGGCCAGGTTTCATCGTCTGGACGAGCCAGCAGGTCGCGGATTCGTGCGGTGTCCTGTTCACTGCACCTCTCCAACAGACGAATCAGCGGAAGTGTCATCTTTTTTTTCTTCAAATCCGTGCCCAACGATTTACCTGTCTCATGTTCGTTTCCCACAAGGTCCAACACGTCATCCGCAATTTGAAATGCAATGCCCAGCGAGCGACCATAGTCGGCCAGTGACTTGACCACACCTTCGTCCATTTGCCCATAATGGGCGCCAAGTCGACAACAGATGGCGCACAGTTCAGCGGTCTTACGGTCGATTATCTTGAAGTAGCATTCCTCACTCAAATCGCAGTTTCCACGTTCGTGGATTTGCGATAACTCGCCTTCGCAAATAACATTGGTCGCCCGCCCAATTAGCCGACAGGCCAATGTGCTCTCCAAACTGCTGGCCAAATGGAACGAATGGGTAAACAAATAGTCGCCGAACAATACGCTGGTCTCAGTATTCCAACGCGAATTGACTGTAACTATATGCCGGCGCGTCTTTGCTTCATCCAGTACGTCGTCGTGAATCAGTGTCGCCGAATGAATCATTTCAACGACGGCCGCCAGCACTCTATGGTTGTCGTTGATTCCACCGGTTGACTTAGCCGACAGTAACAGCAAAATAGGCCTCAACCGTTTACCGCGAAAACGAGTCGCGTGACGTAAAATGTCGGAGATATACGGATGCCAGCTATCAAGTTCGCGATAGAAAATTTTTTCGACTTCGCGTAACTCATCTCCAATGAACGAATCGATTCGCGTTAGTAAACTGTCCCTGGCAACTTCACTACTCATCGTACGTCTTCTTTCTCGTCTCGGTTTGTCATGAGTTCGCCGACCGATGGAAGAATTTGATTCATCCGTGACAATCTTTGACTTTTCTCCTGGACACACGACCGATGAGCTTATGCCTTTCCGACATAATGGCCGCTTTTTCCACCTGATTTCTCAAGCAATTGAATCGGCCCTATCGATATCCCACGGTCGACCGCCTTGCACATATCGTAAACTGTCAGCGCAGCGACACTGACCGCTGTTAATGCTTCCATCTCGACGCCGGTCCGGCCCTGAGCGCTGACTGACACTTCGATTCTGACCGTGCCATCATCAACCACTTCAAAATCGACCTGAATGTTATCCAGATTGACGGTATGGCAGAGTGGGATCAGTTCAGGCGTCCGCTTTGTTGCCATGATTGCCGCCAGCCGAGCAACTGCGAAGACATCTCCCTTCGCAACCATTTTATCTCGGATCAACCGCTGCGTTTTCGGTTCCATCTTGACATAACCCTGAGCCCGAGCTTTACGGTACGTAACGTCTTTCGAGCCAACGTCGACCATCTGACTATCGCCGGATTCATCAAAATGAGAAAGCTGCGGCATTAGTTTCAATGACAAACGAGCTAGTGGACGCTCGGACCGCGCGACGGCCCACTGGAAAGCTTCTGAACTATAGTCAGCGCCGCCAGCACGGACAACCCAACAAACATTCGACGCTAAAAAACGAGATTCCCATTTCCAACGGCTCTCATTGCGGCTTCGACTCGGACTGGTTTGGTGCCGGGAATTTGTACAAGACGGATAATTGCACGCCCTGGCGTCGAACTTCGGCCACAATTTCTGTGCCTGGCGGTGGTGCCATAACGAATTCCGGCAGATCAGATTTTCGAAGGAACGCCATCACATATTTGGACCGCCCTTCTAGTGGAGTGCCATCCAGTTGATCGAATCGGCGCAATTGTATTTTATGCCGGCGCAAAATTGGCGACTGAATCAGCATCTCCTTCAAGTGGAATGGATGCAGTGGTGGCGTCACGACCACTGTTTCTCCGGGTGGCAACATCTGCACGGACTGCTGCAGAAACGATCGTGTGATGCTGTCTCCCCAATAGGTCACCTCCATTCCTAACCGTTGTGCACCGGGTAGTCCTCCCACCAGCAGGTTATAGTAGCTCAAATAGCACGGATGCGTCGTTACTAATCCGTACGCTTGCAATGCCACGAATCCCACCAACAGACAGGCCGATGTTCGCAGCGAATATTTGCGCGTCAACAATTCCAAAACCCATGCGCAACCGCGACCGACAAACAGCGCCCAAAGAGGAAAAACAACTATGAACAACCTCGCACCATCGTAGACCGCGACTCCCGGAACACCAAACAAAAGCAGTGGAAACAAGATCGAGCCAAGCAATAGTTGTTCGCGTCTCTGGTTCCACACGCGACGTTTTCCGCAAACTAATCCGCTGAATCCCAAAAGTTGCAGACCAATCGGTACCGTTGTCAGAAATATCACAGCGGGATAATGCCAGGGAACATCGCGATCCGAATACCGCTGCCCGAAATACCAAGTATAAATCACATCACGATCAGTCGTTCTCCCCAAGAACTCTAATACGTGATCGATCGGGTCCAGCCATAGCCACGGCCATCCGGCCCAGAAAACCAGCATTCCAACAGTTGCCCAAACCGCAATCGGAATGATCGCTTTTTTGCGCCAATACAATAGCGACCAGCAGGCAACAACAGGCGGAATCAGAATGGCTTGGACCTTGGTCAACAAAGCCAACCCAAATATGATGCCGGTCAGGCATGCAGTTCGGCGCGATGGAGATGATGGGCTATCCCAGAAGTGAGCGACAACCAGAATTGCCGCCGCATAAGTTAAAGCGATAAAAGTTTCGAGAGACGCCAAGTGCGCGTGCCCGAAAACTCGCGGCATCAACACGACGGCGACCGCCGCCGCACATCCCGCCGCTTGGCCATACCATTTGCTGGCCGAAAAACCCACTAGAAAGACCATCAAAGCAAATGCTGTCGCCGATGCGGCCCGGCCACACACTGTTACAAATGGTGGCTCGTAATCATTCGGCGGTAACAGGAAAAGAACCGCATCATGGAACAAGCCAATCCACAGCCGTCCTAGCGGTGGATGATCCGGATTGTAGCTTTGATGCCCAAAGACCTCTTCCCTCTCCCGATGCAGAATCCCCAGGCCATAGGCTCGGATCGCCTCACTCAGAAAGACACCCGTCTGAACATTGAATGTTTCGTCAATCGTCAGGCCGGGTCCCTGAACGGCATGGGGGTAACTGCCGGAGGGATCGATCGTTGCGAGTACCGCGATCCAGCCAACACAAGCCACTAAGGCCGGTGTGCCCCATAAGCAGAACCAAGGCAGATGGACTCGGACATTCATCGCACTCGGCGCATAAGCAAGACTCGGCCAAGATAGCCTCGGCCGAGCCTGCCTGGTGTAAGCAAAGGGTTTCACTCGGTGTCGGAATTAGGTCAGGGTCATCCGCTGCTGCACACCTTATCACTTCGAGCAATCTGCGGTCTTAGCAAACATAATTCCGAAACGACAAACGTCAAACGAGCTGTTTTTTCCTTCCGACAAGTGTTCGGATCCGTTCGGCCAGCAAAGCCGCGTCAAATGGTTTGCGGAACGTTTCGTTGAAGACCGTGCGATCAAATCCACTCGCGTTGTCTTCGTCGCTCAGTAAGCCGATCAGGACGGTTTCCGTATACTCAGAATTCTTCCTCAGATTCTGGGCAATCATGATCGCATCGTTTCGCCCCATCGCAAAGTCAATGGCGACACAATCAGGATGCAGAGATTCTGCCTGAATCCCTGCTTCAAAACCGCTCTGAGCTAACTCAATCTTGAAGTCGTCGTTCGACATCAATGCGCTCAGGCTGGCACGAATTGGCCCTTCGGCCCCGACAAGCAAAATTTTGCCCATCGCTTCGTCTTCGAGCTCACCTAAAGGCATTCCGTGTTCCTTCAGGAAGCGGATTAAATGCTCTCTCGGAATCCGCCGGTCTTGAGAACCGGGAATCCGGTAGCCCCGAAGACGTCCTGAATCAAACCATTTGCTGACAGTGCGGGGTGCAACCTTACAGATCTTAGCTACCTGTCCAGTAGTGAAGATCGTCTTCATTACGGGCTCCAATTCACTTTCTATGCAAAGCCGGAAAACTTTCACGCCTTCCGGGTTTACACCCCCCCTACGATGGCTGGCTCTCCTAGCCTTATGGGTCCGTTCAAAGAACCACCGCGGTCTTGGGTCGGGGCTAGTCTCATGGTTCGGGTCAATTGCGTGCGGTATTCTCCGCTGCAACCTATCGCCTTACAAAGGCGGAAATCACTGGCAAACTCCGTTTTCCGAAGCACCTGGAAAGTCATTTTCCAAGTGTGGGATTCGGGCCCGGACCAATCGCGTGAGCACTCGCCTCGCGAATTTTCCAAGTATCCTCTTCCCCCTTAGTTTCGACATTTGTCACAAACAACCCTCCACGACATCCATGCAGTCGCCGTTAAACGTGCTTCGGGTTGTTCAGTCGCCAACTGTCTGGTCTATACTTTCGACCTAAGTGGGGCAGGGACTTTAGGATCTTTGACAACAGCCCACGAAGCAACGGCGTGCACTCAGACGGTTGCAGAATTGCTCGACCAATCGCTGCCCGGCCGACTGACGCAACATATGTAATGGAAGAACCTTAGTCCGTGCAGTTGGACTGGAACACCATCACACAACCCAAATTGGTGAGTTCCGCGATAACACGGAAGACTTTGGCAACTGAATTTGTTGATAGGCCCAGTCTGATTATCACAAGCCTGCTGGTTACACCAATCGTATCAGTTGCGAAGATTAGGCAGATTTTTGGACACAAACGGAAAAATCCGTGTGAAGATCGGCCTCTTCACGCGACGTCCTTGATCGCTAACGTCTGGTCATCCGCAGAACCCGAAGACGTAGTCGTAAACTCGCCATTTTCACTGACGTCCTCGAAATGGATCGACATCTTCTTCGACACACCCGACTGTTCCATCGTCACTCCGTACAAGGCGTCGGCCATCGTCATTGAGCGTTTGCTGTGAGTGATCGTGATAAATTGTGCTGCTTCTTGAAAATCTTTCACGACCGAGATGTATCGATCGATGTTGGCTTCGTCCAGTGCCGCATCCACTTCGTCAAGAACGCAAAACGGGCTGGGACGACTCTTGAAGATAGCTAGCAACAGCGCCACCGCAGTCAGAGTTTTTTCCCCTCCGCTCAACAGTGAGATACTTTTCAGTTCCTTTCCTGGCGGCCGCGCGACTATGTCGACGCCACATTCCAGCACGTCGTTCGCATCTTCCAGAACGATGTCGCCTTCGCCACCACCAAACAACCTGCGGTAGAGTTCCTGAAAGTGACTTCGAATCGCTTCGAACGATTCTATGAACAGTCTTTTACTCTCGGCGTTGATTTTGCGGACAATCTCTTCCAACGTCGCCTTCGCTTCGACCAAGTCCTGCAACTGGTTGCTCAAATGCCCGAAACGATTTTCCAATTCATCTAGCTCGTCTAAACTATCCGTATTCACACTGCCCATCAGTCTCAGCTTTCGCCGAAGCCGGTTGACGTGAGCTTCCAGATTGCGGCGCACATCTTCAAATTTGAGCTCTTCCCGCCCAGAAGTGTCCGGTCCAATGGGTCGCTGAATTGTGCTATTTGATGATGTTTCGGATTGTGCTTCCTCATCCTCTCTATACTCGATACCTTCTTCGGACGGCTGCGACGATCCACTTTTGTCTTCTGTCCGACTAGCACCAAGTTCAGCTCGATCGCTGTGTTGCTCACCAAGATACTGTTGAAAAGCCGACACCCCTGAGGCAACCACGTCGGCCAAATTTTGTTGGTACTCTTCTTCGAGCCGCTGCTCAATAGTTGTCATTTGATGTCGAATGTCACGGGCCTTAATCTCTTCGCCGTGGAGTCGATCGTTTAGCTCACGCTGTTGTTGACGACTTCGTGCCTCCTCGTCGACTAATGTTGCCCGCTGACTGCGAATCGTTTCCTTTTCTTCGACCTGTGTAGCGACAACTTTGGCCAGTTCTTCCTCAGTCAGAAACAGTTCCGCAAGTTGTGCATTCGTGTTCAGAATCTGCAGGTTGGTCTGGCGGTGCTTTGAAATTGCCATTGTCAGACGACGGCTGGCCTCCTGGAACTGTTCATTTCGTTGCCCAGTTTCCCGTTCAATACGTTCGTAAGCATGTTGAAGTGAGGATCGGCGTTCCTCCTGCTTGGCGATCTTCAGTTGTTCCTCGGTTTGTTTTTTCCGCAACAATTGCAAACGCTGTTCGCTGCAAGACACCTCTCGTTCGAAATTCTCGATTTCTGTTTTCAAACGACTCATACTCTCTTCCGTACCAACGACGTCGATTCGCGTTGCATGGATTGTCCGCTGTAATTCTTGCTCGTGGTCGTTCATCCGGGAAATTTCTTCACTTAGCTCATCGTGTTCGCCGCTCAACCGATCTAGTTCTTGATGTCTGCCAGTCAGCTCGAATTTGACTTTCACAAATTGTTCGTAATTCCTCAGTTTCTCCGACTCGGCCGATTTCAATTCTGCGTCGACATCGCACAATGATTTGTCCAGGCCGGAAAAAGTCCGCTCTTCAGTCTCGATTTCACTCTCTAAGAGAATTAAATCGTGTTTCAAACGGCGCAATTCACTCTTACGCGATAGTAAAGCGGTTTCTCCATGCACGCTGCCGACAATCAGTGTTCCGTCCGCTTCGATCGTTTCCCCTTGCAACGTAACGAAACGACAGCCCTGCCCCGTGCCAGTTGCCAGTTCCATTGCCACGTCCAGCGTACTGACAATCCACGTGTCGGATAACAGATATTCTGCTAATTGCTTTAGTGTCGCCTGAGATGTAACCAGACGATCAGCGCGGTTCACGACACCAGGATGCTGCGACAAATCGGACAGCCTTCCAGGACACCAACGTAAATTTTCAACGTTGATATTTTTGTTTGGCCCGGACTGGCCGCTATTATCCTGAGGCAAGGCAATAAACCCAACTCGGCCAGAAATTCGACAGCTTCTCTGATTCAAATAATCAATCATCGGTGCATAATCGTCCAAGACAATTAATTGAGCACGATGGCCCAATGCCACTTCCAACAAAGCGGCTTCTTCCAGGTCGACTTCCAGAAGATCTGCCACGCTTCCCAGGATACGGTTCCACGGCGGATTGTCCGACGTTGTGGCGCGACTAAGTATTTCCTTGACACCGATGCTCAACCCTTCCTGCCGGTGTTCCAAGTCCTCCAGCACACTTTGTCGCGTCTGCCAGACTGTTTTTTTTCCACGCATTTCAGCCAAGTTACTTTGAAATTGATCTTGCTCGCCAATCAGTTGTTCTTGGTTGATTTGAATGCGACCGATCGTCTGATCGACCGCTTCGATCCGCCCGCGCACTCTATCGACTTCAACCTGAAAAAGTTGGCATTTCGCCTGACATTCAGTCCGTGATTGGTCAAGTATTTGGTGACGAGTCGATGCTTTTCGTTTTCCAGACGTGATAGCTTCCAATTGCAACTGCGTCGCCGCAATTTGATTGTTGAATTCCGAAATCTGCTGCATCAAGTCGAGTCGCTGTACGTGATGTTTTTTCAATGCTTCGTGTTCGGAATCAACCTGCCACTGCAATTCGGCAATCTGCTTGTTCCGAGCAATCGATTCCTGCTGCTGAAGTTCAAAATCGTGCTGGAACGAACGAACTTGTCCGCGGGTCAAATCCAGTTCGGCGCACACTTCATCCAGACGTCCCGCCATCATCGCGCATTGTTTGCGCAAGCGGACAATTTCTGAGTCAAGTTCTCCCTGTCGAGCTAATTGATGCCGAATGGTCGTTTCGTAGCTGGCGATGCGTTCACGGTTCGACGCGTTTTCTCGTTCGACCTGTCGAAGACGATCATCGACGTCCGTGATGTCGACGTCCAATGCACTCAATTGTAGTTCGGATTTACCAAAGAATTCGTTCTGCCGTTCGATCTGAGCCGACAATGTGTTGATTGTTTGCTCGATCGCCTTCAGCTTAATCGTCAAATGCCTGTAATCGTCAGCGGCCAATCCAGTCCACCACGTCCGCAACTCTTCCGATAACGCCCGGTACTTAGCTGCCTTGCTGGCCTGGGTACGAATCGACGTCAACTGAGCCTCGACTTCGTCGACAATGTCAGTCAACCGTAACAAGTTTTGTGCGACACGATCCAATTTCCGCAGAGACTCGGTTTTGCGCAATTTGTAGCGGCTGATGCCTGCGGCCTCCTCAAAAACCATTCGGCGAGCCGTTGGGTTTGTCTGTAAGATTTTATCGACTCGGCCCTGCTCGATGATGCTGTAAGCCGAGAGCGCGGTACCCGTGCCTACAAAGAGCTCGCGAACGTCACGCAACCGTGATGGTGCCCCGTTAATCAAGTATTCAGCGTCCCCACTTTGCCAAATCCGCCGGCCAATTTGGACTTCGCTTGAATCAATCGGCAAGACGCCGCGTGAGTTGTCAAAGATCAGTGTGGCTTCGGCAAAACTGCTGGCCTTGCGTGCGGTGGAACCGTTGAAAATGACGTCGGTCATTTCTTTTCCGCGCAAACTTTTGGGGCTTTGTTCGCCCAGAATCCACTTGATTGCGTCGACCACATTACTTTTGCCACTGCCGTTTGGCCCCACCACACACGTAATGCCCTCAGCAAAGTCGAACTTGGTACGATCGGCGAAACTTTTAAAGCCGAACAGTTCAAGCGACTTCAGCATCAGCAAACCTTGCGGAGCCTAAACGCGTCAGTGGGATTTAAGATTCGTGGAATGAGCACAGCGTTTCAGGGAACGGACGATTTCAGCTTCTTGTCGAAATTGAAAAAGCGGAATCGTTTTCCACGGTCTGGAATGTCGTTTTTCCTTACAGACGTACGGGCGTCAGCCAGGCTGGCGGTTCCAGAATCTAATTGTGTATCCAACCCGTTCTGATTGCTTGGTAGCTGGTCCCGTTGGGAACGAGTCTCGCGTTTCAACAGCGAGAACATATTCGGAGCGTGATTCGAGCGTCCGACGCGTGATTCGTTCTGAGAATTGTTACCTACTTCCGGTCGGTAGTAGATGCGGCCGGCCTGCGGCATTGCGTCAATCTCAATTCTTCCCGGCAAATTATGTTGGTCGTTTGCCTGCACCAGCATTTGCGCAACATCCGGATGGCTGGCCCCAAACTCCGTGACCTCGCGGATGACCACAGCGATATTCGAGGACACTACCTTGCGTTGGTCCGGTTGGCCGGCTTCGTACCGGCTGATGTTAATCATGTCACTGCCTGGGGATGCCGTCACCCAAATATGATTCCCAGCGCGTACCGCAATGGGTGTTCGTAGACGTTGATCTGACCCGAACAGCACGACTTCCGCGCGACGACGGTTCGTCAGATGAATCATCGGTTCACCCTGAGTTTCGAGTTCGTGCAACGAGAACTGATCCTTCAAATCCTCACCCCGGATGAAGGGGTCGTACTTGTCCAACGTCCGAAGTGCACGAAAAGCACCATATCGCAACTCGGCGCTGCCGGAGCTATTTCCATTTTCGTCACGTTCGATGCTCATCAGGTTACGCAACAGCAGACGCGTCTCCGGCTCATCGACAACGGCCAGTGCCGCTAAGGCGAACACTCGAAAGGCACGCTCTTTGCGAGCCGCTTCTGCAAGCACTTCCAGACCATCTGCTTCGCCCAGATAAGCCAACGCTTCGGCTGAACGGAAACGGACTTCCAGACTAGCATGCTGCAGACCTGACTTGAGAATGGGGATCGAATTTGAGCCAATAGCTTCCAGTCGCAATGCGGAAAATTCCGACATCTGTGGATCATTCAACTGTGTCTTCAACTTTTGCATACGAACTCGTTGAGCCACCGAAGTCTCACGCAAGGCAATATTCCGGACAACCTGTATGTATCGTGGAAAGTTGTTCTTGTAACGCGACGGGACTTTCAGGATGATCTTCTGATCAGAAAAAGTCGTATCCGCCAACGGCTGTCGCAAGCCGTGTTTGTCGTAAGAATGAAATCGCCGTCCGACGCGATCGGCAACCCGTTTGGCATTACGAACGCTACGGAAGTCGTTACGTAGATAGATGGCCAGGTCGCGATCTTTCATTGAAATTCCGCCACCTAGGATACGTCCGCGGCGTAACACGCCGGCTAAAGACTCCTTGTCTCCTTCGCCCGTCGAGATCAAAATAGGACCTTTCGCTTTGGCCAGGATGTGTCCCTTTAGGACTCCTTGGCCGGGCACAATGGCCTGCTCGGCCAGCAGGGTTTCCAAAAGCCAGCCGCCGTTCAGATCGGTCGCGTCGCTGTTTCCCGGTAAACGAATTTCGACATCGAATCGTTCGCTTTTATGAATCAGCGGAGGCAGATACGCTCGCACGATCACCAATGCCGTCGATGGTGAGCGCAGTAACCGGTTGGGACGCTCTACACCCCGCTTCTTCATTTCTCGCAGCAGTCGTTTGCGGTACATGGAAGGTGGTGGATCTCCGCCAGTCCTATCCAACCCGGTGACAAGTCCCACTCCTTCCAGCGTAACCATGTTCAACCCACCAATAATTACGTGGTCGCCGACTAACGGCGTTTCAACCTTTGCCTCGAATTCGTCAACCTTAGAATTACTCTTCTTCGGGCTCTGCGAACGAAGGTTGAATTTCTGACAACCGAATGATACTCCGGCAATCATCAGGGCCACTGTGATCGAGTGGACAACTTGGTACGAACTCATGAGAACTCCGTTCGTTACGTTCGGAGTGCCGCCTTTCGCGTTCGTCTGTCGTTTGAATTGCTGCAATCCTAGGGATGACCACACAGTAATGCCGCAACGGAGTAAGTCAGCCCTTGCGGACCGACGCAAACACCCTGGAAACGCCGCTCTTCGGAAAATTCAAATGAACTCGAAAGCTGGAACTACGATCCATATTCTGAGGCGGACAAGAACCAAGACACATCAGTGTCATCGGCGCAAATCCTACTACGAAGAGATGTTAAGGTTCTGACTTAATTCGGAAATGTACAGAGAGAGGACCACTGTAAGGCGAGGGGAGAATAGGAATTTCAACAGAAGCAGTCAAGGTAAGTTCATAACCGTGGCCACAGGAAACGGCACTCACACGACCTTTTGATTCGACTCGACCGGTGGACTGACTATTCGATGTGGGTGTGGTCACGATGCAGGATCTGCATTGTCCGACAATCCTTCCGCCGAAATCAGGTGCACGACATTTTGAGACAGCCCGTCCATTTCCATCACAAGCGAATCCACTCGGCCAACCAGGTACATGTACATGATGAGTGATGGGATAGCGATGGCCAGGCCGAACGCCGTGGTCAACAGCGCCAACGCGATTCCGACGGCCAGATGTTCGGCTCGACCCATAGCGCCCGCGGTAGCCATGTCGTTGAAGGCCTGAATCATGCCGATGACCGTTCCCAGCAGCCCCAACAGCGGTGTGACGGTCGCGACTCCGTTTAGCACGCGCAAATGCTTGCGAAGTT
>Ga0310123_10001413_pt1 | contig 19991 bp, 15 predicted proteins | sample CB6_AW_1057_MG_FD_203505 | JGI IMG/M metagenome (GOLD analysis project Ga0310123, IMG submission 203505) | Marine microbial communities from Western Arctic Ocean, Canada - CB6_AW_1057 | ecosystem: Environmental > Aquatic > Marine > Oceanic | place: Canada: Western Arctic Ocean | collected... | reverse complement strand
TACAGCAATCATATGATGTGAATGCGATGGCATCTGATTTCCAATGGCCACAAGTGCAGACCATAAACCTGGCAGTGGATAAAGCGCTTCCAGGAGATATGCTGGCCACAGTTGAATTGGTGCATAGTTCTGACAAAAATGCCATTTACATGCGTAATGCAGACCTTGCCGCTCCACAAAGGCAATTGGCCGCCGATGGCCGTGATTATTTTGGCTCTGCTGACGGATTAAATGAATTGAATTCATTTTATCCTGGTTCTGGTGAAGGTGTGTATGTCATCGACAATGTTGATGAAGGATCAACCTTGACTTTAACAGCACAATTTCGTGGTCAGGTTGCTGGTGTTAATTGGAGCGCAGCATACACTTATTTGGATGCAAAGAATAACCTGCAATCCACAGAGATCGCTTCTGTGCTGTACTCAAGTCAACCTGTACAGGGTGACCCGAATCAACCCGGACTTGCACCTTCTCAGTTTGGTATGAAGAACAGAATCATTGGTACAGCCTCTTATCGCCATGAATGGAGTAAATCCATGGCAACCAATTTTGGAATGTTCTTTGAAATGGGCGAAGGCAACCGCTATATCTATTCCGGTGGTAATCGCTATTCCCATGTTTATTCCGGTGATGTAAATGGTGATGGATTTGGTGGTAATGACCTGATATACATTCCCCAAGATGCCAATGATATCAACCTGACAGATGCATCAGAATGGGATGCTTTGGATGCATTCATTGAACAGGATCCATACCTGACTGAAAATCGCGGTAAGATCGCTGAACGGAATGGTCTGTTGAATCCGTGGTTCAGTAATATTGACCTGCGTATCAATAATGAATTCGAAGTTGTTGGGCGTAAAGTAGAAGTGAGCCTGGATATCATGAATGTTGGAAATCTAATCAGCTCCAGCATGGGTGTCCGCAAGATCGCAAATGCCTCTGCTACATCTCCCCTGACACTGGATAGTTGGACTGACGATGGTGAACCTGTTTTCAGTTTCAACGGTGCAGAAGAAACATTCTCGGATGATTTCGGTGAATTTTCCCGCTGGAGAATGCAGCTGGGACTGAGGATATCTTTATAAGATACTATTGAACTATAAAAAAGGCCGCTTAAGCGGCCTTTTTTATTTGGTCTCGATTAAATGTTATTCTTTATATCCAATTGCATCAAAGGGATTCACCAGGGTTGTAGTAATATTTTTTAGGTGAGCACCAATGCGCTTCAAATAACGGGTATAGAGGGCAATTGAAGCTGTTCGTGCTTCACTGCCAAAATGGAGTTCATCTTTAAGAATACCGTTTACGATTTCATCTGCTTTCCCGGTCATTTGTTCTTTATATCCCTCCATGAGCGATTGCGCAATTTCAACATCTTGAGCTTGAATTGCCTGTATTGTTTTTTCAAAACGATTTTTTGCTTCTTCTTCGATCATGGCTAAATCTTCTGATATTTCGGAAGATTTTATTGATTTATCATGGTTGATGGCTAAATCCAGGATATTCTTGCAGTAATCACCGATTCGTTCGATATCTACCACCATGTTTATAAGTATAAGCCCGTCTGCCATATTGGATGTGTCCTGTTCCACGGCGTAATGAGTTAATACTTTGCGCCTAACATCCCGCTGAAATTCATTGATTTCCTTATCGCGCATTTTCAATGTTTTCAATGTGTCAACGTTTTCTCCATTTCGTAGATAGATCAGCGCTTGCTGGAAAATTTCATGGGAAAGATTCAGCATTTTATACGATTCATCCCAGGACTGGGAAAGCAGATCATCTGCTTTCCATAAATTGATAACGTCTTTGAATAGTGACATGGTTTACCTCACGAATAAAATTAAGGTTAATGGAACGATGAAAAACACAACCAATAGGTAGATGATTGGATAAATTTTATTTTGTATCGCTATTTCTGTAAACCACTTTGCTGTTATGATAGGTATATTTCGAACTCTTTCAATGGGCCAGATGATGGCAATGCCAAAAATATTAAATATCAAGTGCGAAAAAGCGACAGCCAGAGGAGCAATCGTGCCGGAGACTAGACTGGCCAGAAGCGCTGTTATAGTAGTACCAATATTAGCACCAAGTGTATAGGGGAAAATCTGTTCAAGCCGCAGAATACCTGCACCTGCCAAGGGAACGACCAGGGAAGTTGTAATTGAGCTGCTCTGCACGAGAATCGTTATTAATACACCGAATAACATGGCACGTCCAGCTGTTTTGAAAATGTGGCTGTCAAAAAATGCTTCCAGTTTATGTATGACAAGGCTACGTATCAATTTGCTTAAATAACGTAAGGAAAGGAATAATAATAAAAAAGCGACGATTAATAATAGCCAGTTATAATTAATGATTTCCTGTTGTTTGAAAAGTTCTTTCACCCAGGCAACTGCTGGATCAGTGATTAATTTGATGGGGCTATTGAACGAAAAAGATTCTGACCCAACTAAAAGTTCGGCTAACCAGCTTGCGCTTTTGCTGATCAAGCCAAATGCCATTTCCATCGGGAAGAGGATTAATACAGACATAACATTAAAAAAATCATGAACAATTGAAGCAGAAAAAGCCCGGCGAAATTCATTTTTGTTAACGATATACCCCAGTGATACAATTAAGTTGGTAACACTTGTACCAATATTAGCACCCATGATATAAGGGACAGCGGCGGCCACAGCAATGCGAAAATCATCGCCAAATGTTCCAGCGGCAACCATACCCACAACCAATGATGTTGTCGTTGAAGAGCTTTGAATTATACTTGTGGCGAGAATACCGATAAAAAGGCCAATGAGCGGGCCGGCGTTGCTTTGGATCAGCTGCACTGCAAATTCTTTACCCATACCTTTAAAGGCGCTGCCAATCATGCCGATGCTTACCAGGAACAAGTATAGGATAGCAAAAATAGCTATCGTTTTAAGGATTGTCTCGCCTTGTGGGGGGTTATGTGCGCTTGCTGTGCTTGAATCCATTATTTATAAGGAAGCAGAAAATAAAGTTACTCACGAATAGACTTATTTATATAATAAACAAATAGCTTAATTACGCAGCGGTTTCCCTTTCTTTAACATAAACCGTATACGATCTTGGGTCAAGGATTCACCTGCGAGGGACACAAAAGCCTCACGCTCGATATCCAGCAGATATTGTTCATCAACTGTTTTGGTCAGCCCAGCTTTATCTCCACCGGTTAAGACAAATGCTAATTTCTGGCCGATCTTTTCGTCATGTTCTGATATTTTACCTTGGATCTTGAATCCTTTGAGAGCCATGTGCATGGCTGTACGTCCGCCGACACCGGGCAGCTTGAGATCATCCCTGTATACCGGAGGTTCGTATCCATTAGCTAAATCCAATACTTTTTGTTTTGCCTTTGAAATAAGGTGCGCCTTGTTCATGATGATATCATCTGTTTCGAGTAAATAACCCATATCCCGGGCCATATCAGCACTGAATGAAACTTTGGCAAAACCAATGTTTTCAAATGCTTTCTGCACTTTCTGGAAACCGCCCAAACGGCTGGAACTGTCACCCATCAAGTTGAGAATAATGCGCAGGTTTCCGCCGGCCCCCTGAATTAAACCGACACCTGCTTCCACCAAGCCCATATACAGTTCGGCTGCTGCGACGCGGGCTGCCGCCGGTGCAGCAATTTCCACACCACCGCCTAATGTTAATGCAAAGGGTGCAGCGACAACAGGGCTTTTACTGAAGCGGATCCGCTGTGTTGTATCCTGCATCGTTTTAATCGCCAGTTCCATGGCATCCCAATTCTCGGTTTCGCATGCTTCCAATATTAATGCCAGGTTTGCACCAGCGGAAAAATTCTGACCCTGGTGGCCAATGACCATACCGCTGTAATCACCGTTTTCTACCAGATCAAGACCTTTGTTAATTGTATCGATCAGTGATCCATCAATGGGGTTGAGAGTGGGCTGGAGGACTGAATGGAATTCAACATTCAAAACACCATCACCCAGGTCTACCAGGCTGGCGCTCCAGTCGCGGTGGACAAGATTTCCCGCTGATTTTTGCAAGTTTAGATTGATCTCTTTTTTACTGGATGTCACCGGTTTAGCTGCACCGGATAAAACATCATAATATGTTTTAACGCCATTTTCAGTTTTATAGAATGCATCACGTCCAGCGGCCAGCATATCTAAAACCCACTGGGGGACTTTTCGTCCTTCAGACTGCATGCGGTCAACAGAAGCCTGGACGCCAATAGCATCCCAAGATTCAAAAGGACCCAGCTCCCAGCCAAAACCCCATTTAATGGCGTTATCAATATTCACAATATCATCACTGATCTCTGGTATTCGATTGGCGCTGTAAATAAGACCACGAGCCATGGTTTCCCAGAAAAATTTCCCTGCTTTATCATCACTTGTTGCCAGCGCTTTAATCTTACCAGCTGTGGATGTTTGGTCCTTAGCAAGTCTAAAACCGTCAAAACGGACTTTCTTCTGGGGTTTATATTCCCCGGTTTTCATATCCACAGAAAGAATACCGTCCTCCGTTTTTTTATAGAAACCGGCTTTTGTTTTTTGGCCTAACCGGCCATCATCCACGAGCTTTTGCAGAATGGCCGGAATAGCAAACATATCCCGTTCCGAATCATCCACCACTTTTTCATACGTCGTTTTGGAAACATTGACCATGGTATCCAAGCCCACCACATCTGCAGTTCTGAAAGTGGCACTTTTGGGCCTGCCTACAATGGTGCCGGTCAATTTATCTACTTCTTCAACCGTGAGATCTTGTTTGACAGCCGTATGAAATGTGACTCCCATGCTGAATACGCCAATGCGATTACCAATGAAATTCGGTGTATCCTTGGCATGGACAATCCCTTTCCCCAACACATCTTCACCAAAATCAGCCATGGCTTGATACACATCATCGGATGTGTGTTTTCCCTTCACCAGTTCAAGTAAATACATATAGCGAGGCGGGTTAAAAAAATGCGTGATCATGAACCTGCTTTTCAGATCGTCCGTCATGACCTGCGTCAAATCAGCCAAGGGAATACCGGATGTATTCGATGTTAAGATTGCTGTGTCTTTAAGATGGGGAATGATATTTTCGTAAACCTTATGCTTGATCTCTATCTTTTCTGCAACTGCTTCCAAAACCCAATCAGCTTCCTGGAGTTTTTCCAGGTGTTCATCATAATTGCAAGGCGTAATCAACTTTGTATTTTTCTTATCAAACAGCGGAGCAGGTTTTAGGGTCGTTAATGTTTCCAAACCTTTTTCAGCTAATTCTTGGTTTATATCAAACAGGAGAGAGGGAATACCAGCATTGGCCAGGTGACCGGCGATCTGTGCGCCCATGACACCGGCACCCAATACGGCAGCTTTTTCGATTTTTTGCGACATGAATTTCTCGTTAATTAGTCAAATAGTGTAATGTAGTTGTACATGCACATGAAGTGGGCAAAACTGCCCAGCATTACACATACATGAAATATTTCGTGAGCACCAAATATATTTGGAATAGGATTGGGTTTCTTAAGTCCGTGGATAATGGCACCAACCGTATAGAAAAATCCGCCCACAAAAATCCAGACCAAAGCACCCACTTGCAGAATCTGTATCATAGGCCAAATGGCAATCACAGAAAGCCAGCCCATAAAAATATAAAATGTAAGTGAAAACCAATTGGGGATATTTTTCCAGAAAATTTTAAGCAGGATTCCAAATATAGTCAGCCCCCAGATAACACCGAACAAGCTCCAGCCCCAAACTCCCCGTAAGGGAATCAGGCATACAGGTGTATACGTTGCAGCAATCAGGACATGGATCATGGCGTGGTCCAGGGTTTGCAATCTTTTAACATATTTAGGAGCAAGAGGGAGCCAGTGGTATATAGCGCTGGCTGTGTATAAAAGAAACATCCCGGCACCAAATACGGAAAAGGCAGCTATATGCCAAGGCTTAAAGGGATCGAGGGATTCCTGGAGTAACAAGCTCAATGCCAATATCGCCAGAACTGCACCAATAGCATGGGATATAGCGCTGAATGGTTCTTTGATTTTCATAACAATTTATCTTTCAATAATTGTGGCGATTCCCTGGCCGGTTCCAATGCACATGGTGGCCAGGCCCCTATGAGTATCATTCTGTTCCATCACATTGATCAGAGTCGTAATAATACGCGCTCCGGATGAACCAAGAGGGTGGCCTAAGGCAACGGCTCCGCCGTTCAAGTTGATTTTATTCATATCCCAACCACCTTCACGGATTACAAACAGAGCTTGTGCTGCAAACGCTTCATTTAATTCAATGGTATCAATATCATCCAGAGACAATCCAGCTTTAGCCAATGCTTTTTCCGTAGCAGGGAGGGGCCCTACACCCATCCGTTCCCATTCAACGCCAGCGACAGCTCTGCTCACCACGGATGCACGGATATTCAAATTATGTTCTTTGGCAAATCCTTCAGATGTGAGTAATACAGCTGCAGCGCCTATTGAAAAAGGACTGCTTGTGGCTGCTGTAACAGTTCCATTTTCAATAAATGCTGGTGGCAGGCTCTTTATTTTTTCAGTATCAGGTTCTCGGGGACCTTCATCTTTTTCAATAGTCAATTCCTCATATAGGTCGATCGGAATCAATTCATTGTCGAACTTACCAGCTTTTGCTGCCTTTAATGCTTTTTCATGGGAGGATATGGTGAACGCTTCCTGGTCCTCCCGGGAAATATTTCCTTCCTTTGCCAAATTTTCAGCAGTTTCGCCCATGCTGATATAATATTCCTGATCAGCAAGTAAAGGATTGAGATCTGGAGCAAATCCACCATTAGGAATAGAAAACATATCTTCCACACCAGCAGCAATACCTACAGTTATATCTCCGCATTCAATGCGTGTGCTGATCTGATGCAGTGCATCCATACTGGATCCACAAAAGCGATTTACTGTATTGGCAGTTGTAGTGTGAGGTAATCCAGCCAGAACCGCCACACCGCGGCCCATGAGCATGCCTTGGGGGCCTTCCGGAAAGGCACAGCCCAATGAAAGATCTTCGATTTGTTCAAACGCAATTCCCTGGTTGCGATCAAGCAAACCCTGTACGACCTGTGCTGTAAGGTCATCTGGGCGGATGCCGATCATACTGCCGTTCTTTACTCCAATAGGCGAACGGACTGCATCAATAATGACAGATTTAGACATAATAATCTCCTAAAAAGGGTATGAAGTTTGTTTAACCATGAAATGAGCAATCTCCTGTTTCAAAGAGATTGTATCCGTTTTAAGATCCATGGCGGATTCTAATTTTTTAATCTTTTCAACCAGATCAGCTGCAGCTCCAGATGGAAATAAGTACCGTATTGCAGTTTGTAATTTTGTTATTATTTCTTGACAGGCTTCAATGGTATTAACTTGGGCGATCATGGGCGGTATCAGCGATTGCCCGTTTCCTGCTGTGGCATTGTTGACCCTGCAAATTGTTGCTTCCCCGGCATACAAAAGAGTAAACGCATCCGCTAATAAATCTCCCAACTGCTGCTGGTGTTTGAGGTCCTGGCCGAATTCACAAATGGCTTCATTGAATATAAGCAGTGCCAGTCGTTTGCCTGCTTCTATGGCCCTGGCTTCATACTGCAAATTGTTCAGAGCAAAAGCATTTTCTGGGTCATTCAAGAAATCGTCGAGACCATCCAAGGCAGCGCGAACATCTAATTCATCTATGAGCGCCTTTTTCGTCAAGAACCCAGTAATGATCATGCGATTGATCTCGTTGGTTCCTTCCCAAATGCTATTGATACGGTCATCGCGATAGGCCATGGCCATGGGGTATTCTTCAATAAAGCCGTAACCGCCGAAACATTGCAATCCAGTATCAATGATCTCATCACTGGTTTCACTACCGTAAATTTTGGCCATGGACGCTTCTATAGCGTATTTTTCCATAGCCTTGCCCATTTGGATATAATAGTCTTCAGCGGCGGGATCCAATGCATCAATAGCATTTTGGATCAGACCAATGGTCCGATAGGTCATGCTGTCACAACAGTAGGTACGAATGGTCATATCAGCGACTTTACCCCTAATGGCATCAAAATTGGCAATCGTTTGTCCGAATTGCCGGCGTTCCTTAACGTACTTGATTGTTTCTTCGATGCATGTCTTGGCTCCGCCTAAACAGGATGCTGCCAATTTATAGCGGCCGATATTCAAGGCGTTAAAGGCAATATCAGTACCTTTACCAACCTCATACAAAAGATTTTCAACTGGTATTTTGCAATCTGTGAATTTGAGTGAAGTGGTGGAGGAACCCTTCATTCCCATTTTCTTTTCTTCAGCGCCGATCTCAAATCCTTCCGTTCCTTTCTCAACGAGAATACCAGAGAACTTATCACCATCAACCTGCACCAATACGGTGAAAATATCTGACCAGCCGCCGTTGGTAATAAAACATTTTTCACCATTTAATATGTAATGCTTGCCATTTTCCGATAACATGGCAGTGGTCTTCCCGGATGTGGCATCGGAACCGGCAGATGGTTCGGTCAGGGCATAGGAAGCTATTTTTTCTCCAGTAACCAAGTCAGGAAGATATTTTTCTTTTTGTTCTTTGGTACCGAACCAGACAATACCCATGCTGCCGATAGATGTTTGTACACTGGAGGTTACTCCAAAAGAGGCTGAACCGCCCCGGCATAACCCTTCCATTACAATGGCAGAGGTTATTTTATCCAGGTTCATACCACCGTATTCTTCTGGAATATCTGCACCCAAAAGCCCGAGTTCACCAATCTCTTTCATTAAACCGAGGGTCAGTTCCTTATTGAACTTGTCAATATTCAATACATTGGGATAAATACGTTCTTTGGCGAAATCAATGACCATTTTTTCGATTTCCCGGTGTTCCTCAGAAAATGATTCCCTGCTGAATACTGGGTGTGAGCCAATGGGCTGGACCAGAAATTGTCCGCCTGTGATAAGTTCTATTGTTTCTCTACTCATGATAAATTTTATTTATTAATTAACCCGGAAAGAATGAAATCAGAAATGGTCTGAATGTATTCCCGGGCACTGGTGTTTTTTAATTTGAATAGGGTGAACCACATAATACCTTCAATATTGACCATGATGGACATTGCTGTGATATCTACATCCAGGTTTTTGAATTCACCGTTATCCATACCTTGCTGAATGATGGTTGAAATGAGGTTTACAAATTCACTATATACTTTTTGGAGTTTGTCATTGAACTCCGGATCACGTCCGGCCATGGACCAGAATTCTAACAATGCTTTGAAAACAACAGGATCTTTTTCATATTGAACGATAAAGTACTGAAAAAGTGAACGCAGTTGATCGGACGCAGAACGATCGGTATCCACAATATGATTTAATACAGCGCTGTAATTATGTACCCAATGGTTGACCAGGGAGAGGTAGACCTCTTTCTTTGATTTATAATACCAGTATATTGCGCCTTTACTCATTTTGGATGAAACCACAATATCATCCATGCGGCTATTTTCGTAGCCTTTTTGGACAATGACTGCCAATGCAGCATCAAGAATCTGTGCTTTACGTTGTAGTTGCTTTGATTCGTTCATAAACTAAACCGACTGGTCGGTCGAGTTTATAATTTATTCATCATTTTAACAAGTAAATTTTGTATAAGAACTTGCTTTGTTTATTATAAATACATTATTATTGTTATTGAGAATCAATCTCATTAATATCACTTAATTATTGGATTCTAATTTCATGAAAAATAAAAAAGCGAACATTTTACTATTAACTATCTTGTTGCTCAATGTTGTTAATGCTGATAACAGAAGATATGTATGGACCTATGAATACATAACGATGGAACCGGGTAAGGCAGAACTGGAACACTATTTGACGTTTGAAGGCAAAGATCGTATGCATACCAAAGATGCTGTTAAGGTGGTTCATAATTTGGAACTGGAAATAGGAATGAATGAACGTTTCGACGTTGGTATTTACCAGAATTTTAGCCAAGGCCCCGGCAAAGAGTTACAATATGATGGCTATAAAATGCGTATGCGTTACCGCATTGGTGAAAAAGGTCAGTATTTAGTGGATCCGCTGCTCTATTTTGAATATAAAGGCAATACGGATTTCTCCAAACATGTCTATGAAGGAAAATTAATATTAGCCCGCGATTTTGGTTCAGTGAATGCAGCCGTTAATCCTGTTTTTGAGATCGAGATGCATGATGGTGAAACGGAAACAATGTGGAAGTATAATGCTGGAATAAGTAAGAGCATACATCCGCTTTTTTCTTTAGGCCTCGAATTCCGCGGGGATCAGCACCATCAATACTTGGGTCCAGTTATCTCTCACGGAAAGGAAAGTTTGTGGATTGCGTTAGGAACCGCTATTGCAATCACCAATTTATCTGAGGACGTAGATCCCTTCAAAATAAGAATGATCATAGGTATACACTTTTAAAAACATATAGATAAATATTTTTTTAATCTATCAGATTCAGTTGCATATACTTTTCGGTGTATTTATCCCGAAGCATTTTGTGGCGGTCGCTCATGTCCACTTTACGTCCCTGGATGTAGACTTGCTCTACGCTGGTCATGACCTCCAGGGGATCCCCATCCGTAATAATAAATGTGGCATCCTTGCCCACGTCCAATGAGCCCACACGGTCCGCAATACCCAAAATTTCAGCTGGATATAAAGTGACCGCTTTCAGTGCTTCATCTTTTGGCAGTCCATGGGCAGCGGCTGTGGCCGCTTCGTAGGGCAGATTCCGTAAATGGGGTGTCTGGAAAGATCCACTGTTAGATGTTATACAGAATTCAATCCCTGCTTCATAGAGTTTCAGGGGTGTTTTAAAGGGTTCATCATAATCCGACCAGCGCTGGGAGGGCAGCTTGTGGGTGGCTTCAATTATCACAGGAATAGCGTTCTTTTTCAATAAATCTGTTACCATCCAGGCATCCCGTCCCCCAACAAGCACCATTTTTAATTCCTGTCGTGTGGCCCATTCCACCGCCGCTTCGATCTGCTGAACACTATTGGCGTGAATAAAAGCAGGGAGTTCACCCTTAACTACGGCAGCCATGCTAGCCCATTTCAAGTCTGTTTTCTGCAAAGAGTTTTCCGTGTCTGCGCTTTGAACATAAGCACGGGATTTGTCCAATATCTCATCCAATTCCTTGAGCTGTTTGTCTCTTTCCTTTTTCTGTTCTTCAGGGCTTTTTTGGGCCCATGGCGAATGACTCACGTTCATGCCCGGCCAGTGAATATGCATGCCAACCGGTGCTTTGAGTGTTGCCGTTTCTGATGTCCAGCCGTCCAGCATCATGGCGGCAGAGGTCCCGGAGACCAATCCGCTTTGAGGTGCGGACAGGACAATGGCTACGCCATTGGAGCGGGTGACTGGTATGATTTCTGAATCAGGGTTGTAACTGACCTCCGCCCGCACATTTGGGTTAAAGGATCCGACTTCAGCAAAATCTCGCGTGGATCGGACTGCATTGACCTCCACCAGGCCCATGATGGAATTGGCGGAAATAAGCCCGGGGTAGACGTGTTTTCCCGGTAGTGAAACGACCTCTGTCTTATTTAGTAGTTTAGTGAATTTATTGCCCGTGTAAACGATTTTACCATTTTCGAACAATAAGAAACCTTCTTCAATAGGTGGTCCTGAAATGGAATGGATAGTCACATCTTTAATTAAAATAGCATGATCTTGCTGTGACGCAGGAATTTGATCCGATGCAAATGTGAATGAAAAGAAAGCTATAAGAGTAATAAACCGTTTCATCGTGCACCTCCATCCGAACAGGAGTAGGCGTGGTTGTGCCAGTCTCCTTTTGGTTTCATGAAATTGTCTTCGCTCTTGTCATCGCTGGCCAGGATCTTCTGAATCAGCATATTCCGCTCTGCTGCGATCTGTTCACGCATAGTTGCATCCCGCTCTTTATTGAAATAATTCGTTCCTTCGATCCAGGTCTGTTCACACGATGCATAGGAAGAAAGGGGATTATCATTCCAGATGACAAAATCGCCGTGCTTCCCTTGTTCCAGCGATCCCACGTATTGGTCAATACGCAGCTGTTTGGCGGGATTGATGGTCACAAATTTCAGCGCTTCCTCTTGGGAGACACCGCCGTACTTCACCGCTTTGGCTGCTTCGGTGTTCATGCGCCGGGCCAGCTCATTGCTGTCCGAATTATAGGATACTAATACACCCACTGAACTCATGAGTGTGCCGTTATAGGGAATGGCATCGATCACTTCAAATTTATAGGCCCACCAATCGGTGAATGTGGACGCGCCGGCGCCGTGTTCAGCCAGCCGTTCGGCGATCTTATAGCCTTCCAGAACGTGCTGAAACGTTGCGATGGTAAAACCAAAATCATCAGCGATGCGGGTCAGCATCAGGATCTCATCCTGGCGATAGGAGTGGGAATGGACCCAGCGTGTGCCTTGCATGATCTCCACCAGGGCATCCAGTTCCAGGTCTTTACGCACCGGTAAACTATTTGGATTATGCTTCTTTACAAATCCGTTCAGTCCCAAGGCTTCAGCGTAATCCGTTGCGGTGGAAAAGGCATCGCGGATAATCTGTTCTACGCCCATGCGAGTCTGGGGATAGCGGGTGGTAAATTTATCTCCCCAGTTGGACTGCTTCACGTTTTCTCCCAAGGCAAACTTGATTCCCTGGGGTGCTTCATTGAATAGAATTCCATCTGGATCTTGTCCCCAGCGTAGCTTTATCACGGCGTTCTGCCCACCGATGGCATTGGCTGAACCGTGTAGCACGTTGGCTGTGGTCAAACCACCGGCCAGTTGGCGATAGATGGCAATATCATTGCTGTTGAGTACGTCGTAGATGCGCACTTCCGCTGTAACCGATTGAGTTCCTTCATTAATGGCAAAGGCAGAACTATGGTTATGGGCATCAATAAGTCCCGGAGTAACGTGCTTGCCAGTGGCATCAATTTCAAAAATATCTTTTCCGAATACATTCAGATCTTTTCCTATTTTTTCAATAACACCATTTTTGATGAACATATCGGCATTTTCAAATTTTCCTTCAGGACCGCAGGTCCAGATGGTGGCATTTTTTATTAATATCTTTTTGGTCTGTTCCGGTAGTTGAGAAAAACCATAGGCGCCCTCAGGATATACGGGTGTCAGCTCACTGGCAGATTCTTTTTTGGTTTCCTGTTTTTCATCTTCTTTTTCTTCCGCTTCATTCACCCATGATGCTGTCCATTGAATCTCGGAGCCATCCGGAGCAATTCCATTACCAGAAATGGATTTATCCTTGAATGTACCAGAAAGGCGGATACTACCTTCAACATTCAATTCCTTACCTGGAAATGAAAACGCGAATCGGTGGGCTTCATTTTCCACAGCCTTAAGTTTGATTTCTGTTGAATCTACCACCAGCTTCCCGGATACTTTTTTGACTTTTTGGGTCAATTTCAGTGTTGCGTCAATGTTTAATCCGCCGGTTAAAGCGATGTCCCAGTTCCCGGATACATCATGCACAGGTTCATCCTTGAAGATGTATTGTTTACCTTGTATCCATACTTCAGTAATCTTTGTTTTTTTATCAAAATAGTCCCCATCCGTAATAACCAGGTTGGCCACAAAACCTTTAGCAATCATTCCCATATTATCCAATCCGAGTTGTCTGGCTGGAGCGGTGGTCAGGGCGGCCAGGGCATCATGCTTCGATAATCCTCGTTCCACGCTCCGCAGCAGGTTTTTGCGGAACTGTTTTCTGTCCTTTAGATCATTGGATGTAAGTGCGATATCAATACCGGCTTTGACCATCCGTGCGGCATTATCCGGTGCCTGGTCCCAGTGGCGGAGCTGTTCCAGATTATAATCCAATGCATCTTCCCATGAATCCACATCTGGTTTCTTGGGATAGTTCATGGGAACAATGATTGTTGTATTCAAGTTCTTGAGCTCATTTAACCTGCGGTATTCATATCCACTGCCTTTTAACGAATAATTGAAATCAAATTCTTCAGCGATCTTATCCACCCTCAATGCCGCTAGTTCATGACCTATCTCAAAGCAAAAAGGTGCGTTGGTATTCATATACTCCGCCAGTGTTTCTAAAGCTCTGTCCGTTTCGGGAGGCTCGGTCTTATCACTATTGCGGTTATAGTATTGCCAAGCATTGGCATACCATTGAGCATCGTAGAATGTTTGCCGCATTAATGAAATGGCGCCCATGAGAGAACCGGGATAACCGGGGTTACCCCAACTGCCATGCTCAAAAGCCATGAACTGAGCAGGACCATTTTCCTTAATGACCGCTTCTGATTGCCAATCTCCCAAATGAATCAAAGCTGACCGTCCGCGGAAAATGCCTTTGGCCGGTACAACCTGTGCTGTGGTAAAACCCATTGCACGCAGACTTTCCAATTCTTTTTCTTTTGGATAAAATGTATCGAGCAGGTTGGCTTCTGGATGTACTTTTTTATTCCAATGATCGGTTGCTGGTCTGGGCTTGTCTTTCTTCTTCTCCTTATTTAAATCAAAAGTAGCTGGTTTTTTGTCCTCCCGTTTCCAATAGCTCTCGATAAAACCTGCATAAACTGTTTTTCCTGATAGATCAATCTCAAAGGCATCAGCAGGAACTTTTATTTTTTTACCAGCAGTTTCAATTACACCATTGCGAATTATTACTGTTGCATTTTCGATCTTTTTTCCTGGTTCGGGAATTAAGGTCGCATTTTTCAATGCAAATATACGGGGTGTATTATCATGGAGCCCTTTTACTGGCGCAACTTGGGCTGAAATGCCAGTAATAAAAGCTGAAAGAAAACCAGTTAATATTACTAATCGTTCAAGCATAAATTTTACCTTCTATTTATTTGTTAAAAATTTCTGCCCTGAAGATGGGTTTTGACAATTTCAGTAGTCAAGTATTTATATGCTTCATCAACAGTATCTGCAAAATAAAACAAATCCATATCTTTTTCAGATATCGTTCCCATTTTCATCAAATAATCAAAATCCACGACCTTTTTCCAGAATTTATTGTCATAGATAACAACAGGTACTTTTTTACGGATCTTTTCTGTTTGGATCAGGGTAAGGAGTTCCATGAGTTCGTCCAGCGTACCGAAGCCGCCAGGGAAAACGACCAATGCTTTTGCCAGATAAAGAAACCAGAATTTGCGCATGAAGAAATAATGGAAGTACAGGCTCAATTCTTCGGAAATCCATTTATTCCCTGATTGCTCAAAGGGTACAGAAATGTTGAGTCCCACAGCCAAGCCATTGGCTTCAGACGCGCCGCGGTTGGCTGCTTCCATGATACCCGGTCCGCCCCCTGATGTAATGATAAAACGACGCCTTTTTTCTTTCAAGCGCATACTCCATTTGGTGAGCTTATAGGCCAGTTTTCGGGAATCCTCATAATAGCGGCTCATCTCAAAATCGCGCTTAAGCTGATCTTTTTCCTTTTTGGATATATTTTTAGGCGCGTTTTTTAGGGCTTGTTGTGCTTCATCCTGTGATTTGATCCGCGCCGATCCAAAGAATACAATGGTATCGGCGATCTTATTGCGTCGAAAGCGCTGGAGCGGGCCAAAATATTCTGCAAGTATTCTTAATATTCTACCATCTGGGCTGCCGATAAATTTTGAGTCGTAATAAAAATTTTTGTCTGCCATCGTATATCCTATAAATGAGCGTGAAGTTAAACAGAAAAAAATCAGATGGGAATGTATTCAGATTATATGTTTCCGCTACGATTGATGTAATTTCCACGTTATGAAAAAGCGACCACCACAGCAGTATTACCATGATTATCTGCAATTAAATAAAATTCTGGATAGCCAAAAACTCCTGAGTAGTGAGTATGGTCAGGAGGCCCACGATGAAATGCTTTTTATCATAATCCACCAGGTTTATGAACTGTGGTTCAAACAGTTATTACACGAATTAGATTCCATTCTTGCAGCATTTGATCGCGATGTGGTACAGGAATCCCATATTGGTATTGCCATCAGCCGCATCAACCGTATCATTGAAATTCAAAAAATTCTTATAGAACAGATTCAAGTATTAGAGACCATGACACCTATGGATTTTCTGGACTTTCGAGATCTGCTTATTCCCGCGTCCGGTTTTCAAAGTGTGCAATTCAGATTACTGGAAAACAAACTTGGCCTGGAAGAAAGTAGACGATATAGATATGGTGGAGGTAGTTATAAAACCCACGTAACCGATAAACATAGATCAGAAATTGAAGAAGTAGAAGCATCATCCTCACTGTTTGTTTTGTTAGAAAAATGGCTGGAACGTACTCCATTTTTAGAATTTGAGGATTTCAATTTCTGGGAGCAATATCGGTCTGCGGTGAATAATATGTTGGCCAGTGACCGCAAGGTTATTGAGGAAAATGATCAGCTTTCTATTAAAGAGAAACAAACACATTTGAAGGAGTATGAAAAAACAGAAACCATGTTCGATGCTCTCTTTGATGAAGAAAAACATATTGAGCTGATCGAAAAAAAGGAAAGACGGCTGTCATACAAAGCAACACAAGCGGCATTGCTTATTTTATTATATCGAGATCAACCCATATTACATAACCCTTATATATTATTAAGTAAACTCGTAGATGTTGATGAACTCCTTACCACTTGGCGCTACCGTCATGCACTAATGGTTATGCGTATGATCGGCAGAAAGATCGGTACCGGCGGTTCTACAGGATCTTCTTATTTGAAAGAAACGGCAGAACGACATCGTGTTTTTGAAGATTTAGCCAATTTAACAACATTCCTGATACCGCGATCAGCCCTACCGGTGTTACCTGATCATATTGTACGCAACCTTGGTTTTTATTACGATGCTGGAGAAGATAAATGAATTTAAGTCTAGATGGAAAACGAGCACTTGTTTGCGGCAGTACTGATGGCATCGGTAAGGCCTGCGCACAACTCATGGCTGCAAGGGGAGCGGTGATCGTATTAGCTGCCCGGAATAAAAAAAAGCTGCAAACCACTCTAAATGAATTGGCTGGAGCTGGGCACAGTTATATATGCGCAGACTTTGATGATCCAGATGATTTGAAACAAAAAACAACCGACCATCTAGCTGAAACGGGTCCAGTTCATATATTGATGAATAATACTGGTGGGCCTCACGGCGGTCCGCTTATTGAAGCCAAAGCTGAAGAATTTGAGATAGCTTTTCGTCGACATGTCATTTCTAATCAATTTTTAGCGCAAGCAGTGGTTCCGGGAATGAAAAAACTGGGGTATGGGCGCATCATTAATATTATTTCCACATCTGTTCGTCAGGTGATCCCGGGACTGGGTGTATCTAATACCATCCGCGGAGCTGTGGCCCAATGGGCGAAAACGTTGGCTCTGGAACTGGGTCCGGACGGCATTACCATCAATAATATTTTACCCGGCTATACTAACACAGACCGCTTGAAAGAACTCTTGGAGAAGTGGGCAGATGCCGCTGGTGTTAGCTATGATGAAATGGTGGACAGCATTGCCAATAAAACATCCTTGCGCCGTATTGGAGAACCGCAGGAAATTGCATTCGCTGTTGCCTTTTTAGCATCTGCTGCAGCTAGTTATATAAACGGTACAGGTTTTTCTATTGATGGCGGACGCTTCGGAGCTTGATGGAAACAATAGCCAATTACATTAATGGTGAATTCGTTCCTTCAAATTCTGGAAGTTATATGGACGTTTTTGAACCAGCTACGGGCCAAGTCTATGCCCAAGTACCAGATTCAAAAAAAGATGATGTAGAATCTGCCGTCAAAGCTGGGTCTGATGGTTTTGAATCATGGTCTAAAACATCTCCCGTAGACCGTTCACAGATCATGCATCGGATTGCGGACGGACTTGAAAATCGACTGGTTGAATTTGCTAAATATGAATCCAGAGATACAGGCAAACCCGTTTCTTTAGCAACGCTTGTCGATATTCCGAGAGCAGTTTCTAATTTTCGATTTTTTGCTAATCATTTATTGACCTTCGATTCAGAAACTGTTTTAGATGGAAATGGTTCTACAAACAGAATTGTGCGTTATCCATTGGGCGTAGTGGGCTGCATTTCACCATGGAATCTACCACTGTATTTATTTACTTGGAAAATTGCTCCGGCTCTTGCTACAGGAAATTGCGTGATCGGAAAACCTTCTGAATTAACGCCATTCACAGCATTCAAATTGGGTGAGATCTGCCAAGAAGCAGGATTGCCAAATGGAGTGTTAAATATTGTTCACGGATCAGGGAAAAACACAGGATCAGCTATTACCACCCATCCAGATATCAAAGCTATTTCTTTTACAGGCGGGACAAAAACGGGTGAAATTGTTAGTCAATCTGCAGCACCACAATTCAAAAAATTATCATTAGAATTAGGCGGTAAAAATCCCAATATTATTTTTGCTGATTGTGAATTTAATGAAATGCTGGAAACAACATTAAAATCTTCATTTTCAAATCAGGGTGAGATCTGTTTATGCGGTTCAAGAATTTTGGTGGAAGATTCGCTCTTTGAAAGATTTCGTGATGCTTTTGTTGAAAAAACGCATTTATTAAAAGTCGGTGATCCCAATGATGATAATACAGATCTTGGAGCGCTTATTTCCAAAGATCATTTGGAAAAAGTACTGGGGTTTGTTGCTTTAGCTGAAAAAGAGGGTGGAACTGTTTTAACGGGTGGAAAGAAAATTCCAATCAATGGACGCTGTGAAAATGGATATTTCATGGAGCCAACGATTGTTGAGGGATTAGAAATTGATTGCCGCACCAATCAGGAAGAAATATTTGGTCCTGTAGTCACACTTGTCCCATTTTCATCTGAAGAAGAAGCAGTTTCAATCGCCAATTCAACAGATTTTGGATTAGCGGCTACTGTTTGGAGCAGCGATTTGGATAAAGCGCATCGTGTGGCTGGCCGAATTGATTCTGGGATCGTATGGATCAATTGCTGGATGATCCGGGACTTGCGGACACCTTTTGGTGGTATGAAAAATTCCGGTGTTGGTCGTGAAGGTGGTGATGAAGCATTACGGTTTTTTACTGAACAAAAAAATATTTGTGTGAGTTATTAATGACACCAAGGTATGAAAAACATATATTCGTATGTATAAAAGAGAGACCTGAAGGCCATCCCCGTGGTTGCTGTTTGGATAAAGGCAGCATGGACATCCGCAATAGATTCGTCCAACTAATCAATCAGCATGGTTTGAAAGGGAAAGTCCGGGCAAATAAAAGCGGTTGTCTGGATGTCTGCGAAATGGGCATCAATCTTGTTATATATCCAGATAATCTTTGGTACACTGGAGTAACTGATACAGATGTAGATGAGATCTTTGAGAAATCCGTATTGAACGATGATATTGTGGATAGGCTTGCCGCCACAGAGGAAACTTGGGCAACTTGTCAAAAAATTAGAAATAATGAGTTATGAGTAAATTAATACGCTCTGACAAAGCACCAGAACCAGTGGGGCTTTATCCCCATGCACGGAAAGTGGGTAATCTGCTTTTTCTTTCTGGTGTTGGGCCTCGTAAACCGGATTCAAAAGTAATCCCAGGCGTTGAGTTGGATGAAAATGGAAATGTGATCGCTCATGATATTAAGACCCAATGCCATTCTGTTTTTGAAAATGTTCGCATAATTCTGGAAGAATCCGGCAGTAACTGGAATAACCTGGTGGATGTGACTGTATTTCTAACCGATATGAAAAATGATTTTGAGACGTATAACAACGTCTATGCTGAATATTTCAAAGACAGCCAACCGTGCAGGACAACGGTTGAAGTATCATCTTTGCCCACTCCCATTGCTATAGAATTAAAATGTATAGCAACAATTGAATAGGGAAATAAAATGTCAATAACATCACCAATTAACTTTCAAAAGTGGATCGCTGAAAATAAGCATCTCTTAAAACCGCCTGTTGGGAATCAAGTTGTCTATGACGGGACGGATTTTATGATTATGGTTGTGGGCGG
>Ga0310123_10001412_pt1 | contig 20007 bp, 13 predicted proteins | sample CB6_AW_1057_MG_FD_203505 | JGI IMG/M metagenome (GOLD analysis project Ga0310123, IMG submission 203505) | Marine microbial communities from Western Arctic Ocean, Canada - CB6_AW_1057 | ecosystem: Environmental > Aquatic > Marine > Oceanic | place: Canada: Western Arctic Ocean | collected... | reverse complement strand
CATTGGGTCCGCCGCGCAGCCTCGCGGGCCGCCTGCACCGCGGGAAGCAGCAGTAACACCAGGATCCCGATAATGGCGATCACGACCAATAGTTCCACCAGCGTAAAACCTCTTAGATAGCCAGCGTTACGCAGTCGCATGAATCTCTCCCTCGGGGCAAGACCAGTCGTAGCCATGGCAAATGGTGGCACTCGCGTCGGAGGATCACGGCCACCTGCGGATACTCATTTGATTCTGATTCTGGACCACCTGCGTATCTGAGTATACACACCCGTATTCTGATGCCATAACTTACAGCTATCAATCGATTATTATGTAAAAAACTTTACTTTTCACTTAGGGCGATCTCATTCGAACGAGTGCACGTTAAGCACTTGATCGCAAGGCAACCAAAGAATATCCTTCTGTGGGCGGCTACCCAGCGACGAATAACACTTGAGTTTCACAACAAAACGAGGTGACTGATGAACATGTCTGAGTCAACAAACCTTCTTCCACCCCATTTTTCGCGTAAGTCGTGTTTTTCGTGGTTGATATCTTTTCTGTGTGAATCCTTTTGGCTTGGACCCGCGCTGGTCATTGCCCCTTTGACGCTGGCGACGCCCGCCGCGTGGGCCACCCAGCCGGTCCGGCTCGAGCCCGGCGTACACCAGCTGTTCCTTGACGACGCGATGGTGGCCGAGCGCTCGAATGTGATTAGCACGATGCATCCGGCCCGCAAGTTCGCCGGCAACCCCGTCCTGATGCCGGAGCCGGGCGTGGAAACCCATGCGCTGCTCTACGGCACCGTGCTCTATGATGACGAGTCGGATCTGTTCAAGGCGTGGTACTGCGCCGGTCGTGAGGGGACGAAGATGTCTTGGTGCCAGGCCTACGCGACCAGCACTGACGGCATTCACTGGGAAAAGCCCGATCTGGATGTCGTTGAGGGTCTGCGCAGCCCGGCGAATGTCGTCATGACGCACCCAGTAATCGAGAACTACGGTGAGCCGGACGGCATCATCATCGATCGCCGAGATCCCGATCCCGCGCGCCGCTACAAGAGTGTCTATCGGTACCTGACACCCCTGCCCGCCATGGAGGCACTTGGTACGACCACGGCGACCAGCCCCGATGGCATCCACTGGACGCCATACGGTCGGGTTCAGATGCCGAAGATCCTCGACTACGGACACTTCTTCTACGACCAGCTCAAAGGCAAGTATGCGGTCTACGGTCGTTGGTGGATCGAACGTCGCAAGGTCCAGCTTTCCCTCTCCGACGACTTCCAGTCCTGGAGCGACCCGGTGCTGGTCGCCGACCGCAACGAAAAGGATCCTCCCGGTGCGCAGGTCTACTCGATGGCCGTACACAACGACGGTGGTCAGTATGTGGGGCTGGTGCAGCTCTACATGCGGGGGACGACCCATCTGTTGGAGTTCGAGCTGGCAGCCAGTCGCGACGGCCTGAGCTGGACTCGCGTGCATCAGGGCGAAAGATTCCTCCCCTGCGGCGGCCCTGGCGAGTGGGACCGTTTCAACAACTCGATATCCTGCAATCCGGTGCGCGTCGGCGACGAGCTGTGGTTCTACTACAGCGGTCGCACGTATCGGCACGGAGGCTACAGCGGCAAAGACTGGGGCACCGAAACCGAGGGGTCGGAGCGGGCGCGGGTTGGGGGAAGGGGCAGAGTACGCGGCCAACCTGATACGCCGGAGTTCTTCCAGAGCATGCGTGGTGCCATCGGGCTGGCGAAGCTCCGCCTTGATGGCTATGTGTCGCTGGACGCTTCCTACGATGGCGGAAGCGTGACCACAGTGCCGGTGCTGCCCGGCGGCGACAGCCTCCATCTCAATGCAGCTGCTCGTTGGGGTGACATCGTCGTGGAGGTGCTGGGCCCGGATGGCGAGCCGGTAGCTGGTGGCGTCTCCGAGCCCGTGAGCGGCAATGACACCGACCTGATCGTCCGCTGGCCCGACGGCCAGCCCAACCCACTGGCGACCGGCGACCCGGTGCAGCTGCGCTTCAAGCTCCGCAATGCCAGGCTCTACGCCTACTGGGTGCGTTGAGGCCTAGGAATTGTTAAAAACTTTTACCTTCGAAATAGCACAACGTCCTGAGGTAGGACGAACATGGATATTCGCGTCAGCTTGCAAGGATGGGATGGGAATTGATGATCTGTGCCTCGTATGTCACAATCCCTGGAACACGGAGGAGACAGACGAAACAAAGTGACTTGTTTCTCTGTTGTCTCGGTGTCCTCCTGTTCAAAATCCCCCAGAGGTGAAGTTTTATGACCTCCCCGACCACGAAAAACGGACTGATCTTTACCAACGCAAGACTGATCGACGGTACGGGAGCGGAACCGGTCCCGGAGACCGCAGTCATCGTCGAAGGTGAACGGATCACAAGAATTACGCAAACGCAGGAATTGACTGCGGACGAGAAGGCGAACTTCCGCGTCGTCGATCTCCAGGGCCGGACGCTTTTGCCGGGGCTGATCGAGGCTCACTACCACATTGGTTACTGGGGGGTCAAGGAACTTTCCGATCTCGACCTCAAGCTGGCGCCCGAAGAGAGCACGATCTATGCAGTGCGCAATGCGGAACTGATTTTGCGTTGCGGCTACTCCAGCATTTGTAGTGCCGGGGCCGTACACCGAGTGGATGTCGTCGTCAGAAACATGATCGAAAACGGCACCCTGCCAGGTCCGCGGATGGTCACTTCCGGAAGAGATATCTCGCCGACCTCTGGCATGCTCGACTGGAATCCCTCTTACTGGAAGCTCGGCATGGAAGGGCTGGCCATCTTTGCTGATGGTGCCGACGAAGTTCGCAAAGCGACCCGCATGATCATCAAAGAGGGTGCAGACATCATCAAGCTCTACGTCACCGGCGAAGGTCTGCTGCGCCCTCATGGCCCCCCTGAGGTAACCATGATGACGGAGGACGAAATCGCCGCCGCCACCGATGAAGCCCACCGCCGCGGTCGACGGGTCATGGCGCACGTTCGCGGCGCCGATGGTGTCAAGTTGTGCGTCAAACACGGCGTCGACATTATCCATCACGCCACCTTCAGCGATGAAGAGGCGATCGAAATCATGGTCACTCACAAGGACGACATCTTCGTCGTGCCCGCGCTGGGGTACACGTGGGGGGCGGCCTACAAGGGAGCCCAGTTTGGTATCCCGGAGAAGGTCATTGACGAAAGCCTCTACCGCGAGGAATTCGAGATCGGCTGCAGGAATATGCGCAAACTCAAGGAAGCCGGTGTACGCGTCTTACCGGGAGGCGACTACGGCTTCGTCTGGTGCGAGCATGGCGAAGAGGCGAAAGATCTCGAGATCTTTGTCAAGGACATCGGTTTCACGCCGATGGAGGCGATCATCGCGGCCACCAAATGGGGTAGCCAGATCATGCTCATGGAGGATGACATTGGGACGGTCGAGGAGGGCAAGTATGCTGACCTGCTTGTCGTCGACGGTGACCCACTTGCCGATATCACCCTCTTTCAGGACCGCAAAAATATCCAACTCCTCATGAAAGGTGGCACCGTGATGTGCAACCAACTGGGCCTGCCGCAAGTACTCTCGGCAGACTACTCCCTGGAAGAACACGCCGATCGCGTCCGGCGAACAGACGACTACGATCCCGCAGCCAGAGACGGGGCGCCGAAACGCAAGATCGCTGGCGACCGCAGTGAGGAGTATTCCAAACTGTTGGCGAGGACTTGATCGACCATGTTGACCGATCGATCTTTTCAATCCGGCGATCTTACTTTGCACTTCGTCCTGGGACCGCCAGCGGGTGGGCCGCTCGTCTGTCTCCACGGAGTCACCCGCTCCTGGAGCGATTTTTCGGTGTTGATGCCTTCCCTCGCGCTGCGCTGGAAGATTCATTCTCTTGACTTTCGAGGCCACGGCCAATCACAGCGCTCGGCGGGCGAGTATCTCGTTGTCGATTATGTCCGAGATGTCGTCACGCTCGTAGAGAAACACGTCTCGGAACCGGTGGTCCTCTATGGCCACTCGCTTGGCGCCATGGTCGCCGCATCCGTTGCCGCGCAGCTCCCTGATGTCGTGCGGGGTATCGTGCTGGAAGACCCACCGTTTGAAACTATGGGAACAGGCATCGCCGAGACCCCTTTCCTGGCATTCTTTCAAGGGATGCAGGCCGTGGCCAGCATGAACGGCTCGGTCGAAGAGCTGGCGGCGGCGCTAGGCGACATCCGCCTGCCGGCCGGACGGTTAGGCGATCTGCGCGACGCGGTTTCACTTCGCTACAGTGCCAGCTGCCTGCAGTCGATGGATCCGGAAACTCTCACGCCGGTAAATGAGGGTCGCTGGCTGGATGGCTATTCCTGGGACGACATACTCCAGGCAGTTCGGTGTCCGGCGCTATTGTTGCAGGCCGACTCCGCAGCGGGCGGCATGCTCCCCGACGCCGCCGCCGAACAAGCAACTCGCTGGATGCACAACTGCACGCGCATCCGTGTGCCGGAGGTCGGCCACCTGATCCACTGGGTCAAGCCCGCCGAAACGCTCTGCTGGGTGACCCAGTTCTTGGAAACGCTCTGAGTGTTGGGATTGACGCTAGTTGATTTGCGGAAAATATGGGGGGTTGGGGGGGAACTCCCCCCAACCCCCCGTGCCCGTGTAATTCTTCACCAGCCCCCTCCCGTGTAAATATTCACCAATTTGAATTCGTATGCCAACCTTGGCATCGCCAAACTACGGGGAAAAATCGCGTCGAGTTGGTGGTCGTGTTGTGTTATCCTGTAGGCAGTTCCTTGCGAATAACAGGGAAGGAGCCTGGAGCAGAGGTTCTAAAATGGTGGAGTGTGATAGCGTAAAATTGAATGACGACACAGGAACCGCAGCATAAAACGAGGTGACCGATGAATAGCAATCGCCGATTGCGCCGTGAATTCCTTAAAGATACTGCCGCCGTAATGGCCGCTGCAGCGGCCACTCCCTATTTTTGGTCCAGCGCATCGGCAGGTGAAGAATCCAAGAACGACCGTTTGAATGTCGCTGCGATTGGCACGAGTATTTACACCGATCGGTATCGAGGAAAAGGGGAACATCCCGGGCAAGGCGCTACGATCGGCCATCAAGCCGGCGCGCGTGGTAATATGGTTGCGGTGGCAGATGTCGATTTGCGGCACGCACGTTTCTTTGCCAAGGAGTACGACGGTCGCTGCGAGATCTACCAGGACTATCGCAAGGTGCTGGATCGCAACGACATCGATGCGGTTACCATCGGTACGCCAGAACATTGGCATGTCAAGATCGCCATCGATGCTATGCGCTCCGGCAAACATGTCTACTGCGAAAAGCCCTTAACACTCACCATCGACGAGGGAAAGAAGATCTGCCAGGCGGTCGAAGAAACCGGCATGGTTTTGCAAGTCGGGACCCAGCAGCGCAGCCAATCGCACAATGCCTTTCTCAAGGCGGTGGTGATTGCCCGTAGCGGTCGCCTGGGAGAGAAGCTGCATGCGCTGAGTTCCGTTGGTAAAGGTGACCGAGGAGGTCCGTTCGAGAATTCTGATCCGCCAGCAGAACTGGACTGGGATATGTGGCTCGGACAAGCGCCGTTGGTGCCTTACTGCAAGCAGCGTTGCCATTTTGATTACCGTTGGTGGTTCGAATACGGCGGCGGCCAGGTGACCGACTGGGGCGTTCACCATACGGACATTGCCATGTGGGCACTGGAACTGGACGATACGGGACCCTATGAAATTGCCGGCGTCGGCGACATACCCGAGATTGAAAACGGATTCAATACGGCAGAAACATTCGATTGCACCATGAAGTTTGCCGGCGACAAGTCAATCCAACTCACCAGTGGCGACAACGAATTAATCATCAGCGGCGAGCTCGGTCGTATTCGGGTTAATCGCGGGGGGTTGACCGGCAAGCCAATTGAAGAACTAACGGAAGCGGACGATGAGTGGATCAACGAGAAAATACTGGAGCTGTGTCACGGTAAGCGGTCCGGCAACCACATGATGAATTTCTTTGACTGCATCAAGGACGGCGGCAAGCCGATCTCCGACGTCTGGTCCCATCACCGTTCGGTGAGCGTCTGCCACCTGGCCAACCTGGCCATGCGCCTGCGACGCACGTTGAAGTGGGATCCTGTCAAGGAAGACTTCATCGGCGACGAACAGGCCAGTGCCATGGTTAGCCGGCCACAGCGCGAGCCTTACTCTTTGTGAGCACACCGATAGGACGACACCGTCAACGATTTTGAAGTTAGAAATACGCGAATTCTTGGAGGTAGCTGAACTCGTAAGAGTTTGGCCTTAACGTGAATTGAGTCTAAGGAAGCCAAAGTCTTACGACTTCAGCTACGACAATCCTGCTTATGGGGCATCGCCGGCGATGGGGAATTTATCCATGATCTGCCAGGTATCGAGGTTCGGTGGACAGCCAGTCACTCACAGAATGGCCTGTGAATTTCGCTGGACGTGCAACGTATCCACGATCGTGATGATCACCTTGTTCAGCCAGGTTCACGGTATCGCGGCACAACCCAGTGGTGAAAACACTTCACCGTCATCGCCAACTGCCACCAGCGACTCGGCGTCGCCGGTCCGCGTGCTCATCCTCACCGGCGACCAGCACCCGGCCCACGACTGGAGAAAAACGACCCAAGCACTCCAGGAGGTGCTATCGACGGACAAGCGATTCACGGTCCGGGTACTAGAACATCCCGAACTACTGGCTCGTGAGATTGGTCATGTCGACGTGATCATACTAAACTACTCGCCATCATCGAAGCCGGTCCCGGGTGAGGAGATGCGCTCAGCCCTGCAACGGATGGTTGGCAACGGAAATGGCCTCGTTTTGATCCACTATGCCAACGGACCTTTCAAGGACTGGCCGGAGTACCACGGCAAGATATCACGGCGCAACTGGGTCAATGATCAAAGCGGCCACGATCCGTATCAAAAGTTTGAGGTCGTCATTCGCGACACTTCTCATCCTGTGTCGCAGGGACTCTCTTCGTATAGGACCACGGATGAGCTCTATTACCGGCAGGTCGGTAAGGAACCCATCCACGTCTTAGCGGTTGGTCACTCCGTTGTCACCAGTCAGGAGGAACCCTTGGCCTTTGTCTATCAGTACCGCCAAGGACGCGTGTTCCAGACGTTGCTCGGTCACGACGCCGCGTCCATCCGCAATACCGGTACGGCGGAGCTCATTCGCCGCGGGACCGCCTGGAGCGCGAACCGAACTCCCGTCGTTGCGAACACGCCGGAACGAGAATGAGCTCCGCGAGCTTAACAGCATCTTGTTCAACTAGCGTAGTTTGCCCCGTGGTGCGTGGTTGAATAAATCGCCGCCAACGGGTTTGGCGAATGTTTACATCCCGAAATTCCTCAAGAATCTAGGACCCGATCGCTTGTGAATTCCAGCGGCGGATGTATATGCTAGGTGAAAGAAAAGTAGTTTAGCGGCTGGAGTATAACTGATACGCTAAGAAGATCTGGGCGGTGGAAATGTTAGCGAGTGGCTACTAAAGCGCAATACCTTGCTGCCGCTATTGCGGCAGCAAGGTATTGCGCTTTTTTTGCCATGCCGGGCAACGCAACTACCCACGTATTCAAACTTGCAAGGGCTAGTGAATCGACAACCAACACGAAAGGTAATCAAGATGTTCAAGACACGGATCGCCAGATCGGCTATTGTTGCTTTGTTTGCCGCCGTCACCATTCTGAGCAATTCGCAAGCCGGCGCCGCTGTCGTTCAGGGAGTGACCATCGAAGAGGTCTCGAGTCAACAAAACACGCCTCCATTCACCCACCTGGCCGACTTCACCATCGACGGCAGTGGAGGTGTTCCAACAGACTCATCGACGGGTGTTCACAATGCGTCCGCTGGTGCTATGTGGCTGAACGTTTCTTCGGATGGTACACAGGGGTGCTGCCCTTTTGGGGAGACGCCGATCTCCATATTGACGATATACTTGATCCCCGCCTTGCGCATGTCGTGTTCGACTTGGGCGCCGTTGAGGATATCGAGAGTTTCCGCGTTTGAAACTTCAACCAGAATGCAGGAGGAGAAATTTTGACGTCGCGGGGTGTCAACGACGTAACGATAACCTATTCAGAGACGGACACGCTCGTCGGACAAGATGGCGATGACAATGGCACCGTGCTGGGAAGCTTTAACTTCACAGAAGGAACCGGCGCCCCTATAGCAGGGGAGCTTTTCGACAACACGACACCTGGCTTCTCTCCCTTCACGGCACGCTATGTTCGCTTCGATATTTTCTCAAACCATTTTCCGTCTGATCTTGGAGTCGACAATACCGTCACTTTCGGCTCGGTCATTACGACACCGCGTACGGTTTTCACCGATACGGAGGTCACCGTCAACAGCATCCTATTCGATCATAGTGTGGCCTACGCCATTACCGGAAACGGCAATGTGCCGCTGGCTGGTGATAGTGAAGTTGTACCTAGCATAACCGTTAGCAGCGGTGTCCATCAATTTCAGGTATCGGTGGGTCTCGTAAATGACACAACGGCCGACGTTGCTAATAGCTCCACGCTGGTGTTCAACAATACGCTCGACCTGGGCGGCCAAAAACTGAACAAGATCGGAGATGGCAATATGGCCATTCGCGATGACCTGGTCACTGGTGGCGGCACCTTGGAAATTATCCAAGGCACCGTCTCGGGCAATGGAACAGTGGGGGGCGACGTTAGTAATAACGGAGGCACCCTTTCGCCGGGAAACAGTCCCGGCGTTATGGAGATTGAGGGCCAATATGCACAAGGCGCTGATGGGTCATTGTTGATCGAGCTGGCGGGCGCCGAGGCGGGCCTTAGTCATGATGTGTTGGTCGTGGGCGGAACCGCCAGCCTGGCCGGGCAGCTGGAAGTCAATCTGCTGGATGGCTTTCAGCCGCTATTGGGCGACTCGTTCGACATCCTGGACTTGGCCGCCCTCCAAGGCGAGTTTGCCCAGATTATGCTCCCCACGCTGGTCGACGGGTTAGCTTGGGATGTATCGGCTTTGTACAACGACGGTAGTCTGTCGGTGGTTTCTGAACCCGCGACACTCGTGTTGCTGATGGGTATGGTGATTCTGAGTCTCGCAACGACCCAGAGACGCGCCGACCATGCACCCTAGTGGTTCATGACATTTGATTCTCGGTGTAGGACGGGCACTCTTGCCCGTCTTCACCGTTCCGACGGGCAGAAGTGCCCGTACTACGTACCCTTAAAAAAGATTGTCGTGAACGACTAGGGAATCAATACTAACTCAGAGAGTTACGATACACTCTTCAGACATTTTTCTGCCGCCGACTCCAACGCCTCGATCTTGGTTGGAAGCACCTGGTCCAGTTGTTGCCGGACTTTGTCGGTCAGCTGAGCCCGTGGCCGGCGGAAAACGTACTCGGCATAGCCCCGCTGTCGGGCAATGTATTCAAAAATCCCACGCATGCCGAATTGCCAGCCGTAGAGAGCAAAGTCGACGAAACGGTTTTGCACGTCCATGGCCCGATGGTTGTCACCTTGCTGCACGGCCAGATACATTCCCACGAACGCCTGTGGAAAAAAGTTGTACCACATGCCGATATCACCACTGGCATTTACGAGTATAACCTCATTGGGGTAAAAACATTGCGAATCGAATCACGGCGGATCAAAATTAAGAGGGAAGGACTGTGCAGTATATTCGCCTAGGTCATACCGACTTGAACGTATCCCGGATCGCACTAGGGTTGGGGTTCCGTGGTCAGTCGTCCGAGAGGGAGGCGCAGCGAACTGTCGAACACGCCATTGATTCAGGCATCAACTTTATCGATTGCGCGAATAAATACCATCTCCGGTCCAGTGCTCCTGACGAGAGTGTCCGGTGCGAAGAAATTCTCGGCCGGGTGCTTGCAACACGGCGGGACGAGGTTGTGATTACGAGCAAAGTTGGCGCGGAAGCTGGCCACGGTTTGGACGGTGGAGGCTGTACCGGCAATAACATCATGCAGCAGATCGACCATTCGCTGCGATGCCTGGGCACGGACACAATCGACCTCTATCTGCTACACGTGTTCGATCCAATCACGCCATTGGAGGAGACGTTGCGAACGATGGATGCTCTCGTGAAAAGCGGCAAGGTGAGGTACATCGGGTGTTGTAATTATCAGGCATGGCAGGTGTGCCGGGCCTTATGGCTTGCGGACCGGATGGATACGACTTCGTTTGCTTGCGTACAGAATAACTACAGCCTGCTGAATCGCGGGTTGGAGCGAGAAATGTTCCCGTTGGTCCGCGATCAACGGTTGGGTGTAATGGCGTTCAGCCCACTGGCTGTGGGGTTGCTCAGCGGCTTGTATACGGCGGGCAACCCGCCCGTTGACGGTTCCCTGTGGTACGAAAGGCGAGACGAGTACGATTTTGTTTTTCGGGGAGACGCCGGCTTTATTGTGGAAACAGCTCGCACCGTGGCGAAGCAGCGCGGCGTCACCATGCCGCAATTGGCGATCAATTGGGTGCTCGCACATGACGAAGTTTCTGTTGCGATTTCAGGAAGCGACTCGATCAAGCAGTTGGACGACAGCCTGGGTGCAGTGGGCTGGGAGCTAAGCGAAGAGGAGTTGTCAACGCTCAACGAACGCTTTGTTGAGCTGACAATCTGGTAAGCCACTCTTAGTGTCTTACATATGTGTGACGATGAGCAGCTACCGATTTCTGAACCACCGAAGAACGGGTCGCCGTCGTCTGGCAATGCAGCAACCGCACCGGCAACCGCGGCCATAGCATTAACAGGCAACTGGGGAATAAACAATGACAGAGGATTGTGGAAACCTGGTCTGGTCGACAACCTTAGCTGCAGAGTTGCGCGCTCAGGACTATCCGACCTGAGGCAGTTAGTGCGCGTTACTTGAACGCTGGGGGGATCGCGACCGACGCCTCGAATCGCAATCGCTAACCTGCGGAGGTCGCCCCCACCTCCGCATCCAAAGGCATCTGGCTTGCGCGCGGAGGTTGCATCGACCGCCCGCAGGAGCGAATTATCGTTCAGCGCAGCGGTGAAATCCACCGACCGTAGTTCGTGGCAATGAAAAGCGTAGTCAAACTGATGACACTGGGCAACGCTTGGCGGTCTGCGAAGGATCACGGACGAACCGACAAGTGCTATTTCGTCAATTGTCCGAACCTACACCAGGAGTGGCACTCCTTGGACATGAATCGACACTTCCCAACGTGCATCGGCTTCATCGTCCGACACAGATTCTAACCTGCGTCAGAGTTTCACTCCGACGCGGATTGAATCTCATCTGGAGTTCTGCCCTCGTGAGGGCTAACACCAGGGCATGGAACACCACCGAATTGCGTTGATGTTGCGAGCAACGCTGTCTGTGAGCTGTATGCTTCTTGGCATTTTGCTCACCTTTCTTTGTATTCGCAGCTACAGTTGGGCTGGCACTCCATATACCGATGGACGGACCGTGGCACTGGAGTCCGCCGCCGGTCGCCTCCGCCTTACTGTTTCCCCTGGCGGCCCCGGCGAAGTGGATTATTTTACATTTCCCTCTCATAGAATCGATTGGCGGAGCATCAAGTCTGAGCAAGGCAAGTCGACTCCGACGTTCTTGGGGTTTAGGGCTGCGTGGAGTAAATAAGCTCGATTCGTAATGGTGCTTCCCTACTGGTCTTTATTAGTCCTGTGCGCATGCGTAGCGGGCATTGTCTGGCTGGACTGGAGAATCTCACTTCGCCAACTGTTATTGGGAGCCATGTTGGTCTCGATGGTCTTGGCGGGTTTCGTCATATACGTTAAGCAAACACGACCAAGTCCACCTCCGCCGCCAGTATTGACGCAGCCACGCGTCATCATGTTCTAAAGACGAAGCAGAATTGAACCTAGCGAAATGCACCGCACCAGACCCGTTGCATGTGGCGTAACCTGCGCCGGCTTCCTCGTCCGACGCAGATTCGAGGGCATCTACAAATCCCAACAGCGGACCTTTGGTTTGGACTATCTTCCCAGCATTTACGAGTGCCGGAACCCGGCTCCCAGACCATGAATCCAGGGTTTGATGGCTCGAAGGGAATTGCATCCCCCCGAATGGCTATTTCTATTACGGTTTACGTACCTTTGTGTAGAAACACCCATCTGTGCGCTGCAAAATCAAACCGCCGCGACTATACCCCCGCGCCGCAGTTTTGGACCGCCGTCAACAGTTGGTGCTCGATGTGCGAATTCCTATAGCGATCATCTGTGGCCGTTTTGGATGCGCCCAGCCCCATTTTCGCTACCTGTACGCACCGAACAGGTCGTGACGACTCTCCGATTTCCCAATACCGGCGCAATTCCCATATGCCTTGGCTCCGCAAAGGTGTCCGGAGTGTTACCGGGCAAGTGAACTGCCTGGATCGTAGCCCAATCCCGCCTGATCGCCACGTGACGCGAAAAAAAACGCCCGGACAAAAGGGTAGATTGCTCACACAAGCAGGGCTGCCGGCTACAATCAAAGGCGCGACGGGAATTGAAATCGCTATCAGTCGGCGTCACCTTTCTGATTGGGATCGTTTGCGACTTCATCGTTTTGGCTTGTGTTGCTCTCCTCAAGCGTCTTTTCGCAAGAAGTCGTGCACGATTTCTCCGTATCCCTCCGTGTAGTCCATTTCCAGGTAGTTCGCTCCCAGGTATTCACGTGGCTGAAAGTCCGACAGATCGTAGATTGGTGCCGGGTTGAATTGAACAACCCCGTCTCCCGAACGGCAAACATGCACGACCACGTCGGACGTCACACGACTTACGTCGATGATCTGCATCACGTCCACGCCCTGGCCGTCGGCCCGGGGAACCACCTTCAATCGCCATGACGGTTGCAGGCGGTACATCTCATCCGGTCTTGCCTCTCGATGCATTGTCGACCGCACGCTCAGTAACGAAATGTCCGTGATCCGCGTCTCGGTAAACATCACGCGCTCGTCCATCCCCACAGTGAGTTGAGCGAATACTTTGGGTGTCCCATAGATTTCACGGCCCGCCGGGATACTACTGCGTGAGTTGAGAAACACGACCGGTGAGAAGTAGCCGTCTATGCCCTGGTACTTGCACTTCACGATCAAGCCACTCTCGTCAAAGGGACCATAATTGGACGACCAGGGAACCGTGAGTCCAAAAGCGGCACAAAACCCATCGTCACTGGGTTCGAAGCAGGCAGGCAGCACCCGGTCGATGGCCGACCGATCAGCGCGAAAATAGACGTATTGAAAACGCGCGTTACGGTATCGCGCCGGAGGCATGGGAAAATACGTACAGAACGCCGGCATCCCCTGGATCGAATCCAATGCGATCGTCATGTCTCTTCTCCTCGATAGTAGGTGAATCCCATTGTGCAGCGCCCGGTGTATCGTGTCACCCCGTCGGGACGGCAAAGTGCATAGTGCGTGCGGCTGGGTGGTCGTGCGGAATTATCATCCCACCAAGCGGAGATTTCCTACCCCCCTTTTCGTGGCCTCTCAACTCTCTACACTGCGCCAGATGCAGTGGGCTGTTTTGGCCTGCGCCGCGTTCCCTGTTAACGCTCACGAAACAACTTCCTCGTTTAGCCGTACGCCGCAGGCACGCGGGTCGGGGCCGCACCATGTGTTCGAGAACGCGCGTGCCTGCGGCGTACAGCTAAACGAGCCGAAGCAAATTGGGAAGTCGCTTCGTGAGCCTTGCTACCGTGCGAGAATTTGAGATTTTTAGAACTTGGTGCCGATCATGGTCCAAAGCAACGAAAAAACTGTCTTTCCGTACATCCCGAATTCGGTGCCCGAAGTGAAATCGCAAATGCTCGCCGAGGTGGGTGCCAGCGAGATAATGGATCTGTATGCGGAGATTCCAGCACAACTCAGATTCCAGGGGCAGATGAATCTGCCTGAACCGATCCTGGATGAATATTCCCTGAAACGACACCTCCGGGGGCTGCTGGAAGAAAACAAGAACTGCGAGGAGTACTTGAATTTTCTGGGAGCGGGTTGTGCCCAGCACTTTGTCCCCGCCGTGTGCGACGAGATCAACGGCCGAGGCGAGTTCTTGACAGCCTATGTCGGTGAGTCGTATGCGGACCACGGCAAATGGCAAGCGCTGTTTGAGTATTGCAGTTTGATGGGTGAATTACTCGACATGGATGTTTTGAGTTGCCCGCTGTACGACGGCGCTCAGGCTGCGGCCACATCCGTTCGCATGGCCGCACGCATTAATGGCCGGCGCGAAGTCTTGATCCCCAAGACAATGAACCCCGAGTCGAGCCAGGTTCTCCGAAACTATTGCCAGCCCGACCTGTCACTGGTCGAGGTCGGGTTCCATCCCCAGACGGGCCAGCTGGACCTGAATGATTTGAGCGGCAAGATTTCCGCAAAAACTGCTGCGGTGTTTATTGAAAATCCGTCCTATCTCGGTTTCTTCGAAGACGCGGCGGAGGAAATCGGCCGACTTGCTCAACAACAGGGTGCCGAATTCGCCGTATATACAGATCCCATCAGCCTGGGCGTGCTCGCGCCACCGGCCCATTATGGCGCGAACTTCGCCTGTGGCGATTTCCAGCCACTGGGCATGCACCTGCAGGCGGGCGGCGGGCTAGGTGGATTTATTGCCACAGCCGATGATATGAAATACGTTTCCGAGTTCAAGGACTTAATGTTTGGAATCACGGAGACTGTTCAACCGGGGGAATATGGATTTGGCGAAGTGCTGTTCGACAGGACCTCCTATGGTTCTCGCGAGCACGGCAAGGAGTATACCGGAACGACAACGGGCCTGTGGGCCATTACGGCGGCCGTTTATCTGTCTTTGATGGGCCCCCGGGGTATGGAGCAAACGGGCAAAACCATCATGCAGATGTCCCAATATGCGGCGCGATGTCTTTCTGCGATCGACGGTGTTGAGCTTCGGTTTAATTCTCCGTTTTTCAAGGAGTTTGTTCTCAACTTCGATCGGACGAATCAGACCGTTGCCCAGATCAATCGGTCACTGTTGGAAAATAAGATTTTTGGCGGCAAGGACCTCTCGCGCGATTTCCCGATTCTGGGGCAGAGTGCCCTGTTCTGTGTCACAGAAACCAAGACCAAGGAAGATATCGACCGGCTAACTAGTGTGGTCCGCAAGGTAATCTGAGATGGGCCGAAACCACGACACACTCCTCCGCAAATTCCACCAGGCCAGGTGGGACGAACCAATCATCTTTGAGATGAGCGTGCCCGGCGAACGCGGCATTTTGGTTCGCCAGGCAGAAAAGTCCGTCGAGAATGAAGTGGGGGACGGCGTGTCCGTCATTCCCAGCAGCTTGCGACGAACCGTGCCTCCACAACTGCCGGAAGTGAGTCAGGTGCGCGTACTGAGACACTTCATGCGGTTGTCCCAGGAAACGATGGGGACCGACGTCACCATCGATGTCAGCCAGGGGACCTGTACGATGAAATACAGTCCCAAAGTGCAGGAACACATTGCTACGCGGCATCCCGGTATGGCTGAGGTTCATCCATTGCAGCCGGAAAGCACACTGCAAGGATTGCTCGAAGTAGTTTATAAACTTGACCTTTTTCTCCGGGAAATCTCGGGGTTGGACCGATTTACGTTTCAGCCGGGCGGGGGCGCTCAAGGCGTTTATACCGGCGCATCGATAGTGCGCGCCTACCACGCTGCGCGTGGTGATGTGGACAGGAGAGAGGTAATTACCACCATGTTCTCTCATCCGTGTGACTCGGCGGCGCCCGCCACGGCTGGGTTCAAGATCATCACGCTGATGCCCGACGAAATGGGATACCCCGATGTGCGTGCCTTAAAGGCAGCACTCTCGGAACGGACTGCCGCGATCTTTATCACAAACCCCGAGGACACCGGCATCTACAATCCCCGCATCGATGAGTTCGTTCAAGCCGCTCATAAAGCTGGCGCTCTGTGCTACTATGACCAGGCGAACGCGAACGGCATGCTGGGCATCGCCCGGGCGAAGGAAGCCGGTTTCGATCTATGTCACTTCAATCTACACAAGACTTTCTCGGTTCCCCATCAGTGCATGGGCGGATCCGTCGGTGCGGTCGGTTGCCGGGAGGCGTTGGCCAAATTCCTACCGGTACCGCAGGTCGAATTCGATGGCCAGAAATACGCCTTGAATTACGAATCCAACGAGAGCATCGGAAAAATTCGATCCTTTATCGGGAATCCACAATCCGTGCTGAAAGCGTATGCGTGGATCATGCAGCATGGATCGGGCGGTTTGCGAGAAGCGGCCGAGTGTGCCGTGCTCAATAACAGCTACCTGGAGAAAAAACTGATCGAAATTCCCGGCCTGACGGTACACTACGCTCCGGATAAACATAAGCTGGAGCAGATCCGTTATAGCTGGGAAAAACTCTATCAGGACACCGGTGTGGGAACTGAAGATGTTATGCGTCGAATGGCCGATTATGGCTTGCAGCACTATTGGATGAGCCATCCCCCGTGGATCGTCCCACAACCCTTCACACTGGAACCTTGCGAGTCGTATTCCAAGGATGACCTGGATGAATATGCCGCGGTCCTTCGGCAAATTTCTCGAGAAGCCTACGAAAACCCGGAACTCGTCAAGAGTGCCCCCCACAACCAGGTCGTGCACAAAGTCCCCGAACCCAGCATTGATCAGCCGGAGCGGATCGCGGTCACTTGGCGGCAGTATTTGAAGAAGAAGGTAGCAAGTAGCGGGTAACAGTAGACGATAGCACTCGCTACCCGCTACTCTCCCGTACCCACCTTGTACATCGTATATTCACGGTACCCCGTGGTGACTTTCAGATAGCCGCTAAGCATCTCATCGAATTGCTCGTCACCGGTGTCCACCAGCAAAGGTTTACCAGCCAACGAAACAAGTTTTTCTTTGCTGGCCAGGACAATGATGTTTTCCAGGCCGACCGTTGTCAACACGGTCGGACTCAACTGCTGGTTGCCGCGGCCAAGAATATATCCTTGTCCACCGATGACACTGAGGACGATCTTTGCTGGCTTGTCGAGTAGGTCGTCCAACAGGTCACGCTCATTGACATCGCTGTTGATCAGACGCTTGTCGCGCACGATATCCACGCCCAGCAGCGTACTGGTGAGGCCTAACTGCTCCATGATCGCTCGAGTTGTGGTACCGGGGCCAACAAGATAGAGCCAACTCGGATGCATATCGTCGATCACATCGTCAGCGATTGCCAACAGAGCTTCTTTATCTGCCCGCATACCACCCGACTTGACACGTTGAACCAATCGCCGTTCTTCGGGAGTTTGTAAGTAGCCAAATAGTTTGGCGGAAACGATGCCGCGGCGGAATGCGTCTTCGTCGATATCCATGACCTCCGCCTCGTGCAGGTTCAACTTCTTCTCCAGGTAGCGAACGGCCACTTCTCCCGCATGCCTGGGTGTAATAGCATAAACGGAGGAATGGATCTTTACCCCGGCCGGAATGCCGAGCGCCGGAACACGCTGGCCGATGGCCTGATAAATGTCCTTGGCGGTCCCGTCACCGCCGGCGAACAAGATCAGATCGACCCCTTCGTTTTCCATGTCGTGGGCAGCTTGCCGTGTATCTTCTGCCGTGGTAGCGCCCCTGACAATTGAGCCAATGACCTTCGGCATCAGGCCACTTGCCCGGGTCGCGTCCTCCCCCATTTCAGCCGGGTAAGTGACGACTTCGATCTGGCTCTTGATTCTGGAGACGACCTCGAGCGTCTGAACCGCTCGGCGCGGAGCTTCCGGCTCGGCACCCAGCTGGCGCGCGAGCCGAAGAATGTCCGCTCCATCGCTTCCCTTCAGACCGACGCGCCCCCCCATACCGGCAACGGGGTTAACCAGAAATCCCAATTTTTTCATGAGTAGCGAGTAACGGGCAGTAGCGGGTAATGGAACGTATCTCGGGATCCGAAGAACGCAACTAAAAAGGATAAGGATCTAGAGCGTTTTTCAATTTGCTGTAGCGGTATTTTCGTCGTTTGCAGCTATAGAGGTGTGCGAACGTACGCTACACGTCCGTGCGACTCGCACTAGGCTGCGATTCCCGCGAAAATGGCCACGATTATACGACGATTCGGCCCCTCCGAAGTCTCCCTACCCGCTACTCGCGCCACACCAATCCATGCTCAACAGCGCGTAGGTCTTCGTAGCTGCCATCAGTTCGTCGATGTCGACATATTCGTCCGCAGCGTGTGCCACGAGCAAGGTGCCGGGTCCGTAGACGATGGCAGGTACTCCCTGGGAGCATAAGAACGCTGCATCGCAGACGGCGTAAAACCCCGCGATTCGGGCTGGCCCTTCAAATCTGGTGCCACGTACGGCTTCTTCGTGGGCCGCAGCAACGCACCGGCAGATAGGATGCTCGGTTGGGACGAAGTAAGGCGGCCAATGCACTTTCCAATCGAGCTGAGGCGGGTGATCGCGGAGCCACTCGTCCAACTTCGAGGCGTGGTCGATATAATTGGTGAATTCCTGCTTGATGGAATCGCTGTCTTCGTCGGGGTGATGCCAAATACAATACTCGATCGTGCAGTAGTCGGAAATGAAGAAAGGTACTTGGACACCATGTGGAGCCCCATGGATGACTCCAGGCAGGAGCGTAAAATGTCCTGGCTTGAACAGTGGGTGTTTCTTCGTCAGTCCCCATTCATCCTCCAATTTGCGAATGGCATTCACCAGGAAGACTCCCTTGTCGATCGCATTGACTGCGACTTCGGCGCCCATGCCCCCGGCGCGGAAGGTTTCTCCCCGCATTGAGGCGTGGCTCGCTTTGCCTTCCACGGTGACGCTGACCCACAACAGGCCCGCCGAGACCGGCATAACGGCCAGCGGATAAGGCGGTGCTGACGCTTCGGAGACAACCGCGGCGTCCGCCTTGTGCCCGCGCTGGACAAGAGTCCCTGCGCCAATGGTGGCGCTGTCCATGTTTTCCTCACCGACCGTGCTGGAGAGGAACAGATCGCCCGCAAGGCGTAATCCAGACTGCTGGATCGCCCGGATCGCAAACATTTGGCAAACCAGCGCGCCCTTCATGTCGCACGTGCCACGGCCGAAAATACGCCCGTTTTCCACTTTACCACTGAACGGATCACCTGAAGTCCAACCCTCGATGCGCCCGGCCGGTACTGTGTCAATGTGGCCGTTGTGAAGCAGTGACTTACCTTCCCCGGTGCCTCGCCAGATTCCGACGAGATTCGAGCGACCCGGTGCCTCTTCCCACATATCCACTTCCAATTCCATCTCACGATAACGTTCCGCGAGGAATTGATTCGCTGTGGATTCTCCCCCCAGCTCCTCGTCATAGTTCACGCCCGGATAACCGGGATTCACGCTGCGAATCTGCACCAGCTGGCTAATTGTGTCAACGATCTGGTCCCTCATCTCGTCAATCAACGCCTGCACCTTGCTCATTTGTTGGGTTACATCCATAATCTGCTGTATAACACATAACCGACTCGCTTCAAATCGCCTTGGCTCCGCAAAGGTCTCCGGAGTGTTACCGGGCAAGTGAACTGCCCGGATCGTAGCCCAATCGGTGCCTGATCGCCACGTGACGCGAAAAAAAAACGCCCGGACAAAAGGGTAGATTGTTCACACAAGCAGGGCTGCCGGTAGATTGTTCACACAAGCAGGGCTGCCGGCTGCAATCACAGGCGCGACGGGAATTGAAATCGCTATCAGTTCTCGACAAGGAAATGCGGGCTATGCGAAAAGCTCACTGATTTCGCTGAACGCCATGTGGCCTTTAGGTGAGATCGTTTCGATGTATTCGAAAGGCCTCCCCGTGGGCGTCTGTGTGATCTTCTTCGTCCAGTCGATTCCCATGACCGAATACATTGTGGCCAACACGTCTTCAGGGTAGATCGACCGGCGTTTGTGCCATCCTGTGTCGATGACGCGTCCTCCGATTTCATTGGTCGCCCCCAGAACCTTGGCGTTCACGCCAGCACCGGCAAACAGGCCCACGCCGGCATAACGGTAATGGTCGCGCCCCTTGTTCACGGTCAACGGGCCGGGCGTGCGCCCGAACTCGCCCAGGG
>Ga0310123_10001410_pt1 | contig 20014 bp, 20 predicted proteins | sample CB6_AW_1057_MG_FD_203505 | JGI IMG/M metagenome (GOLD analysis project Ga0310123, IMG submission 203505) | Marine microbial communities from Western Arctic Ocean, Canada - CB6_AW_1057 | ecosystem: Environmental > Aquatic > Marine > Oceanic | place: Canada: Western Arctic Ocean | collected... | reverse complement strand
CCGCGGGGTTGCGCGTGAACTGCACGGCGGAGGCGTCCGCGAGGAACTCGCGCTGCCGCGAGACCGCGGCCTTGATCAGGTTGGCGAAGAACACGCCGACGTAGCCGATCAGAAGGAGTGCGAGCCCCACCAGTGCGACCTGGGCGCCGCCGTCCTTCCTGCGGCGGCTCGTGCGGCCGGGGTGCATCAGCCCGCGCCCGACGAGTGCGATCAGAAGGATCCCGTGCACCACACCCATCAGGCGCAGGTTGAGCCGCATGTCGCCATTCAGTAGATGGCTGAACTCGTGCCCCATCACGCCCTGGAGCTCGTCGCGGCTGAGCTTCTGGATCGCGCCCCTGGTGACCCCGATCACCGCGTCGCCCTCCCCGTGACCGGCGGCGAACGCGTTGATCCCGCTCTCGTCCTCGAGCAGATAGACCTCCGGAACCGGGGTTCCGGAGGCGATCGCCATCTCCTGCACGACGTTGAGCACACGACGCTCGTGCGGATCCGTGGTGCCGAGGTCGATGCGCCGGCCGCCCAGCCGTTGCGCCACCACCGCCCCACCGCCGCGCAGCTGATGGGACTTCCAGAGCGAGCCCAGCGCGATCACCGCCAGCACACCGGCGGCGGTCCAGCTGAACAGGCGGGGCTCCCAGAGGATGAGTGGACCGTAGCTCTGCGGCCCCCACATCTGCCACGCGAGGACGATCGCCAGGTAGACCGTGCCCACGATCGCGGCCACCGCGAGCGCGAAGAGGAAAAGCAGATTCTCGGTGCTCTTCCGCGCCAGCTCCTGGTGCTCGAAGAAATCCATTGCCCCGCGGACCGCTCAACTCAGAATGACACGCGCGGCGCCTCGCGCTGCGCCTCGACCTCGATCTGGAAGAGCTCCGCCTGCTTGAACCCGAATGCGCCCGCGATCTGGTTGTGGGGGAAGCTTTCGTGGTAGGTATTGTAGGACATCACCGAGTCGTTGTACGCCTGGCGCGCGAATGCGACTCGGTTCTCGGTGGAGGCCAGCTCCTCCTGGATCTGTTGCATGTTCTGGCTGGCCTTGAGGTCGGGGTAGCCCTCGGAGAGCGCGAACAGCCGGCCGAGTGAACCGGTGAGCGTCTGCTCGGCTGCCAGCAGCTCGCGCATGCCGGCGGCGTCGCCGGGGTTCTCGGCCACGCGCTGCTCGACCGAATGCGCCTGGTTGCGCGCCGAGATCACCGCCTCGAGGGTCTCGCGCTCGTGCTTCATATAGCCCTTGACGGTCTCTACCAGGTTGGGGATCAGGTCGTAGCGGCGCTTGAGCTGAACGTCGATCTGGGAGAACGCGTTCTTGAACCGGTTCCGGAGGGAGACCAGCCGGTTGTAGATCCCGACCAGCCACGCGATGACCAGTACGACGAGAATTACCGGAATCCACGCAGCCATTGCCCATCTCCAGGTTCAATGCGGGATGATCCGGCAGCCTGGAGGCGCCGGCTCGGATGGGGATTTTTTTAACCTAGATCGGCACCCCGGCGAGATCAAAGGAAAGCCGTGCTTGCCTGGCATATTACTTTCGGTGTATTTTCGGGTCAAAGTCGGATCTCCGGTCCTCATTCTCATCCCTCACCGCGCTCTCGCATGCGTTCGATCCGCACCCGCGCCGCCGCCCTGCCCTCCTCTCCCCTGGAGCCGGGGAGTGGACCGGCGAGAGCGCGGGAAAGAACCGGCCAAGGAACGGGCCGAGGGAGCCGGAGCGCCCTCTGCCTCTGGCTTCCCACCTTCGAGCTCCGGCTCGAGCTGGTCCGCTCTCCCGCCCTGGACAGCACTTCGGTCGCCCTCCTCTCCTCCGAGGGAGGGACGCGGCGCACCCTGTGGCAGGTCTCCGAGCGCGCCGCCGAGGCGGGGGTGCGCCCCGGGCAGCTCGTCTCGCAGGCCGTCTCGCTCTGCCCGGCGCTCACCCTGCTCGAGCCCGATCCCGCGCACTACGACGCCGCGCAGGACGCGCTGCTCGAGGTGCTCTCCGTGCTCACTCCGGTGGTGGAGCCGGCCGGCCGCGGTCGGATCTTCCTGGGCATGGACGGTCTCGGCCGGCTCTACGGCTCCCCCCGGCACCAGGTGCGCCGCGTGCTCTCCGCGCTCTTCCGCGTCCTCCCCGCGCCGCTCGTGGCTGCCACCCGTGCCGGGCTCGCGCCTGGCAGGTTCGCCGCCTGGGTGGCCGCCGCGGGCGCGCTCGCCGGCGAGCCCGTGATCGTTCCCGAGGATGCGCTCCGCCCTTTCCTGGCCGGCCGACCGGTGAGCGCGCTGCCTGTGGACGAGACCGTGCTCGAGCGTCTGGACCGCCTGGGCGTACGCACGCTGGGAGAGCTGCTGCGCATCCCCGCACCGGCGCTGGTTGCGCAGTTCGGCGAGCAGGGCGCGCGCGCCCGCGCGTGGGCGGCCGGCGAGCGGATCGATCCGGTGCGCCCGTGGCACCGGCCGCGCCCGGTGCGCGCGACCCTCGACTTCCCCGTTCCGGTGGGACAGGTCGAGACGCTCCACGGCGCGCTTGACCGGCTGCTCGAGCGCGCCCTCGCCAAGTCCGAGCGGCGGGGGCGGAGCGTGGCCGCCGCGCGCGTGGTCGGACGGCTGGAGGGAGGCGGTTCCTGGATGGTGGAGGCGGTGCTGCGCGATCCGAGCGGCCACCGGGAAGCGCTCGCGTTCGTGTTGCGCACGCGCATGGGGCTCGCGCCACCGCCGCGCGCGGTCGAGACGTTGACGGTCGAGTTCTACCACTTCGGGCCGCCGGCCGATCAGGGCGCCCTGTTCGACCGGAAGGACGACGCGGGACGCGAGCTCTCCGAGGGCGAGATCCCGTACTCGCTCCGAAGCGCAGTCCGCGAGCTCAAGCTGCGCCTCGGGCACTCACCCCTGTACCGGGTGGTGGAGGTGGATCCGATGTCGCGCATCCCCGAGCGCCGGCACGCCCTGCTGAGCTTCGACCCGTGAGCGGAAAGCGCATCCGTCCGCTCGGCACCCCCCGCGAGGTGCGGGTGAGCATGAACACGGAAGGGACCCCCACCGCGGTGGTGGTGGGCCGCCGTACCCGCCGGGTAAGCACAGTCCGCGAGCGCTGGCGCATCGACGACGAGTGGTGGCGCACCCCGCTGGCCCGCGACTATGCGGTCGGGGTGCTCGACGATGGCCGTCCCCTCACCCTCTACCGGGACCTGGTCGAAGGCGGCTGGTGGGTCCAGGGCGAGGAAGGGTGAGCCATGGCGGCACCTCTCTTGCCCCCCTACAGTCCCGCACGCCGGCGCTGTATCGTGAGGGTCACGGACCCGGCCGAATTCCGAGCGGAGGGAGGGAGCGATGTCCGAGGAGCTAGCGAGCCGGCACTGCGAGCCCTGCGACGCCGAAACGCCGCCCATCGAGGGAGAGCAGGTGCGGCGGCTGCTCGGAGAGATCGATGCGCGCTGGGAGCTGATCGACGACCACCATCTCTCCGCACGTTTCAAGTTCGACGACTTCGCAGGCGCGCTTGAGTTCACCAATCGAGTCGGCGAGATCGCCGATCAGGAAGGGCACCATCCCGAGATCTGCGTGAACTGGGGGAAGGCCGCGCTCCGCATCTGGACGCACGCGATCGACGGCCTCTCCGAGAACGACTTCATTCTCGCCGCCAAGATCGACCAGCTCTACGGTCACTGAGACCGTCGCGGACGGCGCGTGCGCGTGCTGCTCGACGCCAGGGGCGAGAACGACGTGCTCGAGCTCGCCCTCGAGGTGGTCGAGCGCGTAGGGCTGGGCGCGGGCGATCCGGTGGACGAGGCGCTGCGCGCGCGGCTGGCGGACGCGGACCTGCGCTGGCACGCGAGTGACGCGGCGCTCGCCTATCTCGCCCACCGGCCGCGGAGCCGCGCCGGCGGCTGCGCGCGCGATCGTTCCCCGCGGCGGTCGTCGAAGGCTGCCTCGACGAGTTGACCGCGAAGGGGCTGCTGGACGACGCGGCGTTCGCCGAGGTGCGCGAGCGGCTGCGCAGGAATCCACGCGGGGCGGCACGGCTGCGCGACGAGCTCTGCCGCCGCAGCCTCGACCCCGCAGCGGCGACCGCAGCGGTCGAGCGGGGGCTCGTCCATAGGACCCCTTCTCTTTTAACATTGCGCGCCGTGCTGACCGACGAACTTCACCGCCGCATCCTCTCCAGCCGGGTCTACGACGTCGCCCGGCACACCCCGCTCGAGGAGGCCTCCCTCCTCTCGCGGCGGCTCGGGAACACGATCCTGCTCAAGCGCGAGGACCTCCAGCCCGTCTTCAGCTTCAAGCTCCGCGGAGCCTACAACCGCATGGCCCACCTCTCCGAGGCAGAGTGCGCCCGCGGGGTGATCGCGGCGAGCGCCGGTAATCATGGGCAGGGCGTCGCGTACTCGGCGCGCACGCTGGGGATCCGGGCAGTGATCGTCATGCCCAACACCACCCCCCAGATCAAGGTCGATGCGGTGCGCAGCATGGGCGCGGAAGTGGTGCTGGTCGGGGACACCTATCCCGAAGCCAAGGCGCACAGCGACCAGCTTGCTGTCCGCTCCGGGCTCGCGCCCATCCATCCCTTCGACGACCCCCTCGTGATTGCCGGCCAGGGCACCATCGCCGACGAGCTGCTGCGCGATGCCGGCGGCCCGCTCGACGTCGTCTTCGTGCCGGTCGGCGGGGGCGGGCTGATCGCGGGGATCGCCGGCTACCTGGAGCACGCCGCACCGTCGGTCGAGGTAATCGGGGTCGAACCGTTCGAGGCGGACGCGATGTACCGCTCGCTGGCGGCGAATCGCCGCGTCACGCTGGACACGGTGGGGATCTTCGCCGACGGCGTCGCGGTCCAGGAGGTCGGCGAGCTGACGTTCGAGATCACGCGCAGGACCGTGGACACGATCCTGCGGGTCACGAACGACGAGATCTGCGCCGCGATCAAGGACATCTTCGAGGATACGCGCACGATCATGGAGCCCGCCGGGGCGCTCGGCATCGCGGGGCTCAAGCGCTGGGTAGAGGATACCGGAGCGCGTGGACGGCGCCTGGTCGCCATCTTGAGCGGCGCGAACATGAACTTCGAACGGCTCCGCTTTGTCGCGGAGCGGGCCGAGCTGGGCGAGGCCAGGGAGGCGATCTTAGCGGTCACGATCCCCGAGCGCCCGGGCTCGTTCCGTGCGTTCTGCGGAACCATCGGCCGACGCGTGGTGACCGAGTTCAACTACCGGCTGAGCGGCCGCGAGGAGGCGCACATCTTCGTGGGGGTCCGCGTGGAGTCGCGCGAGGATGCGGACGCGCTCGCACGCCAGCTGCGGCACGCGGGCTACAAGACCGTCGACCTCTCCGCCAACGAGATGGCCAAGCTCCATGTCCGGTACATGGTCGGGGGGCCGACACCGGCGGAGGTGGAGCACGAGATCGCCTGTCGCTTCGAGTTCCCCGAGCGCCCGGGCGCGCTGCTCCGCTTCCTGGACACGCTCGGTGGGCGATGGAACATCTCGCTCTTCCACTACCGCAACCACGGCGCCGACTTCGGCCGCGCGCTCGCTGGCTTCGAGGTCCCACCCGAGCAGCGCGGCAAGTTCCAGCGCTTCCTTCAGAGCCTCGGCTACCCCTGCGTGTGCGAGCCCGAGAACGACGCGTACCGGCTCTTCCTCGGGTGAGGGGGTACGCGAGTACGGACGAGCCGATCCGGTAGCGGAACAGCTCGCGCGTGGGCGCCATCTGGTAGTCCGCCTCGACCGTCGTCTCCACGAAAGACCGGCTGGGCTCGTCCCGCATGAATTGGCGCCACCTTGGTCGCTCGGTAATCCGCTGCCGCGGTCGAATCTTCCCGCCTGAGGACGGCCGGAAGCGCCAGCCGACGGCTCAGGCAGGGACGAACCGCCCGACGCCCTCCTCCGCCACCACCACCCGACCGAGTACTACGTCGCGCTCTTCAACAACCAGCCGATGGGGTTCTACTCGCTGGACGCGCTCGGGCGGGACGCACGCCGACACGGAGTGGAGGTACTGCTCCCGGACGTGAACGCGAGCCGGGTGACGTGCACGGTCGAGAGGGAGGCCCTCCGCGTGGGCCTCGGCTTCGTGCGCGACTGGGGGGAGGAGGTGTCGAAGCGGGTAGTCGAAGAGCGGGAGCGGGCAGGCCCCTACCGCTCGCTGGTGGACTTCCTGCGCCGCACCCCGGTGAGCCTCAAGCGTCCCGCGATCGAAAATCTGTATGGGTGGGGGGCTTCGACGCGTTCGGGCTCTCGCGCCGCCAGCTACTCTGGCAGGCAGGGCTCTGGCTCGGTCCCGAGTCCGATCCCGACCGGACCGGCGGACGCGACGACTACCCGCAGATCGAGCTCCCGCTTGACGACCCGTACGCCGGGCTCGCCTTCCCGGGGCTCGACGCCCCCGACAGGCTGGTGGCCGAGTACCGCATGCTCCACTTCGCCGCCTCGCTCCATCCGCTCACGCTGCTGCGTGGACAGCTCCCGGGCGACCTGGTCTCCTCGGACCGCTTCCCCGAGCTGCCGCAGCACGCCAGGGTGCGGGTGGCGGGGCTCGTGACGGCCCGGCAGCGGCCTGCCACCGCCAATGGCTATGTCTTTGTCCTGCTTGAAGATGAAACAGGGCCGATCAACGTGATCATGAAGCCGAAGATCTACCAGCGGGACCGCGCCACCGTGCGCATGGAGCCGTTTGTCCTGGTGTGCGGCCGGCTCCAAACGGACGGCGCCACCATGAACGTGGTCGCGTTCCGTGTGGATCCGCTGCGCATGGCTCCCGCGGTCCCGGACGAGAAATTGCAGCCCGGGCTTCCAGAAACACTCGAGTACTGGGGGAGCCGCACGCGGCCGACGACCAGCGCCTCTCGATACCTGACCGCGCTCCGCCAGTCGTCTCCGGGGATCAAGAGCTTCGGGTAGGGCTTGCGTGAATGCCACGGACGTCGAAGAGTGATGCGGCCGGGCAGCCCCTCCCCGCCCCAACTCCGACCCACATCCACCACCAACGAGGAGAAACCGCCGTGCACCTGTCTGTGAAGAACGTCGTGTCCACGGGAGCGCTCGCCGCCGCCCTCTCGCTCGGTGGGGTAGAGGGAGCATCCGCTCAGGCAGCCGGCGGAGGTGGACAACAGCGTCCAGCGGATCCGCCGATCGTCGCGCTCCGCAAGGCGCTCATGCGAACCAACACGCAGCACATGGCGGCCCTCCGTGCCCTGCTGTCGGGCGAGGTGAATCTTCCTCTCCATGTTCTGAAGCATACTCAGGCGCTCGCCGAGAACGGGACGATGCTGGGTCAGCTCTTCCCCGAGGAGGGCGTGACGACTCACGCCCAGTCCCGCGCCAAGGCCGAGATCTGGACCAACAAGGACGATTTTGCGGCCAAGGTCAGAGCGTTCCCCGACGCGACCCGGAATCTGAACGCGATCGCGCAGCGGGGCTTCAACGACCAGACGCTCGCCGCGCTCAACGAGGTCCAGCCCACTTGCGGCGGCTGCCATCGGGAGTACCGGGGTCCGGCGCTCACGCAGACCAACTGAGGGAAGGGGTTCGGCGGCTCGCGCCCCGCTCACGAGCCGCCGAACTCGCCGTCCAGCAGCTCGCGGATGCCCACCTCGAGGGCAATATCGCCCCGCCATCTGGGAAGGAGCGGGCGCTCCGGCGGATCCATTAGCTCGCGGGCACGGTAAGGGCGCATTCCCCATTCGGCGTCGAGCGGCGCTCCCGCCGCGCGTCCGACCAGCTCCACCAATTCGCGCAGGCTGCGCGCGCGCCCGCTGCGCACCGCCCAGCGCTCGCTCCCGGTGATCTCGCCGGCAACGAGTCGCTCGGCCGCACGCTCGTATGCCCGCGCGATGTCCTTGACGTGGACGAAATCGAGCCGCTGGAGCCCCTCGTTGAGCCCGACCCGCTCCCCTTCCTGGGCTGCCCCGCGCGAGCGCGTTCATCAGCTTGGGGCGGGGATTGCCGGGGCCGTAGCTCTCGTACAGCTCGATGGTGACCACGCGCAGCCCGGCCGCTTCCTCGTAGAATCGGACCAGATTGAGGTAGGCCTGCTTGGTGGCCGCGTAGAGGTTGGTCGGGTTGTAGTCCTCGTGCCGGTAGTGCTGCCAGGCCGTACCCGTGTTGACCAGCCGCGTGCGCCCGTGCACGCGCATCGCCTCGGCGAGCTGGACGCCCAACAGCAGGTTGCTGCCGATCAGATCCGCGACCTGCTCGGTGCGGTGCTCCGCGACGAAGAGCGAGGCCAGGTGGAAGACCACGTCGGGACGGCTCTCCCCGACGATGGTGAGCATCCGCTCCGTGCTGCCGTCGTGCGGGTGGCACGCTCCGGACATGCCTACGCTCACGGAGCCGGGGCGCACCAACGCGTGCACCTCCCACCCCGATCCGGCGAGGTGGCGCGCGAGCTGGGAGCCGATGACGCCCGTCGCGCCGGTGATCAGCGCACGCCGGAGGGGCCGCTCACCGAAACCGAGGTCAGGGCGCCGCCCAGACGTTGTTCGCCCGACGCGCATCCGGAAAGAGCCGCTCGGGATCGATCTCCACGCGGGTCACCTCCCCGGCCGAAGCGGGCAGCTCCAGTTCGGCGCGGTTCACCCCGGCGAGCCACGTATCCACCGGCACGGTGCGCTCGAACGTGCCCCCGCGCGTGGTCTCGACGCGCACGAGCGCGGGCATGGGCGCGAACCCCCGGTCCTCGATCACCACCACCGGCGCGCCCGCCCGCTCGGTGACCGCGCCCACCGCTTGGTCGAGCAGCCAGGTCTCGTAATAGAACGCGGTCCAGAACCAATCCAGATCCTGGTTCGCCACCCGCTCGAAGGTGGCAAACAGGTCCCAGGGAGTCGGGTGCTTGTACGCCCACTCCGCGATGAAGGCGCGCAGCGCGCGCTCGAATGTCTCGCTTCCGAGCAGCCCGCGCAGGGTGAGTAGGAGCGTGGCGGGCTTGGGGTACGACGCGACCCCGTAGGCGGGCCCCGGCTCGTAGTAGTTGCCGTGGGTCATCAGCGGCTGCTCGGCCTCCGCGCGGGCGGCGGCCAGGTAGCCCTCGCGCTCGCTTCCGTGCGCATCGTCTCCCGGGCGAAGGGCCGCGAGCGTCTCGTCCTCCAGAAAGGTCGCGGTTCCCTCGTCCAGCCACGCGTGGCGAGCCTCGTTGGTCCCGACGATCATCGGGAGCCACATGTGGGCGATCTCGTGCGCGGTCACTGCGAGTAGGCTGCGCGGAGCGGCGCCCCGGTAGACTCCGATGAGCGTGAGCATCGGGAATTCCATCCCGCCGCCGATCACGCCGTCGCCCTCGACCGACGTCATATGCGGCCACGGGTAGGGGAGCCCCGTGTAGCGCGAGTGCTGCTCCAGCGACCGCTTCGCGTAGAGAGCCTGCTGCCCCCAGAGCGGCGCGCGATCCGGGCGCCAGAAGCTGTGGACGAGCACGCGCTCCTCGCGCCCATCCCCGTCGCGGTCCGGCACGCGCGCGCTGGTCGCGTCCCAGCACTGCACGTTGGACGCGGTCCAGGTGAAGTCGCGCACGCTATCCGCGACGAAGCGGTACGTGAGCTGCGCGCCTCCAGCGGTGACTCCGCCGGCGCTCCGGTCCGCGCGCGTGGCCACGCGTACGATCGTGTCCGCGGAGGCGGCAGCGGCCAGGCGCGCACGCGTGCTTTCCGACCATACCTCGGGGGCGTTCACCAACTCCCCGGTGGCCATCACTGTCCAGCCCCCCGGCACCGTGAGGGTGACGTCGTAATCGCCGAACTCATCGTAGAACTCGGCCGCACCGAGGTACGGCTCCGCGTCCCACCCGATCAGGTCGTCATAGACCGCGATCTTCGGGAACCAGTAGCCGATGAAGTACATCTCCCGGTCGCTGTGTCCCACGCGCCCCGAGCTGCTCTGTGGGAACGTCAGCTCCCAGTCGATCTCGAGCGTCGCGGTGGCGCCGGCCTCGACGCCGCGCCGCGTGTACACGTAGAGCACCGTCCCGTCCCTCTCCCACGTCGCCTCGGCACCGTTGAGCACAACGCGCCGGAGCGTCACCCCATCGCTCACCTCCTGCTCCTCGTTCCGGATGGCTCCGGGGCGATGGATGTCCAGATAGAGATGGAGCACCAGCAGCGAGAGGGTGTCCGGAGAGCGGTTGAGGTAACGGATCGTCTCCGAGCCGGTGATCAGTCCGGTCGCGGGATCGAGCTCGGCGCGAATCTGGTAGCACGCGTGGTTGCGCCAGTACGCGGCGGCCGGCCGGCCGGCCGCACTGCGCGTCCCCGCGGCCAGCGCCCGGCGGTACGCGGGCGGCGGCACGACCGGCCCGGGCACCGGCCGCACCATGCGGGGCGCCGGCTGCGCCACCAGTGCCCCGCTCGCGAGCGCGACCGCGACGAGGCCGCACGCGAGCCAGCGCCCCCTGCCACTCACCGCTCCGGCTCCGCTCGTGCCTTGCTCGCGACCCAGCGTTCGACCCCCTTCCAGTCGTTGTACGCGCGGAAGACGTCGTAGTAGCGATCCACCCAGGCGCGCGGCCGAACCTCGGCGAGCGCTGCGCGCGACTCCTCGTCGTAAGCCATCGCGTCCTGCTCGGCTTGGCCCTGCGCGAGTGCCTGCCGGACCCGCGCCTCCAACCGATCCAGCTCCTCCTGCAGCCGCTGCGTGCGCACCTCGACGTCGGGATGGAGCCCAAAATGCGCGACCCCCGCGCGCTCCGCGCCGATCGCCCTCAGCGCGACCAGCGTCTGCCGCCACGCGTCCAAGTCCACGGCCGGGGGAGGTGTCGGGGCATGGGTGGCTGCTGCGGGCGCGAGCACGATGCCGAGCGCGTCGCCCGTGAACACTGTACCGTCGCCTTCGTGCAGGTACGCCAGGTGGTGCGCGATGTGCCCCGGAGTGGGGAACGCGCGCACGCGGCGGAGCGGACCGCGCATCCCTGGCTCCCACGTCTCGAGCGCGTCTCGCGGCACTGGGCGGGTCACGCCGAACAGCTCGTCGTGCACCGCGCCGAAGGTACGACGCGTGCTCGAGACCAGCCGCTCCGGATCCGCCATGTGAGGCGCCCCGTCCCGGTGGACGTGCACGCGGAGATCGGGGTTCGCGGCGGCGAGGTCGCCGGCCGCGCCCGCGTGGTCGAGGTGCACGTGGGTGAGCAGCACGTGGCGCACGTCCCCGAGCCCGAGCCCCAGCTTCGCGAGCTCCGCGCGCAGCCGCGGCAGGGTGGAGCTCGGGCCCGGGTCCACCAGCGCGGGCTCCTCGTTCAGGATCAGGTAGCTCGCCACCGCGCCGGCCAGCCCGTGGTGGTTCAGGTCGATCGCCTGGACGGTCATCGGCGCACTCCGCGCCCAGTGGATACGCGGAGGGGGCACTCCGACCGGAACGCCCCCCGAGCCGAGCCGCCGTGGGGCCGCGTCAGCCGCGCTTCTCGAGCGGTACGAACTCGCGCTCGTCCGATCCGACATACACCTGGCGCGGCCGCGCGATCTTCTGCTCGGGATCGAGCACCATCTCCTCCCACTGCGCGAGCCACCCCGCGGTCCGCGGGATCGCGAACAGGACCGGGAACATCTCCTCGGGAAAGCCCATGGCCTGATAGATGATGCCCGAATAGAAGTCCACGTTCGGGTACAGGTTGCGCTCGATGAAATAATCCTCGCTGAGTGCGATGCGCTCCAGCTCGAGCGCGATGTCGAGGAGTCGATTGCGTCCCGTGACCTCGAACACTTCGTCGGCGGTACGCTTGATGATGCTGGCCCGCGGATCATACGTCTTGTACACGCGGTGGCCGAAGCCCATCAGTCTCTCCTCCTTTCTCTTTACCTTTTCGAGGAAGTCCGGAACCCGGTCCACGCTGCCGATCCGCGCGAGCATCCGCAGCACCGCCTCGTTCGCTCCCCCGTGCAGCGGACCGTAGAGCGCTGCCATCGAGCCGGCGAGCGCAACGAAAGGATCCGCCTCGGAGGATCCGATCACGCGCATGGTCGTTGTCGAGCAATTCTGCTCGTGATCGGCATGCAGAATAAAGAGCACGTCGAGCGCGCGCTCGAGTACGGGATTCGGCCGGTACTCATTGACGCCGATCCGGTACAGCATGTTCAGGAAGTTCGCCGTGTAGGAGACCTCCTTCTCCGGATACACGTACGGCAGCCCCTTATGGTGGCGGAACGCGAACGCCGCCAACGTCGGGATCTTCGCGATGGCACGCACGACCTGGATCCAGCGGGCCTCGGCGTCCCGCACCCGCTTGCTGTCGGGATAGAACGTCGACAGCGCCGCCACGGAGCTGCACAGGATCCCCATCGCGTGCGCGTCGTAACGGAAGCCATCCAATACCTTCAGGATATTCTCGTGCACGTAGGTGTGGAATGTCACCTGCTGCACGAAATCGTCGAGCTGATTCTGGGTCGGCAGTTCGCCCTTGAGGATCAGATACGCGACTTCGAGATAGCTGGCACGTTCGGCGAGCTGCTCGATCGGATAGCCCCGGTACCAGAGGATCCCCCTGTCCCCGTCGATGAAGGTAATGGCGCTCCGCGTCGAGACCGTGTTGGTGTAGGCCGGATCGTAGGCCATCATCCCGAAGTCGTCGTCAGTGACCCTGATCTCGCGCAGGTCCATCGCGCGAATCACGTTGCCTTCGAGGATCTCGACCTCGTAGTCCCTCCCCGTCCGGTTGTCCCGGATCGACAGGGTGTTGCGCGCACACTTCCCTTTATCTGCCATTGCATTGCTCCTCCGTCGAGGCGATCTCGGCGCCCGGTGCCGGGCGCTGCAGTTCTCCGGCGCCGTGAAAACGCGATAGTATAGGGCGCTACTCCATACGCCCCAAGCCGTTCGGCTACGTAAATTCGGATCCCCTCCTCCGTCACCGGGCGTACGGGCCGACACGCGCCGCCGGGCAACGGTTCCTCCGCGTCAACGAACCCTCACGCGGAGGACCGACCATGTCCCGCTCCATCCCGCACTCCCCCCGAGCGCTCGCGCTCCTGGCCTGCACCGTTCCGGGCACCGCCCTTCCCGCACCCGTGGCCGCACAGGAGCCGCCCGCGGTGCCCGCCGAGCGGCAGGCACGCAAGCTTCCGCGACAGAAGCTCGCGGGACCCCGCTTCGGCTTCACCACCTTTACCGGACAGGTCACGGATCAGCGCGATCAGGCCAGGCTGGAGCCGATGATGACGCAGTTCGGATGGCAGTGGGAGACTCAGATCCTCTCGCTCACCGGTGGCCACCAGGTGTTGATGGAGTGGGTGCTCCTGGTGGGCGGCGTGGAGCAGGACGAGTCCAACCTGTCGCTGGGATGGCTGACCGGATATCGGCTGCCCCGAGGATTGGAGATCGGCGTGGGCCCGAACTTCAGCTACAACAAGGACACCAAGAACATCACGACCAGCACGGTGTTCGCGGGCGGGGCGACCATCCCGTTCGGCGATCTCTACCTGCCGATCAACCTGGCGGTCGGTGCCGCGCGTGCTTGCCCGGGGAGCATGCGCCCCTCTAGTCTCCCGACTCAGAGGTCCGTAGCCGAGTCCTGCCGCCCCCCGCGCCCCCAGCGCGGCACGGTCGCTGCACTTCCCCTCGGTCGGGGGGTAGGCATGGAACGGAGTCGCTCCGGCGGCCGTTACAATTCGGGAGGTCTGGAATGAAGGAGTACGCCTGCCGACTGGGCTGGAGCCTCGCTCTCTTGGTAGGCGCGCTGGTCCTATGGTATCTGTGGAATCTGCTGCTCGAAGTCAGCAACGCGATGATCGAGCGGCTGGGCCCGTGGTCGCTGGTGATCGTGGGAGTCATGACCCTGCTGCTCGCGGTCGTCTGGGTGCGGTACGGCGCGGCCGGATCCCTCCTCAAGCGCTGGGGCGTGACGATCAAGCCCGCGGTACCTGAGGACGCAGCCCAGGACGGAGGCGACGGCTCCGGCAACGCCGACGTCCAGGGTACCGCGCGGGAGTGGACGAAGCGAGCTCAGTAGCGACGCGCCGAACTCGCGGGTTCCTCAGGCGCCATCCAGGCGCGCGCCAGGCACCGGGACGCTCGCCGACCTCGATTGAGGGGGTCGGTCTCGGGACGTTATGAAGCCGGACCCGCTGCCGCGGCGCCCGTCATGGAGAATGGATGGCGAGCATCGCGCGTCCGCTGGATTCCCCTCCCCCCGACCCTCGCGCAGGTGCTCCCCAGGAACCGACTCTGGAAGGTCATTTGCGCGTCGGCCGCCGGGACCGTCATCGAGTGGTACGACTTCCATATCTTCGGAAGTCTTGCGACCACGATCTCGCCGCCGGCCAGCGGCAACATCTACGCCGGCCTCTACCATCCGATCGTGACCTCGGTGGTGACGTCGGCGGTGGGCTCGCTCCTGCTGCGGGAAACTCGCCACGTGCGCATCCGGCACGAGGTAGCACAGCCGCACGAAGGCTGAAGGGCGGCCCGCCCCGCCGTGCCTGACGCCGTCGTGGTCGGTGCCGGCCCGAACGGGCTCAGCGCCGCGATCGAGCTGGCGCGCGCCGGCATCTCGGTCCGGGTGCTCGAGGCCGCCGAGGAGATCGGGGGCGGAGCGCGATCGGCAGAGCTCACGCTGCCGGGTTTCGTTCACGACCTCTGCTCGGGCATCCATCCGATGGGGGCGCTCTCCCCCTTCTGGCGCGAGCTCGCCCTCGAGCGCTGGGGAGTGCAGTGGCTCGAGCCCGAGATCGCGCTCGCACATCCCCTCGAGGAGGACGAGCCCGCGCTGCTCCATCGCAGCCTCGAGGACACCGCGCGCGAGCTGGGGGAGGACGGGCCGGCGTACGATCGGCTGCTCCGGCCCTTCCTGGAGCGCGGCGAAGCGCTCTTCCGTGACATCCTGCGCCCGATCCGCCTTCCGCGCCACCCGTTCCTGCTCGCCCGGTTCGGCACGGCCGCGCTCCGCTCGAGCGACGCGGTCGCGCGGCGCTTCCGCACCTCACGCGCTCGCGCGCTGTTCGGAGGATGCGCGGGCCATTCGCTCCTTCCGCTCGACTCCCCCGGGACCGCCTCCTTCGCGCTCGCACTCCTGCTCTCCGCCCACCTGGTGAGCTGGCCCTGCGCGCGCGGCGGGTCGGCGCGCATCGTTGGAGTACTGGCGGCCTGCCTGCGGAGGCTGGGGGGAGAGATCGAGGTCGGCCGCCCGGTCCGCACGCTGGCGGACGTGCCCGCGTCGCGGGCGGTGCTGTTCGACCTCAGCCCGCGCCAGGTGGTCGCAATCGCCGGAGGCGAGCTGCCACCGCGCTACCGGCGCGCGCTCGAGCGCTACCGCCACGGCGCGGGCGTCTTCAAGCTGGACTGGGCGCTCGACGGCCCAATTCCATGGCACGCGGAGGCATGCCGCAAGGCCGGGACCGTGCATGTGGGCGGCCCGTACGAGGCGATCGCCGTCAGTGAGATGCAGAGCTGCAGGGGAGAGCATCCGGAGCGTCCGTTCGTGGTCGTCGCCCAGCACAGCCTCTTCGATTCCACCCGCGCCCCGGCAGGCCAGCACACGGGATGGGCGTACGTGCACGTCCCGCACGGATCGGACGTGGACATGACCGACGCGGTCGAGCGGCAGATCGAGCGGTTCGCCCCCGGCTTTCGCGACCGCATCCTCGCACGCCACGCGCGCACGGCGCGCGCGCTCGAGCGCCACAACGCGGCCATGATCGGAGGGGACCTAGCAGGCGGAGCGAATACGCTGCGCCAGTTTCTGGCGCGGCCGGTACCGAAGTGGGACCCGTATGCCACGCCCAATCCGCGCTTCTATATCTGCTCCGCCTCGACACCGCCCGGTGGCGGGGTGCACGGGATGTGCGGGTACCACGCCGCCCGTTCTGCCCTGCGCCGCAGCTTCGGGCGCGCACCCGACGAGACCTCAGAGTCTCCCGCACACACAGACCGCTCGTGGCGCACGGGGTAGGACGGATTTCCCGAACGTGGTCTCGACGGAGGTCGCGGCACAGCGCAGTGCCTTCGGCGCGGGCGTGGTTTCGTGCGCTTCGGGAACCCACCGGAGCGACGACCCCCTTCGGTCCGTGCGGACGTGCTTCTCCGATTACCAAGGAGGTAGATCATGACCAGCCTCTCCCGCTCCATCCCCGGCGCCGTCGCCCTGGCAGTGGTTCTCGTCCTCGGTGCCTGCGGGCGCGAGGCCCCGGAGGACGCCGACGAGGTGCCGGCCGGCGGTGCCCCGGCGACCGAGGCCGCGCTCCCGGATACCACTCCGGATGCGGTGTGGGCGTACCTGCAGGAGCAGAACTACACATCCTGGCCGATGTGGCCGGGAACGAGCGCGCTCTATGCTGGCACCGAGCCGCACGGGATGCTCCTCACCACCTACGTCAATCCGGTCATGCAGCGCGCGCTGGAATCAGGCTCCACGACCGGGCTTCCGGACGGCGCGGGTGGGCCGAATGACTCCCGCGGCGGCTAGACCCCCGCGGCGTCGAGCGCCGCGAGCACGCGCTCGGCCCGGAAGGGCACTCGCCGGAGCCGCACGCCGGTCGCGTCGTAGATCGCATTCGCGACTGCCGCGACCACTGGCCGAATAGACGCCTCACCCGCTCCGTAGGGGGGGAGGTCAGGTCGGTCGGGGTTCGGATCCCCGTTCACGACCACGACGTCGATCCTTTCCGGCGCGTCCCGATGCCGGAGCGTGGGATGGCTGACCCAATCCACACTCGTCAACTTCTCGGTATCGAACTGGACCTCCTCGTACAAAGTGCGGCTCAGGCCATGGAGCAGATTTCCCTGGATAGCGCTCTCGAGCCCGTTCGGGTTGATCACGAGCCCGCAGTCGTGGGCGCAGAGCATGCGCTTCGTCCAGACTCGTCCACTTGCACGGTCCACTTCCACTTCGGCGATCACGGCCACCGTCGTGCGGCTGCGGTTCGAGTAAGCGATGCCTCGTCCGGTCAGGGTGCTCCCCGTCCGCACGGCCTTCGGCGACGGCCGCCGGTCCCAGCCGTAGGCCGTCGCCGCCGCCTCGACCACCGCAATGGAGCGAGCCCGCATGAAGGCCTCGTCGTCCTGGCGGCTTCCTCGAAGGAGCCTTAGCCGAAACTCGACGGGATCGCTATTCGCCGCGTGGGCCAGATCGTCGATGAAGGACTCGCTAGCGAAGTGAATCTGCGGACCGTTCGGGTCGCGTAGGTTTCCGGTGCGGAGCGGCGTCTCGAACGCTTGCGGGAGGCGCACCACGTGCGTCTCGGTGCGCCGGTTGGGAATGGCGTACGAGTTGTCGGGCCCGCGCGCGCCACCCGCGGAAGGGCGGTCCGGCCGGATCCCCATGAGCTGCGCGATGAGCACCGTGTCGGGCCCGTTGTACCCAACGTGGGCGTAGTTGGCGATCCGCGCGCGGTAATCCAGCGCGACGAGGTTGCCCGCGGCGTCGAGCCCGCCGCGCAGCGTAAACGCGAAGGCCGGGCCTTTGGTGTCCCACGCCGTCTCCTCGTGCCTCATCCACTGGACCCGCACGGGACGGCCGAGCTCCTTGGCCAGAAACGCCGCCTCGAACCCGGCATCGTCGGCAGCCGTGCGACCGTAGAGCTGAGGACCTTCGGTCCAGATCACCCGGACCTGCTCCCGGTCCATGCCGAGGAATTCGGCCACCCCGGTTCTCAGACTGTACGCCTTCATGTCGTTGGAGTAGATCGTCATCTGGCCGTCGGACGGATCGGCCAGGGCGTGGGCGGGACCGATCGCGGTGTGCCCCTGGAACGGGAAGTCGTACTCAGCCTCCACAATCGTGGCCGCCGTGGCCAGCGCTCCATCGGGATCCCCCTCCATGTCGGCGGACGGAGCGGTAACCGGAGTCTCGCTCCGCAGGTACGTGAAGAGGTCCTCCGACGATGGGAACGGTCGGGTGGCCGGGGGCTGCCACTCGACCTCGAGCCGGCGCGCCGCCTCGATGGCCTGTTCCTCCCGCTCGCAGATCACGGCGACGTAGTTGCCTCGACTCACGACCCGCACGAATCCCGGCAGGTCCCGGACCGACGACTCGTCGATGCCGATCAGCGTGGCTCCCACCACGGGTGGCCGGACGTTCCGCGCGTGGATCATGCCGGGAACCTTGGCGTCCACGGCCCATTTGAGCGATCCGTCCACCTTGCCGGGAATGTCGTAGCGTGGGATGGGTCGGCCCACAAGCCTCAGATCCTGCACACGCTTGACGTCCGCCGTTCCAGTCGTCTCGTTTACGTTCCTACCCGTCAGCGCGATGTCGAAGCGCCCTCCACCCACGAGCTCCCCGTACGTGACGCGCCTGGACGGATTCCGTCGCACCGTGATCACGCCCTCGCTCGCGGCCAGCTCAGCCACCGGCGCATCCAGTCGCTCCGACGCTATCTCCAGGAGGACCCGCCGCGCCTCGGCGGCGACCCGACGCGCGGGCCAGGCGTCACGCTCGATCGCGTCCGAGCCTCCCGACCCTCCCTGGTCGACCGTGACGTCGGTGCGGCCCATGACCAATGACGTGTTCTCGTAGGCGATGTCCAGTTCGTCGCTCATCATCTGACGGATGGCGGTTCCGGTTCCCTGTCCTCCGTCCGTCTTCCCTACGTAGAATGTCGCCGAGCCGTCCTCGCGAACGACGAGCCAAGAGTCAAGCTGGCGGAAGTCGACGTCCGGATACGGCCCCGTTGCTGCCCGACTCGCGGAACCGGAGTGCCATACGAAGGGAGCGACATCTGCCGTCCACGCGCTGAACACGAAGAGTCCGGAGTGCTGCAGGAATTCGCGTCGCGTGGTCTTCCCATCCCAGCGGTCGAGCGCCTGGGCGATCCCCTCCGGAGTGTTGGTGATCTTCCTCATCGGTCACCTCCCGCGGTTCCGGAGGCCGACGGCCCGGCCGCGATCGCCTCGGCCGCCCGCCGCACGGCTGCCTGGATCCGGTAGTACGTCATGCATCGGCAGATGATGCCGTTCATACCCTGCCGGAGCTCGACGTCCGTCGGATTCGGGTTTCGGTCCAAAAGCGCCTTGGCGGTCATGATTTGACCGTTCTGACAGTAACCGCACTGTGGCACCTGCTCCTCGATCCAAGCCTGCTGAACGGGATGCAGCAAACCGTCCCTCGAGAGACCTTCGAGCGTGGTGACCTCACCCTCGACAGCCGACGCAGGCGTCACGCAGGATCGCACCGGAGTGCCATCGATGAGCACCGTGCATACCCCGCACTGTCCGAGCCCGCAGCCGAAGCGGGGGCCCCTGAGTCCGAGATCGTTTCTGAGGATGTACAGCAACGGTGCGGCGGGATCGACGTCGAGCGTGTGCGTTTCGCCGTTGACCGTGAGGGTGAACGCGCGCATACGGTGCCTTCTCCACGGATACGGGAATCCGGGCGGCTCCCGGGCGAGATGGGACAAGGCTTACACTGACCCGGGACCTAGGCAGTGTCAAGCGAGGCGTCGGTCCACCAGCGGCTAGCGCGGCAGCCAGAAGCTCGCCTTCACGGAAGGTAATTTCAGCAGGTATGTAAAAAGCGGGAGGCGGTGACACCTTTTGGTTGTGCGATCAACCACGGGCCTCAGGCCCGCACGAACGGAGCCACCGCCGTGTCGAAGGAAAGCACCGAGGGATTCGCCAAGTCAAGCGTGGTGTGGGAACAGCTGGGGACGTACGCCCGCACGCGCGTCCAGGAGTTCCTTCAGCAGCTCCTGGAGCGGGAGGTCGACGAGCTGCTGGGCAGGAGGAAGTCGCAGCGGCGGTCGCCGGACACGCCGGCGGTCTACCGGAACGGGCATGGGAAGCGCCCGGCCCATCACCTCGATCACCTCGTCGACCGCGAGCTCCGTCCGCTCCACCAGCTCCATCGGCATCAGGAACTGGCCCTCGCGCCTCAGGAACTCCGCGACCACCTGCTTGTTCACCCGCTCCGCGACCTCGTACGTTTTCCTCATCGTGGTGGCTCACGTTTGGGGTTTACAGCCCACCCGAGCCTACCGACCCGGGACCCCCGGAGCCACCCGCCACTGTCTCAGCCGCCGCCTGCGAGGTGCTGATGCGCCGTGTTCTCGGTGTGATCGTCGTTCTGGTTCTCGGGCTCCTTCGGCCCACCGGAGCGTCCTCACAGCGTGCGCTCGAGGTGAACG
>Ga0310123_10001409_pt1 | contig 20025 bp, 12 predicted proteins | sample CB6_AW_1057_MG_FD_203505 | JGI IMG/M metagenome (GOLD analysis project Ga0310123, IMG submission 203505) | Marine microbial communities from Western Arctic Ocean, Canada - CB6_AW_1057 | ecosystem: Environmental > Aquatic > Marine > Oceanic | place: Canada: Western Arctic Ocean | collected... | reverse complement strand
TCGCCGGAAGCCATGGGGATCCCTGCGGGATGAGAGGAGAAAAGGAGTCGTGAGGGGTGGTGACGAACGATGTTGCGGAGGGGAGGCAATTCTGCGAGTCGATTCCGGTGGTGTCAACCGCGGCTCCGCTGCGACGAAGCCCCAGGTGGGTGCGAGCCTGGAGATGAGGATTCCGCGGTTTGAGCGGTTGAGCCGAGACGACTAGAATCGACGGACACAGCGAGAGTGGCGGAATTGGCAGACGCGCCAGATTTAGGATCTGGTTCCCGATTGGGATTGGGGGTTCGAGTCCCCCCTCTCGCACTTTGTTCTCATCGCCGCTCGCAGGGTCACACGAGTAGGCTGTGAGTGAGCCTGAGATGGCCTTTGGGAATGAATCTGGAGAGAGCTGTGATGTTGCATCGATCACCTTCAGCAATATGCCTCCTGGCTATTGCTCTATCCTGTTCGATGGTGACTGCCCAGGGCATCAACGCTCCAGAACAACGGGAGTCGTCGCTTAAAGGCACTTACTACAAGGCCGTTGTGCCGGACACGCTGGACCTGTCAGAACGGGCCCGGCTGGCTGTGAATGCGATTACAGGAGCTGCCGACCCTCACAACAACTACGAAGTGTTTCAATGTGGACACTGCGATCAGCAGCCGGCGAACTTCAACCACAACCACGGGGGGCCGTGTCTGTCGAAGGCGATCGACGTGATTCCGCGGATGAGACGCATGAGCGGCAGCCGACAGAATGAAGACTTCGACCGGAAGATCGTCAACAGCATGCTGAGGGATGTCGACGAAAACGGGCTCTGGTGGATCAAGGGGGAGGGGCGGCCGTGGCGGCATCAGTTCGGCGAGAAGACGTACTGGCCGTTTCCGCAGGGGCGATTGATTGTTGGCCTGCTGGCGTGGCACGACTACGACCGCAATCCGAATTGGCTGCCGATTGCCGAGAAACTGGTCATGGGACTCCACCGGGTCACGGGACAAAACAAACAGCGAGCCTGGTTCCAGAACAGCAGCGAGCCAGACCTGGGACTGGCGGGTTTTGCGGAGAGCTACGAGAAATCAAAACGCAGCACGATGCGATACCAGCTGTTCCTGGAAGCCGCTCCACAGAAGGGCGGTGGCAGTTGGTCCGTCGATCGCGTCACGCTGGAGTATCCGGGAACCAAGAGAGTTGCTCTCGACGACGACTTCAGTTCGGCAAACATCAAGAAGTCGAATTGGGTCACCATCGTCAATGACGATGGTGCGTCGATTCTGCAGAAAGCCGGCGCGCTGCGGTTCGAGAATCGGACCGTGAACCGCTATCGCTGGAACACGCAGATTGTTCACACTCGCAGTTCGTTCCCCGTAGTGGAAAAGGGTCACGGATTGCGGGTGACCCTACACATCAAAGGCAACCGGAACGCACATTACATCGTTGGTCTGCTTCCGGAATTCAAGAAGTATCCAGGGCGTGAGACGCCGAAGCCCCCTTTCGGATTTCACCAGTCTGCGGGGGACAAGCGACTGCTGTATCCGATGAGGTCCGACTTCAACGTGCCCGTCGACATTGGCGGTCGGAATTCGAACTACGCCATTCGCATCACGCTCGGCGGGGAGTCCGGTGTTCTCTGGGAATACGACCTTCGCGATAGCAACGGTTGGCAAACGGCTCGCAAGGGGCAAAGTTCGGCTGGTGAACCAGGCGCCGTGGAGATGCAAGTCAACGGGAATCCACTACGAGCGCTCTCGCAGTGGTACGCACAGACCGGCGACAAGGACTCCCGACAACTCGCGGCAAAGGTCGCCCACTTCATGACCAAGCGCGGACTCTGGGGCAGCACGGCCGAAGGTCCCAGCATGGCCGAGCCTTACGAGCACGCGAGATGGCAGGGCCATTTCCATTGGTTTGCGACGGGGGTGGTTGGTCTGGCCGACTACGCTACGACGACCAACGACGTGCAATTGCTACGGTACTTGAAATCGTACTACGAGTATTCGCGACAGTTCGGCATCGTACGGATCGGGTTCTTTCCCGCGGTCGTCTCACCGTTGGCTCAGCGGCGGAGTGCCAGCCAGCGGATCTACGGCGGAACCGGACAGAATGACGAAGGTTGTGCCCTGGCGGACATGATCGACATTGCCATCATGCTGTCCGAGGCGGGAGTGGGTGACTACTGGGACGACATTGATTCGATGGTCCGCAATCACCTCGTCGAGCATCAGTTGCTTGACCGGCAACGGTTGAAGCACATTGTCTCGCATTCTCCGAAATTCAAGATGCTACCCCGCATCAACAACACCGAGAACGTGATCGAACGAAACATCGGCGCGTTCGCGTCCTGCGCCGAACCGACGAAGATGTACGCGTGGTGGACCATGTGTTGCAACGCCAACATGATGCTCGCCATGCACAAGGCGTGGGACGGCATTGTGCGATTCGACAACGGTCTGGCGCAGGTGAACCTGCTGCTCAACCGCGCTTCACCCTGGGTCGACATCGACAGCCACCTGCCGTACGAGGGCAAAGTTGTCCTCAGGAACAAAACAGCTGAGCGAATGAGCGTACGAATGCCGTTGTGGGTCGACCGGAAAGCGTTGCGTTGCGAAGTGAACGGACAAAAGGTTCCGCTGCGTTGGCTGGGCCGTCAACTACAGATAGAAGCCCTTCGACCCAAAGACACGATCACCGTCACGTTTCCGATGGTGAAAACAATCGAAAAGCACACCGAACGCACCTACAACACGACCTATACCTGCCGCTTCAAAGGGAACACGCTGATCGACATCTCACCACGCCCGCAAGAATTCAGCCTGAAACGCATCAGTTCGGACGATGGCAGGTTCACCGAATTGAACAAAGAGATGGCTTATCCGCTCTACCAGCGAGCCCACCTGAAAGCGAACACGGCGCCCACGAAAGAAGTCACACGGTACGTCCATCAACACTGACAGTCGTGGCTTCCCATTTCCGGTCCCTCCGGCTCGACGACCAGCACGTCCTTGGCCGGTCAGGATCTGCTCAGGATCCTGTCGATCGGATTCCCGCCCAAGACAACCGGCCGGGGCCGATCGAGACGGTCGTAGACCATTGTGTTCTCACTGATGCCCATCGCCTTCAAGACCGTCGCACAGACATCGCGGGGATGGACCGGGTTGCTTTTGACATACGCAGCATTCTGGTCCGAGGCACCGTACTCCGAGCCACCCTGGATCCCGGCGCCAAACAGCAGATTGCTGTAGCAGTGTGTCCAGTGATCCCGTCCCGATTTCTGGTTGATATTGGGTGTTCTGCCAAAGTCGCTGGTGATCAGGAGGAGCGTCTCTTGGAGCAGGCCGTGGCGTTCCAGGTCCGTCAGCAGGGCGTGGACCGCACGGTCCAGGCCAGGCAGGTTCCGTTCGCGGAGCACCTCGAAGTTGTAACCGTGGGTGTCCCATCCGTAGTCGTAGCTGCCCGGACGGACCGAGTAGTTGTCCCAGAACACGTTAACGAACTGCATGCCGGCCTGGACCAGGCGCCGGGCGACCAGGCAACTGTTGCCGAACAGACTGGAGCCGTAAAGGTCCCGCGTCTTGCCGGACTCGCCAGCCAGGTCAAATGCGTCGCGTACTCGGTTGGTTGTGAGCAGGCCAAACGCTTGCTGGTGGCGTCGATCGAACTTGGCGACACTCGAATCGTCATCAATGACCGCCCGAGTCCTCGATCCAGAGCCTGCCTGAGATCCCACCGCTGATTCAGTCGACCGCTCACGGACTTTTCGTTGGTTAACTGGGGATAGCCCATCGTCGTGGGGATATTCTGCCAATCCCGCAACACGGCTCCCTTTTCGTACCAGGCCACCGGTTCGCTGCACAACGGATCGAATTGCTTGCCGAGCCAGCCGGAATAGATTCCCGGTCGTCGCCAATTCTCACCCCACCCCAGATGATGCGGCAGGCAGAAGTAAGTTGGCAGCACGCTGCGGCCACGGTGTTCCGGCTTGTTCTGGTGAAAATACTCGACGATCGACCCCATGCTCGGGGGATGGTTGATGTCCTCGACCAACTGGTTCGGCACAAGGCCCTCGTGGCCCGAGAACGCTGGCACGGAATTGTGGCATCCGCTCTGATGACTCACGCTGCGGATGACTGCCGACTTGTGCATCCACTTGCTCATCAAAGGCAAGTGTTCACACACGTGGGTCCCGGGTGTCGAAGTTGAAATCACACCGAATTCGCTGCGGCTGGTGCTCGGCCCCTGGGGTTTCATGTCGTACATGTCCTGCGTCGCAGCACCACCGTGCAGGTACAGCAGGATCACGTGCTTGGCCGGCCCCGAGCCGAGACCGGAAATCACTTTGCCATTGGGAGCAGCCGCGACATTTTTCGCCAGGCCACCGATCGAGCCCGCCACCCCGGTCGCCATCAAGTGACGGCGGGTGAGCTTGCTGTTCGTTGAGAGGAACTGCTGTGTCACGGATTCGAACTGACAAACATCCCAAAACCCCGTCCAGAACAAACAACGTCCAAGACACTGACCCGAGCATAGCCGTCGAGGGACAAAATCAACAAAGCCAATCGGGCGGATTTGCAGCAAGTCAACGCAAGAAATCGAGGCAAACCACCTCCGCTTTCTGTCATCTCCGTATGGATCGGTCTGATCCTGAGACTCAAGTGGCGAGAACCCAACCCTTGTCGAAATTCAAACAGCGACAAGTCAAAAACAAAGCATCTTGAGTGATCCGGAAGGGGACGTTCCAGCTCGGAGTAGCAAACCGCACGGTTTCGACATCTGTCGGTCAGTTTACAAGTACGTCACAAGGCCATTGCCGGTTGCATGCCACCGTACTTCTGACGCCAGCGATAGGAGGTCTGCACGGTGATTTCCAGGGCCCGGCAGGCTTCTTCGACGGTCTTGCCCTGGCCCAGTTCCACATTGGCCTGACGCAGCTTGCCGATGATCTGGTCCACGCTGTGACCTTTTCTGGACATCTCGAGAATCTCCTTTCCGGATCACTCAGATCCGGGTGATCCTCTCATTTCCACTGGTACAACGGGAGGAGGTAAGGTCAGCGGATCTTCTGGCCACGCTCACCTCGAGCAGCTGGACCCAGCAAACCGATGCTCCGCGTTCACTCTCCTCAATTTTTACGCAACTAGTGCTCCGTAACCGAGAAAATACAGATATGGCCTGCCGGTTGTCGCCAGAACGCGCGCCGGCTCACCACATCTCGTAGGCATCCTGCCCAGAACGACACTCTGACCACAGCATTCCCAGGAAAACTCAACCATGGCCATTCTGAAACTCGGAAGCAGAGGCGACGAAGTCATGCGTCTGCACACGGCACTGCACGCCAGCCTTCCCGGGTAGACCAGGTACTTCATGATCGATGTGTTCAACTCGACGACGCTCGACGCTGTCAAGTTGTTCCAGAAACAGGCATGTATCCAGGTCGATGGACTTGTAGGGCCAGAGACAACATCCGCCCTGGCCATGTCCATCACCGATAGTCCTTATACACCTCGTGTCCGGGGAATCGCTGAACCTATCCCCTGCCGATGCGGCGAAGTTTCAGACCATCAATGGTTCATGCGAATGGACCATCACGTCGGGAGAGTATGTGGAGTTGCAGCGGTTCGGAACTTCAGCGGCCAACAACGATATCGTTGTCTACTACGTCGACCGGTTTTCGGAGAATATCAACGGGTGCGGAGGACACCTGCGAGCTCGACCCGCATGCGTTGTTGCGAAAGCCGGAACACGGTGGTGCACCGCGCACGAGGTGTGCCATGGGCTCCTGGACTCCACGTTCAATCCGGTCCACATGGCGCCAACAACCAACCTGATGCACCCCGTCGACATTCAACGATCGACACCGACCTTGACCGCTGCCCAGCTAACGGGGATCAAGGCATCACACCTGTGCCGAACAATCTGACAGCCTGCTCAAACACCCGCTTCTCCTCTTGAATTACCTGACGCACCGATTCCCGCTGCCGACGGCGTGGTGGGCATCACCTCGACCACAACCCGGAGATCCACACCACCATGAAACAAAAACCGCCACCAAAGACCGTGCCAAGGAAGATCGCGATCAAGAAGAGCAAGACGGCTCAGATGGATATCTTGATCGAAGCCCAGGTTGTGGCTGACAAACCCAATCCGGGAATCAAAGGCGCCGCAACATCCTCAACACAAGTCGGTAGGATCCCCCAGCGGGGCGGCACTCCCGCGGTCTGGGCTTCACCGTCGTATTCCTGGGCAAGCAAGAACGGGAAGAAGACAGTCACGAAGATCGACACCCCTGCGACACTGCATTTCACACTAGAGATCCAGACCTTCTACGGCCCCAACGCAAGTCCGACACAGACGTCCGTCTACGGAAGGGGGACAACGACGCAGGATGAAGCCACTGGCAACACCAGCCTCGGGTTTCACGAATCCTGTCACCAGAACGACATGATTGAATACCTGAAGCAGACCAGTGTGCCAACCTTCAAAGGAAGGACGAATATGTCGACGCTGCAGTTCGACCAGGCCCGCACAGTCTGGGGCGCAGCCATCGCCAAGTACTTCGACGGGATCGAAAAGTACACAACTCGCAAAACCGACGAGGTCGGATACAAGAAGTCGGTGTACAAGCAGAAAGGGCAACGTCCCGCACAGCCCTAGCCGAGCCCGCACCAGGAGGACAACAGCCGATCTCAGTGATTGAACAGGAACTCGCGGCTGTTCAATAACGCCCACAGAAGATCTTCCAGGCCTTCGCGGGGGGTCGGGGCACGGGTGATTACCGCCCGGCACTTGATGAGTTCATCAGCGGTGGGCGATCGGCTGAAGGTGGACAGGTAGAGCTGTTCGATGGCCTGCTCGGCACCGTCGCTCTTTTCCAGGTTCTTGTCCTTGACCAGCTGTGAGATCCGGCCCTTCTTGTCAGCCAGCTTGCGACCGAGCAATTCGCCGTTGGCGATGTGCAAGACCTGGGCAAGGTTCGGTTCGGCCGTCCGTTCACACTCACACACGATCGCCCGCTGCGGTCGGCCAAGAGTGTCCAGGAAGTAGGACTCGAAATTCGGGTCGGGAAGCTCGATGGCCCGGGTGCCCAGGGGCACACCGGTGAAGGGTTCATGCGTCCCACACGCAGAATCAATGGCGTCCAGCAGGACCTCGGCCGGCAGACGCTTGATGTTGTAGTGAGGATAGAAGCGACGATCATCGACGTTGGCCGGGAGCACGTTGGAACTGAGCTGGTAGACACGGGACGTCATGATGGTCCGCATCAGCCGTCGGAGGTCGTACTTGATTTCGACAAGATGCTGACCCAGGGCGTCGAGCAGCTCGGGATTCGAAGCCGGGTTGGTCGCCCGCATGTCGTCGACCGGTTCGACCAGCCCCGAACCCATGTAGTACGACCAGATGCGGTTGACGATATTGTGTGAAAATAGCTTGTTCTCACGATCCGTCAGCCAATCGGCCAGGGGCCGCCGCAGATCACGCACTCCCTCGGTGTCGATCGGCTCACCGCCCAGCGGCGTCGGCGACATCGTCTTGCCCAGCCGTGGATGAGAAATCGAGCCGGAGCTGTTGAGGATCACGATCGATTCGCCGCCCAGAACATCGAACTTGCTCTGGTTCTTGATACCGACCCGGGTGAAGAACGCCGCCAGCCCGTAGTAGTCCGACTGGCTATACTTCTCGTACGGATGATGGTGGCACCGTGCACATTGGATCCGAACCCCGAGAAAGACCTGGGCCGTGGTCTCGGCAAGATCGGTCGGCTTGCGGGCAATGCGATAGTAATTGGCCGGCCCGCTTTTCAGCGTCGATCCCCGGGCCGTGATGATCTCACGGACAAACCGGTCCACCGGCATGTTCTCTCTCAACGACCGCCTCATCCAGTTCGACAGGCTCCACATGCCGCCGACACCGGTCTGCTTGCGATTGTTTCGCAGCAAGTCGCCCCACTTCAACGCCCAGTAGGCGCTCCAGGAATTGACGTACACGTCGCGTTTCGGATCGCCGGTCAGACCCAGGAGCTCATCAACCAGCTCGTCACGCTTGTTGGGATTCTTCGAAGCCAGGAAGGCCCTGACTCTCTTGGGCGTGGGAAGCGTGCCGATGGAATCGAGCGCCGCACGCCGAATGAACTCGGCGTCCGTGCAAAGCGGTGACGGCTCGGTGCCCAGCCGCTTCCAGCGGGCCTTGATGTGTTCGTCGACAAAGTTCTTCGGCTGAAACCCGGCCAGGTCGACGCGCTCCTTGAAAGGCGACATCACGAGCGAGACTTTCGCCTGGCCGCGGTACCGAACCATGACCGCCGCCTGGCCTCTTCCCACCGCGGTGATGTAACCACCCGCCGTGACCGTGGCGATGCCCTCGTTGAGCGGGTCGTAGCGTGCGGTGAGCGTGACGTCGCGGGTGGTCTTGTCGCTGTAATGTGCAATCACCCTCAGCTGTTGGCCCTCTTCGACACGGTAGGTGCGTTCCGCAGGCAAAAGTGTCACGTCGACCACCTCGGGTTCCTTCGTTTCCGGAGCCGCGGCTCCGGTCTCCAGCCAGGCCGTCAGGACCTGGTGGTCAAAGGAGTCCCGCCGGAATCGACGGCCGCCGCCATGGCCAATTTCGAGAAGTGCCTTGCGGAGAATCAGGCTATCGTCGGACTTCAGCAATGACACCCGACGACTCTGGTGCTCGCGGACCAGGGGTGCGTGATCTCGTTCCGGGGCAAAACCGAGCAGCGAGAGCTTCATGCCTCCCTTGCCGAACTGGGCACCATGACAGGCTCCCTGGTTGCAACCCGCCCGACTCAGGACCGGCATCACATCTCGTCTGAAGCTGACCTTCGGCTGAGGCAGGAATTCGGTGATCACAATCGGAACCTCAACCGACTGCCCGCCATGCTGCACTCGGATCTTCCCGGTACCCGATGCCAACGGAACCACGGCACCGGTCTTCGAGACCGACGCAATGCCGGGGTTGATGACCGTGTACGAAGCGGCACGGGTCAGATCGAATTGCCGACCCCGGCCGTCGGTTCCCGTCACCTGCAGCTGCAATCGAGCCAGGTAACCGGCAAGTGTCACCTTCTGCGGACTCACCCCCAGGGACACCGACCCCTCGGCCGCCTGAACCGCTGACCCGCCAACGAACGAGATCACCAACCAAGCCACGCTGACCAGCAGCCCCCGGTTCCGATGCGAAGCAGCCTGAGTCATGAAATCTCCTTCGGGCGAGAATCGACCCTGAAGTAAGAGCCTATTCCTCGATGAGCCGGGTGTGAGACACGCGCCACGTGGCGATTTCGCCCTCAACCAACCCACCATACCGGAAATTTGAGTGTATCGGCTCAAAAGATCCCCTTCAACACAATCCGCCGACGGGCCAGAAAAGCACCCTCCAGGACCGCTTTCTGGCGTGAACCAGCCGTCGATACGAACACGACAGGATGGAATTCAGCCGATTTCAGTATCCAGTAAGCCGATGATTGGTAGAATGGTGCAGCGTTTGCGCCACTGATCCAACGATCATCACGTGAACTTCGACAAGAGGTGCTTGACGGTGTTGAATCTCTTTGCTGAGCGAACGGTCGACTGCGAAGCGACACGACGAAACTTCATGCTGCAGGTCGGTTCACTGGGTGGACTGGGGCTGTCGCTGGAGATGTTGTTGCGTGCCGAGGGCCGCGCCGCTTCGAAGACCGATTCGAAAGCCGGCGACGTCAACTGCATCCTGATCTGGACCCGTGGCGGCACCAGTCACCACGACAGCACCGACCCCAAGCCCGAGGCGAAGGCGGAGGTGCGCGGTGAGTTTGGCGCGATTGACACCGCCTTGCCGGGCATCCAGTTCACCGACATGATGCCCCACTTCGCAAAACACCTGAAGCAGTTTGCGGTGATGCGGAACCTCAATCCGCAAAACGCCGGCCACGGCATCGCCGACGCCATCATGATGTCGGGCAAGAAAATGAACCCCTCGATCACCTATCCCTGCTTTGGCTCGGTGGTGGCCAAGGAGAAGGGGCCCCGGAGCAAGTTGCCGCCGTTTATCCAGATCGGGACACAGGTCGATCGAGTCTTCGGCGGCGGCACCGCCGGATACCTCGGGATCCGTTACAACCCGTTCGAGTTGCCCGGCGACCCGAACAAGAAGGACTTCAAGGTTCGTGACGTGACCCTGCCCGGAGGGGTCAGCCTGGCACGAGTCGGCCGCAGGCGTCAGGCGTTGCAGGCCATCGACCGGCTGCAACGCGGTACCCAGCAACAGCCTAGTGCACTCAAGGCAATCGACGGCTACTACGAAAACGCCTTCAGCATGATCACCTCACCCGCCACCCAAAAGGCGTTCGACCTCGACAAGGAGAAGTCCGAGACGCGAGACGCTTACGGTCGGACCAATCTTGGCCAGAGCTGCTTGCTGGCCCGGAGACTGATCGAAGCGGGCTCGCGGTTCGTCACCGTCTCAAGCCCCAGCTGGGACACTCACGTCAACAACTTCTCGGCACTTAGAGGACTGCTGCCGCCCCTGGACCAAGCATTTCCAGCCCTGGTTGCTGATCTGAAGCAGCGAGGTTTGCTCGAATCGACGCTCGTGGTCTGGATGACCGACTTTGGCCGGACGCCGCTGATCAACTCGGCCGCCGGTCGCGACCACTGGGCCACCGCGGGACCGATCTGCTTCGCCGGGGCCGGGACGCCTCCCGGACAGGTGATCGGCAAGACCGACGCAACCGGCGCGCGGCCGGTCGACAAGGAGTACTACTCCAACGACATCGCCGCGACCATTTACACCAAGCTCGGCATCCCGCTCGATACTCTGCACGTCACAGGCGACGGTCGCCCGGTGCACGTCTGCGACGGTGAGGTCATCAAGGAACTGATGAGCTAGCGGCTTCCTGGCTCTGAACGGTGCGCCATGACACTCGGCCGGATCCCCGCTGCTGTTGCCGTCCTCTGCATCCTGTCGGTATCGCTCCAGGCGGAAACGAAGATCGGCTTCCGGCAACTCTGTTCCACGACACCCGTCGTTGTTCAGCGGGGCACGACGACAACAATCAGCGTCCGTTCCAACTACACGCTCGACGGCAGCTACAAGGTGTTCTTCGACCGACCCGGCATCGAGATGAAGCTCATCGAGACGAAGCCGATCCCCGCGACTCACCAGGGCCGAGGAAGTCCGGGCACGCCGTTTCGATTCGAAGCCAGGGTCCCCGCACAGCAGCCCGTGGGTATCTACGAGTTCCGCGTGGCGACACCGATAGCCGTCTCGAGCGTCTCGCACCTGCTGGTCACCGACTTCCCGGTGGTTAACGAAGCGAAAGCCGAGAACGGCATGCCGGCAACAGCCCAGCAGGTCTCAATGCCCGTGGCCATCTCGGGCATGGTCGAACGATCCGAGGACGTCGATTACTACCAGTTCAGCGGAACGGCCGGGCAGGTCGTCAACGTGAACCTCTACGCTCAACGTGTGACCCGGGCCGTTCACAGCATGCAGTCCGGCGGCAGCGGCGCGAGCGTGATGTACCTGATGGATTCGATCCTGACACTGCGAAGTGCCAATGGGCAGGTGCTGGCAGAGAACGACAACTTCATCGGCGGCGACTCGTTCCTGACCTGCAAGCTCCCCCAAGACGGTCGCTATTTCCTCGAAGTCCGTGATACCCGCTACATCGGTAACCCGAAATACGTGTATTGCGTCGAGATTTCCGACAAGCCGTTCGCTCATGCCTTCTTCCCAATGGCCGTTCAGCAGGGTCATACGACCGAGGCCACGGTCATCGGAAACAACCTGGGCGGCCTGAAGACGACCACGCTGAGTGCCAAAGCTGGGGAATCGAGTGGCTGGAAAACCGTCTCGGTCAAGACTCCACGCGGCCAAACGAACCCGGTGCGGATGCTGGTTACGTCCTATCCTCAGCTGCTCGCCGTCGATGGAAATCATTCGAAGGCCAAGGCGATGCCGCTATTGCTGCCGGTGGGGGTCAACGGACGGCTTTCCCAGCCCGACGAGGTGCATTACTACTCGTTCGAGGCAAAGAAGGACCGGTACTACCTGCTGGAAATCGAGGCCGAACGACGCGACCTGCCTTTGGACAGCGTGATCGACGTCTTCGATTCGAAGGGCAAACGACTGACCGGAGCCGACGACGGCTACTACACCAAGGACGCCACGCTTCAATTCAAGGCACCCTCGGACGGCCGCTTTGTGGTTTCAGTGAGCGACCTGCACAACCGGGGCGGCGAGCGGTTCATTTACAACCTGAAGGCCGAACCGAGCGGTCCCGATTTCGAGATTCACGGTAAGTACTACTATGCACAACTGGCACCCGGCACACGCATGATCTGGTTCACCCGGCTCAGCCGGCAGAACGGGTTCAATGGGCCAGTCGAATTGACTGTGGAAGGGCTCCCCGAAGGGGTCAGCTACACTCCGGTCACCATCCCCTCGGGCCTCGATCAAGCCGCCGTGATCCTCTCGGCCCGGCCCGACGCCAAGGTGGACGCCCGCCTGGTTCGCCTCCTCGGCAAGGCCGTCCTGCCCGATGCCGACGGCAAGCCTCACGAGGTGATCCGCCACGCTCACGTGACCTGCGAATTGCAGGCATCGGGAGGATCCCAGGCCCGCTGTCCGATCAACACGCAACTCGTCGGTGTCACCAATCCACTCGACTTGCTGAAGATCGAAGCCACGCCCAGCGAGATCACGCTTCGGCCCGGGGAGAAGGTTGAGATCAAGGTCCGGGTCGAGCGAAACAAGGCGTACACCGGGCCGATCACGCTGGGAATGCCCTTCCTTTATGGAAACTCGATCATCGCCGACCAGCTGCCACCCGGGGTGACCATGTCGGCCTCGAGCAAGGCACGCCTGACCAACAACGCGGTTGAAGGCACGGTGATCCTGGAAGCAGCCAAGGGGAAGGACGCCCCGAAGCCCCTGAAGCGATTCCCGATTGCCGTGATGGGCCGGATCTCGATGTCGTTTTCGATCAGCACGAATTACGCATCCAACCCGATCCACCTGACCATTCCCGCAGCCGCAGCCGCCACCGGGACAGCCGACCGCTGATCACGGGTGCCGGGTTTGGCGGGTTCGACACCCGGGCTTGGCCGGGGAGATGCGATGAGAGTCCTGCTGCTGTCATTGCTGTTGTTGGGGATTGCCGGCTGTGGCGACGGATCCTCGCGAAAGGTTTCCCTGAAGTCCGAGGCTGATCCGATCGCAGGACTGGAACAGCTGGGTGCCACGATCGGGCGAAATGAACAGGGCGAGGTCATCAAGGTCGGCCTCGACAGCACCGAAGTCTCCGACGCGGGCGTTTCCTGGGAACATCACCTGCTCAAGACTGACGGCACAGCGGTCGCCGACGCGGGCCGCGAACACTTCGCCTGGGCACATCACGTGTTCACCACTCACGGCACAAGAGTGATCAATGCGAGCCTGAGGCGGCTGAAGGGGATGGCCCATCTCAAGACTCTCGAACTGGGCAATACCGGCATCTCGGATTCCGGTCTGTTGCACCTCAGGGGACTGACCAGTCTCCGGACTCTTCGCCTCATGGGCTGCGACAACATGACGGGGAAGGGATTGGTGCATCTCGGGGGGATGACCAGGCTGGAGACTCTTGATCTGGGCGGCACCCGGATCACCGATCAGGGCCTGGTCCATCTCAAGGAAATGACCCAGTTGCGGCGACTCGGCATTCGCAGTGGCGAGTTCTGGGGTGGCAGGGGCCAGATTACCGATGCGGGCATGGCACACCTCGAGAAGTTGACCAACCTGCAGATGCTGTTCCTCGTGGAGTTCAACGGCAAGATCACCGATGCAGGGCTTGTGCACCTCCGCGGGATGACCCGACTGCAGTCACTCAGCCTCCACATCACACATCTCACCGATGCCGGACTCGTGCATATCAAGCAGATGGTCAACCTGGAACTCCTCGTCCTGGACAGCACGCAACTCACCGACGCCGCGCTCGTGCACATCAACGAGATGACCAAGCTTCAGGTGCTCGTCCTGGGTCTCACCCAGCTCACCGACGCGGGCCTGGCCCACCTCCAGCAGATGACCAGGCTGCAGGTCCTCGTCCTGGGCGGTACCCGGGTCACCGACGAGGGGCTGGTCCACCTGCAGGGGCTGACCAACCTGCACCACCTCCGACTCGACGACGCACACGTCAGCGGCACCGGGTTGAGACACCTCACAGGACTCACCAATCTGAAACACCTTCGCCTCGACGGCACCCAACTCACCGACGATGGGCTGGAACATCTCAAGGAAATGACCCGGCTGGAGACGCTTGACCTGCACGGCACCGGTATTACCGACGCCGGACTGGGGCCGATCCAGCAGCTGACCGCACTGCAGACGCTCATCCTGACCGACACGGAGATCACCGACGCGGGCGTGGCAGAACTGCAGCAGGCGTTGCCCAACTGCAAGATCACAAAGTAGCCCACAGCCCCACGCCGGGTGCGGGAGTGAGGTCACGGCCCCTGTGTCACTTTCGCCCGTTGTTACACGCCCAGCCTGCTGCTGATCTTTAGCAAGCAGCGCCCCGCAAGTCAGCAAGGCCCTGGGTGTCGCGTCCGCTTTATAGAAAGCTGTAAATGACAATGGCTCGCCGGACGCAATAACTCACTCCACATCGAATTCGACGATGAGTTTCGGTGGGAACTTGCCTTTGTCACCGTCCGCTTTCCAATGGAAATTCTTGTCCCCGTGGATCGTTTTCAGGAGCAGTCCATGATTCGTCTTGGGATGCTCTAGCCACTTCTGAACGACGGACGTATTAATAAAGACATGATGGCTACCGCGCGTGCTGACCCTTCCTCTCAGTACAGCTGTTTCAGCAGTACATCCGGCTTTCGTGCCACCACGGCCCCAATTATACCACCAGGTTTTCCCGTCGGTCCAGGATTTGAGTACCTCATAGCTTTCCATGACATTGGCGCCCCCAACACCCCATGGCGAGTAAAGCCCAAGCACGGCCCTTGTCACCCTGGCCCCTTTGGGCAGTTGGCCTTCAAGGTCAAAGCGGATCAGAGCACGGGCATAGCGTGGTTCGTCTTTGTTGTCGTAAAGAAACAGATCATCGCCACCGTGCGAATCGCACCCAAGTTCGCCGCCCCATTGGCCTGTCGTCATCTGTTCGTTCGTTTGCCCGTGGTAACCTTTCTTTCCGTTCTGAAAGGTAAGAACGTTCTGGCCCACCTTGGTCTTTATGGCCAGTGAGGCTGTCGGTTTACCTGGCTGCGTGGGGAGCCACGACGGGACAGGCGTAATCTTGTAGACAAACGCATGGTCGCACGGGACGTCCGGCTGTTTCCCTTTGGTAATATCTTGCGGTGGAAGATCGACAACAAGGCCCTCGCCGGTTTGTCTCCAGGGAATGCTGGGAGCTTGAATACCAAGCATGCGAACCTTCGTACCTTGAGCGGCACGAAGGTTCGGGAAGCAGGGTTTCTGTCGTGGATACTCGAAGAGAATCGCGTACAGTGAATTACGTTTCGTCGTGTACCGGACGTGAATACCTCGCCGCGTTTGACTCTGTGGCTTACCTTCGTACCACGGACGCGTGTCGTAGATTGCCTCACGATTGACCTCCAGCCATATCCCCAGCTGCCGCAGGGCTCGCTTCTCCAAAGCCAAGACCGGCGGCGGTCCAAGAAAAATCGCAAGTTCAAGATTGCCATTCTTCGCCGTACAGTCGGCCAGCCATTCGACCAGGTTGTTCGCCACACCTCGCGGTTTTTCCACCGGAGACGAGTTCAACCCAAAGAACAACTCGCGGTACCGCACGTAGTAGCCGTCCGAGATGTCGTCGTGCGGGGGCGACTCTTCTTTACGGTACCAGTCGCCATGTGCCAGGCCGCGACCCCATGTGGCAGATTTGTAGGAGCCCATCGCGTCTTCAATCGCGACGTCCCCCTGGTTCCTGGAGTGATTGTAATAGTAAGCCGCCAACTCGCGGCTCTTGAGTTCGTCCGCCGCATAGCGCAGCTTGTCGCCATCGAACCAGAGCGTCGACGGCTGGTAGCGGTCGATGGCTTCCCGGACCGTATCAATCCAGTTCGGAACAAGCCGTGGGTTCATGTAGTTTGTGTACAACCCGAAACGCAGTTTACGAGCGCGGACGGCTGTGGCAATCTCGGCAACATAGTCGCGACCCTTTGGGCCCATGCGCATGAACATGCTGCCGTCGACGTCGTTATGCTTGCTCGGATGATCAAGGATTAACGAGGAGCGTCCGAATACGACATATCTGGCACCGGCGTCCTCGGCCAGCCGAGCGAGACCGTCCGGGTCCCAGGGAACCTTGTCCCAGGCCCGCTCAGCGTAATGCTGCTTATACTTTGCCCCGATATGGCGGGCGACGCCGCGCTTTCCCCCATACTGCGCGTTGTACCGTTCCCATTCTTCCTTGGTACAGCCTGGTCCGTAAATGAATAGTCCCAGCTTGGCGTCCATGAACCACTTTGGAGTCGGATGCTGATCGAGCGACTCCCATGTCGGTTTGTACACCTTTCGCTGCTGCGCAAGCGTGCTACCAGAAAAGATCAGGCAGATAACAAGTGTTCGAATAATCTCGCGGTTTGTCATGGTGAACCTTCAACGTATCGATCAACTCCTAACCTCAGTCTATTTGTCGGCTTCGTATAATCAACCATTGGTCAGCATCAGGATCACCGACGCGGGCGTCGGCCAACTGCAAGATCCGGAAGTAGCCCAGCCAGGACCACTCGTCGCTCCATCGAGCGACGACGCGGGGGGCAATGGGCTCAGTCGATCCAGAAACTGAAGAGTCGCGATCGGGTCAGCTTGAATTTCAGGCGCGGCCGGGTCGCTTTGGGGAGCCTGGGCTGACCCGTCCACAGGACGGCCAAGTCGATCCCGTCGCCCGTGAGCGGCCGGCAGTCTTCAAATCCGAATCCGGGGATTGGGCGATTGTCGTCAGTCACCACCGCCACCTGCAGTCGCCCGCCCTTCTCAATTTCCGCGTTGATGTGCAACCGGTTGCCCTGGAACGTCAATGGCCGAGTCGTCAGCTCGCCCGGCTTCTCGCCTCCGTTGATCGAAACGAACCGGTCGCGCTTCAACGTCGCCAGCCCCAGCGCGTAGTCGGTGCGATGCGAATCGGGTAACGCCCTGTTCTTCGACTCGATCTCGGTCGGGGCTCCGAAGTAGTAGACCCATACCTCGTCACCCACCTCGAGCACCGAGACCGGTCGCATGATACTGGCGTCCCACGTGTCGTGGTTGTCGTTGAAACCCAGGAACGGTTGTCCGGCACCCACTCGAGTCCATGTCGTGCCGTCTCGACTGCAGTCCAACTCGACATATGTGGCGTGCCTCTTGCTGCGGGCCGGCACGAACACCCACCTCAGGCCCAGGTACTGTCCCTGGTAGACAAATCCCCAGTGTCCATAGATCTGGGTTTCGGGTCGCCGGGCCATCATCGTCGGAGTCGCCCGGGTCCAGTGCACCAGGTCGTCACTGGACATCACTCCACGGCAGCGTTCGGTGCCCGGTGACACGACGAACTTCACGTCGCCGACGTACCGCTTCCGCAGCGAATCCCACCAGAACCGGGTCGTATCACCGATCCCGTTCTGAGGCACCCCGTAGCCACTGGCCAGGCTCTGGATCACCGGCCGGCGCAGGTCGCCGGTCCACTTCACACCGTCGGCCGAGTAGTGCAGGTAGTAGCCCTCGCGAACCGCCGGGTTCTTTCTCTCGACCAACACCAGCGACTGAAACCTCTTCCTGGGATCCGGCTCGTCGGGCCGATGAAACACCCCCTGCATCTGCCCATAGGGAATCACGACATTGTTGGGCCCGACCAGTCCCTTGACCGTGTGCATTCCCAACTCGGGCCGCCGCCAGTTCACCCCGTCATCGCTGACCGCGTAGCTGTTGGCGAACCGGATCAGCTGTCCCGAGTCCAGGGTCTGCCAGTCGTCCCACGAGACGTACCAGGCACGAAACCGGGGCGAGGTGTCAAACTGCAGCACGGTCTCGATGACCGCCTGGTTCCGATCGGCCCGAGCCGCCTTGAACACCGGATTCTTCGGATGCCGTCTGGGTTGATGAACCTGGCGGGTGACATTGTCGGCCCGGGCCAGCAGCATGTTGTCGACGAACAACTGCCGCTGGGGTCCGATCCGCACGGCGATGTGCTGCATGTCCAGCGGGAACCTCACCCGCTCGTTACCCATCGCCCGCCACGCCGCCTTCAACCTGGTGATCTCCACCGGTTCATTCAGCGAACTGTCCAGGTAGTCGGCTCCTATGGAAACCAGCGGCACCGTGGCCAACAGCATCGCCGGCACCATCACGCCAAGACGGATTCGGTTCATGGCTTTTTCACCTTGTCGTTTCGTCCCGTGAAAGAGGTGAGCACTGCATCCCAGGCCAGTCGGGTCGCCAGGTCGACAACCGCACGGGTTCCCTTGCGATCGCCGGCATCCCCCACCTCGCTGGTCGTCACCGCGTAAAGCACGTCGCCATCGACCAAGGCATGAAAGGGCTGGATGGCACGTGCCATCGACGTGTGGACCTGGCGAGAGAGCTGGCTCAGCTCCCAATCGCCGAGTTTCTGGTTGGTCACGACCACCGTCAGGGTCGTGTTCCCCCTGGGTGTCGACTCGCCGGCATTGGGAGTCGACTCGTTGTACATGCGACGCCGGCCGGTCTTCGGATCAAGATGACCACGAACAACCTGTCCGTTCCGATCGACGATCGCACCGACGGAGTTGACCACCGTGAAGACACCAACCCGGATCGGACCGCGTCGCCCGAAAGCCCCCCCCTGTCCGGCCAGTTCCCGCTTCACCGCCGGTTCGAGCCATTTCCCGCAACTGGCCGAGGCACCGGCACCGCGGGCGCCCAGGGAAAAGCGGCCCGGGCGGGCCGCCTCGAGAGCAGCCTGCCCGAGTTCCCGGTCGGGATGGATCGAGTTGGAGCGGACACCGAAGTCGTAGATGACCGCGCCCGAGACCAAGGCGATGCGTTCCCAGTGGGCCGAATACTCCTTCCGTTTCAGCAACCCGGTCGCGACTCCACCAACGGCCTCCAGCCCGTAGATCGACCCGCCGGTCAGGCAGATGGCATCAACCGGAGCCGCACCACGTCGCATCGCGTCGGTCCAGAACGTTGCCGGCGAGCCGCCCCGGATATCGACCACGCCCTTGGCCCGCCCGGGGAAATGAAACACCGTGCACCCGGTCGGCCCATCGGGGTAGACGGCCGATCCGATCCGCACTCCCGGCAGGTCGAATTCCAGCACGTGATCACCCGGCAACGTGTCAATCCCTGGTCGCGAGGGAGCCCCGGTTGCCTCGACAGCCGTGCCGGCGACCACCATCCCGGCTCCACCAGTCCCGGCCACCTTCAGCAGGTCACGTCGAGACATCCCTGAGAATTGCGGAGATGCGGTTGTCATCGAAAACTCCTACTCGTGTTCTTGCGTCGCCTGCCTGTAGCGATCGCACCAGGGTCTCCCGGGAAACCAGGCCGTGTCCTGCTCGGCCAACGGTTCCGGGCTCAGGCCAGCAGCTCGTGCACAACCCGCGCCTCAAAGACCGACGTCAGCTTTTCTTCCAACCCGTTGTGATCGAAGAACAATTCCTCGTGATGCATCCCCAACAGGTGCAGCAACGTTGCGTGGAAGTCGGTGACACTCACACGGTCCTCCACCGCCTCGTACCCCAGTTCATCGGTCGCCCCGTACACACTGCCGGCCTTCACTCCACCCCCGGCCAGCCATACGCAGAAGCCTCGTGGATTGTGATCTCGTCCGGCCGTCGAGAGGTTTTTCTTGTCGGGCAGTTGGGCGATCGGCATCCGCCCGAATTCTCCGCCCCACACCACCAGGGTGTCCTCGAGCAGCCCCCGTTGCTTCAAGTCCTTCAGCAAAGCGGCGATCGGCTGGTCGGTTCGCCCGCAGCACTTCTTCAGACCGGCCACGATGCCGCTGTGGTTGTCCCAGATCTGGCGTTCCGTGCAGACTTGGACAAACCGCACGCCCCGCTCGACCAGCCGACGTGCCATCACGCAGCGACGAGCGTAGT
>Ga0310123_10001408_pt1 | contig 20049 bp, 15 predicted proteins | sample CB6_AW_1057_MG_FD_203505 | JGI IMG/M metagenome (GOLD analysis project Ga0310123, IMG submission 203505) | Marine microbial communities from Western Arctic Ocean, Canada - CB6_AW_1057 | ecosystem: Environmental > Aquatic > Marine > Oceanic | place: Canada: Western Arctic Ocean | collected... | reverse complement strand
GAGCGCACGGGCGTTTCGCGCTTGATGGTTTTCCGCAGCAGTAGGTAGAGGAATGAGAATCGCCGGAAGGCCCCAAGCCAAGAACTCAGAGGTCGTCATCGCCCCAGCACGGCTGACGGCCAGCTCCGCCACCGAGAGGGCGAGAGGCATATCGTGGATGTAACCCACGACCCGCACCCACTCGGGCCATCCAGCTGCTTCAAGCTTCCGTTCGATCCCCTCCAGATGTGCCGGCCCAGTGGCCCAAAGAATCTGCAGCCCCGAGGGTCTCTCAAAGCTGCCCTTGGCGACCTCTTGGATGGCCTCCAGAGCCACCTCGTTCACCGCCTGTGACCCCTGGCTTCCACCTACCACGAGCACGGTTGTCCCATAGGGGTCGAGGCCAAACACCTCAGCCGCGATGGAGCGGTCTTGGAGAAGGGGTGGCCGGACAGGATTACCGGAAACCTTTGCCTTGTAACGGGTGCGCCTAGGTAAAGCGTCAACTGCCTCAGGAAATGCCAGGTGGACTTCACGAGCAAACAAGGAGAGGAAGCGGGTTGTGAGGCCCGGTAAGGAGTTTTGCTCCTGCAGGACGAGATGGGTTCCTGTGAGGACAGCCGCGAGGCCTGCCGGACCGCCAGCATACCCGCCTGTCACCACGACCAAGTGAGGCCGCAGGCGCTGGAAGACATCCGTCACTCGCCGGATTGCCCCGACTAACAATCCGACCACCCTAATGTTTGGTAATAGGGAATCTCGGCAAATACCCTCGATGGGCACGAGCAGATGATCCAGCCCGCGTTCGGGAAGGATCCGAGCCTCTAACCCCCTCTCAGCTCCCACAAAGAACGAACGAACATCTGGCCTCCGCTCAGCCAAGGCCGCCGCCAAGGCAAGCGCCGGATACAGATGCCCGCCCGTACCTCCTCCGGAAAAAACGGCCACAACGGGCTCAGTCATGAGGCACCCCTCTCGACGGAAGCATGACCCCGAGCCACGGACAGTAGGATTCCGATGCCCATCAGCATCACGAGAAGATTGGACCGTCCGTACGAGACGAGTGGAAGCGAGAGTCCTGTTGGGGGAACGAGCCCGAGTCCCACCCCCATGTGAAGCACGGCATGCAGAGCGACAAGACTCGCTATCCCGATCGCAAGAAGCTGACCGAACCGATCTGGCGCCCGTCGAGCAATCCGGAATCCGATCAGAACGATGGACATGTAGAGGCAGATCAGGAAAATGACTCCGAGAAGACCCCACTCCTCACCGATCATCGAGAAGATGAAGTCATTGTGTGGTTCGGGGAGGAAGCCGAATTTCTGGCGTCCCTCTCCAAATCCCACTCCCGTGATCCCCCCAGACCCTAGTGCGATCAACGACTGGTTCACTTGGTATCCAGCGCCGCTCAAATGAGCATCCAAGTTCTGGAACGCCGCCCACCGCTCCTTCCGGAAGCCGGAGCCGAGCTGTGAAAGCGCCAGCGGGGTCAGCAGCAGGATCAGGAAGATGAAATGTCCAACTCGTGCGCCCGCGACAAACAGGGTTATGGCCCCCGCCATCCCCACGACGAATGCCGTGGATAAATCCGGTTGGAGGAGAATTGGGACGAGAAGCGCCGCCCACATAACCAGAAACGGGAGCATCCCCCGTGATAGGCTTTGAAATTCATCCTGCTTCTTGACGGCCAGGTGCGCAGTCCACACGACGATGGCGATCTTGGCAAGCTCCGATGGCTGGAACGCCACACCCGACAACCGGATCCAACGCCGTGCGCCGTTGATTTCCGGAGCGATATCCGTGGTCCACGGGAGAACTAATGCAGCGAGAACCAGGGCGGTAATGAGAAGAATCGGCCATGCCATAACTCGCCACCAACGGTAGGGGACGCGAGCGCACCCCACGAGAAGGACTAGCCCCAGTGCCGCACCGCCCGTCTGGCGGAGTACATAAAAGGTGTCAGGCAGACCCTGGCGCTGTGCCAGGAACTGGGAAACTGAGTAGAGGTTCACCAGGCCGAAGGAGAGGAGCACCAGGGTGATGAGAGTCAGTGTTGGCCCCTCCCACCCAGTTCCGAGACCTGTATCGGGAAATGAGGCAGGTCCCTTAGGGGCAATATCGGTGCTGAGTGCACTCATTCTCCGGAGACCCGAGCCAGATGGGTGAACTGACGCCCCCGCGCCTCATAGCCATCGAAGAGATCGAAGGAGGGGCACGCGGGAGAGAGGAGGACGACATCGCCTGCACGAGAGAGCGATCCAGCCGCGGCTACAGCCCTATCGAAACCCTCATCAATCGTCACGAGGACCGGAACCCCCGTGTCAGTGGCCTCGACAGACAGCGCTTCGCTGAGCTCTCTTGCCAGCCGAACACCGGCTTCGCCGTAAATGACTACCGCTCTCGTCTTCCTGAGGAGCGCTGCAGCCAATGGATGGAAGTCCTCTCCCTTGTCCTTACCACCCAGAATAAGGACCACCCTGCGGTCGAGGCTTCTGAGGGCACTGATGGCAGCGGCAACGTTCGTGGCTTTCGAGTCATTGACCCAGAGAACCCCATTCCTCTGCCCAATGGGCTCGAGGCGATGAGGAAGTGGCTTGAAACTCACGAGGCCTTCACAAATCCCATTCGCATCGGCGCCCGCCAGGCGCGCTGTGAGAGCAGCTGCCAACGCGTTCATGACGTTATGCTGGCCCAGGAGGCGTAACTCTTTCCGAGGTACGAGTGGCTCTTCTGGGCATGCCGAGTCGGGGTTTTCACGAACCTTCAGGGTCAGGATGCCCTCTCGCACGAAGGCGGAGACCGTGGGCTGCTCGCTCTCATCATCCGTCTCTGGCCCAGGAGGAGCCGACACGAAGGGGCACAGATCCCCTTCGGCGCCGCTCGCCATCTCAAGCGCAGCCGGATCATCTCCGTTCACCACCCATCGACTGGTGCCAGTCGCATTTCGGAATAGGCGAGCCTTATCGGCAAAGTAGCTGGCCGTATCTGCATACCGATCGAGATGGTCGCTCGCGAGATTGGTCAGAACACCAACGTCGGGGGAGAAGGATTGGGCATCCCTAAGCTGAAACGAGCTCATCTCAAGAACCCACCAGTCTGTTGGAGCCTCGCGCAGGGCCAGCTCTGAGGCTGGGGGTGCGATCCCGGCACCGACGTTCCCCCCAAGTCTGGCGTCGATCCCTGAGGCTCTGAGGAGGTGCGCCGTCAGAACAGCCGTGGTGGTTTTCCCATTAGTGCCAGTCACGGCAATCAGTGCACCCTTATGGAACCGTACGGCAAACTCAGGCTCCGAAATCCACCGGACTCCTCGGGCACGAAGTTCGTGGAGCACCGAAGCGTCCGCGGGAACTCCTGGTGATACCACCACCAGCTGCGACGCTGCGATTCTTTGGACATCATGGCATCCCAGCTGGACGCCGGCCCCCATGGCTTCTAGTTCCCGGGCACGGGCTGCAGTGAGAGCATCAGTCGATATATCTGAGACATAGACTCCTTCGCCTTTCTCCAGAGCCAAACGGGCTGCAGCATTTCCGCTCACCCCAAGGCCGATGATGGACACGCCCGCCTCTCTCATCGGACCTTTAGCGTACTGAAGGCAAGCAGGGCAAAGAGCACGCCGAGGATCCAGAACCGGACCACAATCTTTGACTCTTTCCACCCGGCCTTTTCGAAGTGGTGATGCAGCGGTGCCATCAGGAGGAGGCGCTGGCCTTCTCCCGTACGCAGCCGGGTGTACTTGAACCAGCCCACCTGCAGCATTACCGACAAGGCTTCGGCCACAAAAACAGCCCCAACGATGAGCAGTAGAAACTCCGCCTTCAGAAGGATAGCGAGCACAGCCAGCCCACCCCCGATGGCTAGAGAGCCGGTGTCGCCCATGAAGACTTCGGCTGGATGGGAGTTGAACCATAGGAATCCCACCGCCCCACCAGCCAGGGCCGAAGCGAAGACAGCCAATTCACCTGAACCGGGGAGATACAGAAGGCCCAGATACTCCGAGGTATCGACACGACCAATCAGGTACGCGAACACTCCGAAAGTGAAGAGGGCGATGGCCCCTAGGCCTGCTGCTAGCCCGTCCAGCCCATCCGAAAGGTTGACCGCGTTCGAGGTGCCGGAAACCACGAGCGAGACAAAGACCACGTAGGCCGGGGGCCAGAACGCTGCCACCCAACCTTCGAAGAAGGGTACCATCGTCCACGTCGGAGGAATCGGTGACACCGGGTGAATTACCAGAAATACGCCCAATGCCAGACCGAAGGAGAGTTGGCCGACCATCTTGTAGCGCGCGACCAGGCCTCTGGCCTGCTGCCGAACGACCTTCAGGTAGTCGTCCATGAATCCGATCGCGCCCATCCAGAGCAGGGCAAGTAGGGAGAGTCCCACAAACCAGTTCGTAAGCTCTGCCCAAAGTATGGTCGAAACTGCGGCGGAGAACACGATGAGGATCCCCCCCATCGTTGGGGTTCCAGCCTTACTCAGGTGCGTTTCAGGGCCCTCCATCCGAACAACCTGACCGATGCGTCTCTCCCGAAGCAGACGGATCGTTGCCGGTCCGATAACGAAGGCAAGAAAGAGGGAGGTTACGACAGCACCTGCCGACCGGAAGGTCAAGTAGTTGAAGACGTTGAAGATGATGTGGACATCTGTGAACCGGGGGAGAATGTGATAGAGCATTTAGGCCCCCAGACCCGGTCCGGCACCGGCCTTCTTAAGGGTCTCTCGCTCAGCTGGTCCCCGGCCAAAGTCCTCCTCAAACCGATCGATGAGGGTCTCTAACGCGACACCCCGAGACCCCTTGAGGAGGACGGTTTCTGTGCCTTCCAGCCGAGACCGTAGTGCCCGGTACCCATCGTCCAGTGTTGAAGCGGTGATCAGTTCCAAATCGGAACTCACCCCGGATCGCCTCTGATCGGCGAACTCAGTCGCAGCCGAAGCGAATTCGCCAAGCACAACCACGAGGTCCAACGGCAGAGAACGAGCCTTCGCTAGGATGGTCCGGTGAAGCGCTCGCGACCGCTCACCTAGCTCGAGCATGCTCCCAAGCACCGCGATACGCCGGGAGGCACCAGGCAAATCCGCCAATACCTCGAGTGCCGCAGTTACGGACTGGGGGTTTGCGTTGTAGCAGTCGAGGATCATCGTGAGGCCGCCGATCGGACGCACCTCCCCCCTTAGCCGCCCGGGCTTCACTGCTGAGGCCTGCTCTATGGCAGTCCCTTCGTCTGCCCCAAGGAGGCGGGCGCAAGCCAGTGCCAGGAGCAGGTTCCGGACTCCGTGTAGCCCGGGGATCCCAGCCTTGACCTCACGGTCTCCGAGAAGAAAACGGTATCCGCCATCAGGATCCTGGCTGAGGGATATACCTCTAAACTCCGGGTCCGCTCGATCCGAGAGCCCCGTCACACAGATGTCAGGTCGGATCTCACGGGCGGCGGATGGGAGTAGGGCCGGCTCGTCACCGACCACTATTGAACCACCAGGACGCATCCCTCGGATCAGGTCGAGTTTTTCGGTTAGGACGCCCTCCAGAGAGCCGAGCCCAGTCAGATGCGCCTCGCTGACCGTGGTCACTACGGTATGATCAGGTTCGGCGATTGCAGTAAGGATCCCAATCTCACCTGGCTCACTGGTCCCCATTTCCAGGACTAAGAATTCTGTGCTAGGCGGAGCCCTGAGCATAGAGAGAGGAAGTCCCACGCGATTGTTCAGATTTCCGTGGGTGGAGTGGACCTCGAAAGAGCTACTCAACGCCGCGGTGACAAGCTCCTTTACAGTGGTCTTTCCGGACGATCCGGTAATCCCTATGACCTGCCCGGAAAGTGCGCGGCGCCGATACCGCGCAAGATCGGCAAGCCCGTCCAGAGTGTCTGCGACCAAGTAGAATTCAATTGGATCATTCGTGTCGACGTATCTCGACACTACCGCGGCCTGGGCCCCCTGAGCCGCCGCCTCGGTCACGAATTCGTGACCGTCGAACCGCTCCCCATGGAGCGCCACGAATAGATCACCCTCCTCGACCGTCCGAGTGTCAGTAGATACCCCAGTGAACTGCAGGTTTCTTGGAGAAGTCCCCGACCGGATTCCGAGTGCCTCACGGACGGTGTGGTCCGTCCAATCAAACCCCGTAGTCACGCGGCCCTCCCAGAGCCGAGGATCTCCCGAACGACGACGCGCTCGTCAAACGGTCTCCACTCCGTACCGACAATCTGATATGTCTCGTGGCCTTTACCGGCCAGTAGAACCACGTCCCCTGAGCGCGCAACCTCAAGGGCCCTTCCAATCGCTTCTCTCCGGTCCGTGATCCGCTCGTGGGTAGAGCCTATCATCCCCTCACGGATCTCGTCCACGATCGAGTCCGGATCTTCGGTCCGTGGGTTATCAGAGGTCACGATCGGGAGGTCAGCACCCCGCACGGCTACTCGTCCCATCTCTGCACGCTTCTCGCGATCTCTATCTCCCCCCGCGCCGAAGACCAGAATGACGCGTCCCTCGTATAGCGGTCGAATCGTCTCCAACACGCGCTCAAGTGCATGGGGCGTGTGGGCGTAATCCAGGATCACGGGCACCGGATGTCGTACGGTCACCTCCAAGCGTCCAACTGGTGGGGGCACATCAGCGAGGGCGGCAGCAGCATCCACTAGCCTCTGGTCGAGGAGCAGAGCTGCACCGAGCGCTGACAGCGCATTCTCTACATTGAATCGCCCCAACAGGGGTAGGGAAACCGTTACCTCATCACCACCCCACCGCACCGTGAAACGGCTCCCTTCCCCTGAAAGGGTTACTTCCTCGGCAACAAGATCAGGCAAACATGTGTCCCGGCATTCCGGGCGTCCCACAACAGCCTCCTCCTCAATCCGGGTGACAATCAACCGAGCGTCGATCGGTGACAAGAGAGACCACGCAGGGTCTCCTCCATTTACCACGACGCCACCCCCGTCCCGAACGAGCAGTAAGATCCGTGCCTTGGCCTCTCGGTAATCCTTAAAGCTCTTGTGATAATCGAGGTGATCCCGGGTAAGATTTGTAAGCACTGCTACATCTAGCTCGATACCATCGAGGCGTCGTTGATCCAATGCGTGGGACGACGCCTCGATGGTAACCGTGGTCACTCCCTCCTCCACAAGTGTTTTCATCTCCTTTGCGATTTGGACTGGCCCTGGGGTTGTCAGACCTTCGGATCCGGTTCGGATCGTCCCATCCGCTTCCACTAACCCTAGGGTTCCAATCGCAGCGGATGGACCATCAAGGGAGAGGAGATGCCGGGTCAGGAGGGTACAAGTCGTCTTCCCGTTCGTTCCGGTGACCGCAGTCACACAAAGGTGCTGTGTTGGTTCTCCTTCGAGGCAATGCGCGACGAGCGCCCCAGCTCTTCTCGCGTCGCTCACGCGGATTTGAGGAATAGCCACGTCCACATAGCGCTCCACTACGGCTGCGACAGCCCCATTCGTGGCCGCGGACGCAACATGATCATGAGCGTCGACTGCCGTTCCTTTCCAGGCCAAGAAAATCTCCCCGCTCTTCAGAGTTCTGGAATCTTGGGACGCACCTGAAGGCGAGATGTCCCCGGGACCCCGCAGTGCGGTTGAGACGCCGGCGGTCCGGAGGACATCCACTAGTCGATCCAGGGAAACACCCCTTGAGATCGGGGAGCTACTCATCGGTTCCCTTTCTCTAAGGAGCCGATCAATCCCATTCCCTGAAAAGTAGAAACGAGGCGTATCGTGTCGCCGAAGATGATGGAACTGCCAGCTGCGGGAACCGTCTCCAAGACGGGACCGGCGGACTCCCACAACACACTGAAGCCGAGCGAGTGAAGGCGCCGAGCAGCCGACCTCGCCGAGAGGCCACGCACTTCAGGCACAGTAAAAACGCCGTATGTTAGCCCTTCAGAGGCTGAGCCGTTTGGCACTCCTCTCTCGGAGGGCTGGATCTTGGAGGCGACGAAGAGAGGGATGGGGGTGGGAGACTCTAAGGGCAGCTCAGAGGTTTCTTGAATCCGCTGCGACTGAGCGAGGGCCGCCAAGGAGGCCTGGTCCAGAGGGGACTTCTGAGCCGCAAGGATCGCCTCCATGGTAGCCCGGGTCACCGGAGCCGCTGTCGTCCCTCCATAGTACTCGCCCTGTGGTCGCTCTAGCTTTACAAACACGACGAGCTGGGGGTCATCAGCCGGAAAGAATCCTACGAATGAAGAGAAGTAGGCGCCGGCCTCGTATCCTCCGTTCTCCGCATAGGCGCGGCTGGTCCCACTCTTCCCAGCTACTGCGAAGGATGCGAGCCGGGCTCTCGTGCCAGTTCCGGTCTCCACAACGCCGACGAGCACCTCCGTGATTTCACGTGAAACATCCTTCGAGACTACACGCCGCAACACCCGCGGGCCGAACTTCTCAATCACCCCCCCCTGGGCGTCACGAAGCTCTTTCAGCAGGAGCGGCTGCATGAGAACTCCGCCGTTGGCCAGAGCTCCATATGCCATCGCCATCTGGATTGGCGTCACCGCTATCTCGTAACCGATCGCAAGAGACGTGGGAGACTGCTGTGACCACTGTCCGGGCCGCCGCAGGGTTCCCGATGCCTCGCCAGGAAGCAGAATTCCCGTGGGCAGCCCGAATCCGAAGTCCCGGAGGCCCTCGTACTGCTCCTCATGGCTCAGTCGCTGCACGGCCTTGGCTATCCCGACATTCGACGAGACCTGAAGGGCATGTCCAAGTGAGACCTTCCCCACGACTGAGACGTCATTGATTGTACGACCGTGAGTCGTCCAGCTCCCATTACCTGTATCCAGGGAGTCATCCAGCGAAGCCTTCCGCTCACGGAGAAGCGAGGCGACCGTGAACGGCTTCAGCGTCGAACCGGGCTCGTACGGCGTGTTGATCGCTCCGAGATGGGCCGCGGTGCCATCCCGCAAGGAAACCATCGCTAGCACCTCGCCGGTGTGGGGGTCGGTGACCAGGAGGTCCCCTCCCCTTGATCCTGTGGACTCTACGGCCTCTTTCAGGGCCTCGTTCGCGATCTCTTGGAGAGAGGCATCGAGCGTCAATACTACGGAGCCCCCGGATCGGGGAGGACGGATCATCCAGGTCTCGCCCGGGATCGGTCGGCCGGCCGAATCACGGGCAACGATCTCGGCACCCGGAATGCCCCGGAGATGGTCCTCGAATTCCTGCTCGATCCCACCGCTTCCCACCTTGTCAACTACGGCTCCAAGGAGCCCCCTTCCAAGGGCACCTTGGGGGTAGAACCGCCTCAGTTCCCTCTCCACATAAACGCCCTGTAGGCCGAACAGAGCTTCTCTCACGGCAGGAGGAAAGCGGCCAGGTATGGCAACCCAGCGTCTGTCAGTCGAAGTGATTCTTGTGACCTCAGCGCCCGACAGCTGGAGTATACCCTCGAGGCTCAAGGCCACAGCGTTCGGGTCCGCAAGCTCGTGTGGAGCCACTCCGACCCTGAACATCTCGTGGGACAGGGCGAGGGGGACTCCGTCGCGATCAAGGATTGCGCCCCGCTCTGCCCCCATCTCACTCTGCATCCGATGCTGCTCGTCCGCCTCCTGTTGCCACTTCGTGCCTTGAGCGACCTGTAGTTCGACGGCCCGCACCAGAAGACCCCCACCCGCAAGAATCCAGCACCCCAGCAGGAGGCAACGGCGGAACGCGAGAGATCTGTCAGACTGGGAAGCCCTGGCCTCGGGTGAGGCATGCCGGCGGCTCATTGCTCTTCTCCCCCAGCACCATCGGGTGATGAGCCGGTGAGCCAGACGATTTCACCACTGTTTGGTGTCCGCATCCCCAGCCGAGCCCGCACTGTGGGAACGACCCGCCCTCGGCTCTCAAGTACCTGGATTCGATTCCCTAGCTCATTTCGCTCGGCGGTCATGAGTGAGATCTCTCTGCGGAGCCGATCAAGCTCAGCCAGTTCCTCAAGTGCCCGAGCCTGACGCCAGGTCACGAAGCTCAGGGCAGCCAGAAGCAAGGCGATGGCAAGTGTCACCATTAGAGATCGAGAGAGCCTCACGCCGCTTTCCTCCACGACCGTAGACGCGCACTTCGTGCACGGGGATTCTCATCCACTTCCCTATCCGAGGGCCGGACAACCCTCTTGACCACGACTCCTCCGAGGGGCTCCCCACAGCAGACACAGATTGGCAGCCCTGGAGGACAAGTGCACTCCCGGCTCCACTCGCGGAACGTCTGCTTTACAACTCGATCCGTCAGGGACTCATAGGAGATAACGGTGACGACGCCTCCGGGAAGAAGCGCTTCCAGTAGAGCTGGTAGCGCGGCGCGGAGTGCATCGATCTCCTGATTGACCGCGACCCTAAGAGCCTGGAATACCCTCGCCCTGTCTTTGGCGGTCGGGAAGCGTCGGAAGGCCTTTGCCATTGCCTCGATCAGATCTCCCGCCACGCGAAAGGGTCGATCCTCTCTGAGTAGAGAGACAGCCCGTGCCAACCGCCGCCACCGCGGTTCCTCCCCGTACACGCGGAAGACTCTACCCAATTCTGCTTCATCCAAGGTGTTCAGGAGATCCGCGGCCGTGGGCTCACCGCGAGAATTTCCAGCCATCCGCATGTCAAGTGTGACCTCTCGCCGAAAGCTGAAGCCTCGCTTGTCGAGATCGAGTTGATGGGTGCTCATTCCGAGATCGAGCAGTGCCCCCGAGAGACGGGGTCCACGGGCCCCTAACTCGACCGCAGCCTCATCAAAGCGACTTTCTACGAAGGAGACGCGATCCTGGTGTTCCTGTAGAGCTATCCGGGTAGCCTCAAGAGCGATCGGGTCCCGGTCGACGGCGATCACTCGGCACGCAGGGTAGCGCACAAGAAGTGCGTGACTGTGCCCTCCCCCCCCAGCAGTGCCATCCATGATCTCCCCACCTCCGGCAGGCTCCAGGTGAGCCAGAACTTCTTCGACCATCACGGACCGGTGGAACGTCCCCTCAGGTCCCACCGTTATCCGAAAATCCTGTGCATCTCCTCCGCCTTCCTCGCGTCAGCAGTGAGGTCGTCCGGATGGTGACTACGGAAGACCTCTGGATTCCAAATCTCGATCCGATCCATGGCGCCGATCAGAAGAATTCCTCCGTTGAGCTTGGCCCTCGCTTGCAGCCATCCGGGAATGAGAATCCGCCCCTGCTTGTCGGGCTCGACATCGGTCGCGCGGGACATGACATCTCTCAGTATATCGGCCAGATCGCGTCGGTCTCGCCTAAGTTCGAGGAGGCGCTCACGAACTCCGGACCAAACATCCTCTGGAAAGAGGGTGAGATGACTGGGTTCCCATTGGAGCAGAACAAAGCGGGTCCCTGTGGACTTACGGCGATAGTCCGCTGGAAGACTGACCCGTCCCTTCTGGTCCAATTGATACTCAAAGCGGCCGAGGAACCCGGTCACTCATCTCCCTCCGTGGCATATAGTGGGTAAATGTGGGATATAGTGTCAAATACTGGGACAACTTACGGTTGACCCATGAATCCGGTCAAGGGTCTTCTTTAGAAGGAAGTTACGGGTAGGAGGTTGGGTAGAGATGTGGCAGGAAGGTGGTGGTGGCTCAGGAACGCAAAAAGGGAGACCGCGGCTCGTACCGTGGCCCCCCCCCTCGAGGCGCCTTGCTATCTACGCGTGAAGTCGGGCGTTACCGACCGCGGGCGATGATACCCTCTTGAATCTCAATGTAGGTGTTCGTACCGTCGAGGAACTGGCTGAGGTTCGCTCCCGCATTTACCCTCCCATACTCCCCCGCCTGACTGAACTGGGCCAGGGCCTCCTGGAAGACAGGAAGGCTCGCCTGCGCCGACTCTACAGTGTTCGGCTGGCTAACGGCCTCCGCTTGCCGGTAACGGGCGTAGCCGTGGAAGAAGTTAATCTGAGAAAGTAGAGCCGGAGAGATATCAAACTCTCTCGCAATGTTGTACACCTCGACTGCAGCGCCGAGATCCCCCTCGCCCTGGTCCTTCTCGTTATAACCATAGCCAAAGATCTGGTTTGCGAGGACATCCGCCGGCTGTTCACCGGCGTCCACCGCCCTGTGGAAGGCCTCACCAGCCTCCTCGACCCGGCCCTCTTCGATAAGCCACTGCCCCATACGTGCATACGCGTTCACCAGTTCGGAATCGATTTCCAACGCATTCTCGAGGGTGGTGATCGCCTGATCCACATCACCCGCCTGCCTGTAGGCGTTCGCCAACTGGCTTCGGACCTGTGAATCGTCCGGGAAGTATTCGATCGCCTGCTCACCCAGTGCGAGTGCTTCATCAAATTCGCCTAGTGCGACATGGGAACCCAACACGTTCCCGAAGTACCCAGGAGGTGCGTCAGCTCTCCGTGCGTCGATAACCTTGGTCAGAGAGAAAACGGCCTTCTGAAACAGGTCAGCGATTTCCGGACTGAGCGGAGGTGGGTCCCCGCCCTGCGGCTGCGGACTCAACGACTGCAAGGAAAGAGCCGCGCGGGACGCCATGGATCCATACTGCTCGTGAAGGTCGATGTCCTCAGGGTCTTGCTCCAGACCAACTTCCAACAAGCTCATCGCGCCCACTTCGTCACCGGTCTGGGCAAGGTCGTACGCAACCCGCATTCGGATCGCTACATTGTCCGGGTTCAGTTCTAGGTAACGAGAATAGTAGTCACGTGCGGCCTCAATATTTCCAACCTGACTCGCGACGTATCCCGCGCTCTCAAGAGAGGTGATGTCAAACGGATCCGACTCGAGTAGGACTTCGAAGTGGCTTAGAGATTCCTCATATTCCTCAAGCTCTAGGTACGTGCGAGCGAGGGCCGCCCGGGCCTCCATCGACTCGGGAGTAAGCTCCACGGCCCGCGAACAGTAGTCGAGCGCCCCATTCCAGTTGGACGAGTTGAACTCCATCCCGCAAAAAGCGATCTGGCTCACCTGCTCGATCGTGGCCTCGAAGAACTCCATGATGTGGCCCACAGCTACATCGATGTCGTCCTCAGATATCATCTGTGATTCAACTGCAAACCGTTCCCCAGCGGGAATCGTGATGAACTGCCCGGAGTACTCGAACATGTCCCCTGACTGTTCATAGTCTCCACAGAACACCATCGGTATTTCCAGTATGGACGCCAGCTGTTGCGACAGGACACAATTCAGATCTCTGAGGCGCATATCGTATTCCCGCGCCGCATCATCGATGTCATCATCCGACATGGCGACATGGGTTGGTATATCGATCCGATCCCTTAACTCATCGGCCAGATCTCGCCCAAAATCCTCATCGGCATCACCGGACGGGGTGAGGTCGGCAACAAGGACCTGCATCCGGCCAGCTGGCTGGGCCTCTGCCTCCTGGTGCACGAACGGGACCGTGAGAAGAACCGCAATGAATACTGCCACGCTCATTCGCATACGTTGAATCTCAATCATGTATTGCTCTCCTGCATCTGTGCATGGAGACTTTATCGGACCGCCCCGCTGAGAAACACAGCGCCAAAACAACTGCGGGCTAAAAACCGCCAACAGAAAGTCTCAGGGATAAGGCCTTCAAGAATATATCTCTGTTAGGCCAAGTCAACTACTTCTTGGGAAGTGATTCAGACGTTCCAGCCTTGTTCCTTCATAAACCGCCTATAGCTAGTACCAGCGGGAAATATGCGAGGTTCCGACCTCCTCTCCCCAAATCGAAACAGGCGTAGCCTCCGCAGAGTCTGCCCACAACACTGCTAAACAGCTCTCTTGAACGCTAGAACTACAAATACCCCGAGTCTGTGTTCGTCACCACATTCGTGTAACGAACCAACCTTACTTTAGAGGTTAGTCAAGAACGAGCAGGGGGGGGGTGCTCGCAGACTTTGGCTCATTCGTTCCGTGTGGACTGACTGGGGGTTCCGAACGGGAGCGAGGTCATGGTGGGATGAAGGAAGTGCAGGAGGCCCCAAGGATCGTGGGAAACCTCCTCGGCTGAAGCTCCAGCCGTCGCAAGCAGAAACTCAGATCGTATGCGGATCTGGTCAGGAAGCAGGGGCATCGAGGCCAGGACTCCCCCCCGGTACAGTCCCGGTGTCTTAATCGAGCCACACGGCCTAGGGACGGCACTGCCTGGCCACGTTGACACTGATATCCAGCTCACGTAGGGTAAGAGAGCCAATTGAAAGTCATTCTCAACAATCCACCCCGGCTCATGTCTACTCCAGTCATCCAACTCGACACCGTCAGCAAGAGCTTCCGGCCAGGCCCGGTCCAGGCTCTCGACGACGTCTCCGTCGAGGTTCAGGAGGGGGAAATCCTGACTGTACTTGGACCCTCGGGCTGTGGCAAGACGACCACACTGCGACTCATCGCCGGATTTGAGGTTCCTGATCAGGGAAGGATCTTCGTTGGAGGAAGAGAAGTCGCAGGGCCCCAACGCTGGGTCCCCCCTGAGAAACGGGGAGTCGGCATGGTCTTTCAGGATTACGCGCTCTTCCCTCACCTCACCGTGGGCGAAAACGTCATCTTTGGTCTTGACCATATGCTGAAGGCTAATCGGGTTGCGCGGGCCCGAGACGTCCTAGGAATCCTCGACCTCAAGGCCTGTTACGACCGCTACCCCCACGAGCTTTCTGGAGGCCAGCAGCAGCGTGTGTCTCTTGCACGGGCCCTTGCACCCGAGCCGGTTGTGGTTCTGATGGACGAGCCTTTTTCGAATCTAGATGCCCATCTACGCAACCAGGTGAGGGACGAAGTCGTCGGCATTCTCAGGCGGGCAGGCGTAACCTGTATCTTAGTCAGCCACGACCAGCGTGACGCTCTCGCAATCTCGGATCGAGTAGCGGTGATGAACCAGGGGAGGATTGAGCAGATCGGTAGTCCACGTGAAATTTACAAACACCCCGAGTCTGTATTCGTCGCCACCTTCGTGGGACGAACCAACCTTCTCCAGGGGGTAGTCCAGAACGAGCATGGATGTGTGCTCACAGACTTCGGCTCGTTCTGCCGTGTGGACCGACTGGGGTTTCGGAACGGGAGCGAGGTCATGGTAGCGGTGAGACCGGACGGGTTCGCCACCTGCCCGGAGTCCGAAGGCATGTTACACGGAACGATCCTTTCGACCACCTATACGGGTGCACACGTTGAGGCCGAGATGGCGATTCCATCGGCGCATGGTGGCCAGCGACATCTGGTCGTGCACCTTCCACCCTCTCGACCCTATCAAGCGGGTGAGAAGCTGAGCTTCCAACTGGTACCCGAGTTTGCATCGGTGGTGCGGAACGCCTGCTCGACCCTGGGTTTCTCGTCGCCTGCGACCGTTGGTTCTGAGGCGGAGAGCTAGCCAGTCCCTTCTGTCTCTGACTCGATCAGGGCCCGGTACCCCTCTCTAAAGGTGGGGAACTCAAACCCGTATCCCGAAGAGCGTAGGAGCCGATTTGAGCAGCGCTTGTTTGAACTCTGCTCCTGAGCCTTAACTTCAACAGCCGGCTCCGGCACTCCCGCCAGGCACGCCAGGTAACGGTAGACCTCGCAAATCGGACTGGGCTCGTCATCCACTCCCACGTAGACCGGGTCCAGGTCGTCCCTCGTCAACAAGTGCATCAACACACCTGCGGCGTCATTTCGATGAATTCGGTTAGACCACATGTGCCCATTGCCCAGACACCTGGCCTTGCCAGAACGCACCCGCTCCAGGAGCCGCGCCCGTCCGGGCCCGTAGATCCCACCCAGTCGGAGGGAAACCCCAGAAATGCTCCCGCTTTGGACCAAACCCTCACCTTTGAGGATCTCGGTGCCCCTGAAGTCTGCTGGAGAGGGGACAGTGTCCTCGTCTACCCACTCTCCTCCAGCGTCTCCGTACACGGCGGTACTCGAGACAAAGATCAGTTGACTGGGTGGAGTGCTGAGAGAGTCAAGCGCGCTGAGCAGGTTTTCTACCCCAGTTACGTATGCGTCCCGATACCGTTCGGGGGAAGAGGCGTCAGCTGAGGCTGCATAGACTACGCTATCCACATGGGGCAGGTGACTCTTCAGGGAGGGGTTGAGGAGATCTGCGCACACGGGCCGGATGCAGGCCGGAAGACGATTCGGATCCCTCTTGAGCCCCCAGACCTCGTGTCCCCCTTTCCGTGCTAAACGGAGACCGAGTTCGGTCCCCACATATCCGCACCCTGCAATCAGAACACGCACGCTCCTCTAGCCGCTACCGGTTCCGGCCGGAACCGCAGTAAACGACCCCGTCAGGGTTAGGAAGCGGAGCAGTTGTCCATCCATGCGTTGTCCGATCACATCGAGCCATCCGAACAACTCCCTGGTTGAGGAGACCATGCGCGAATCGTATTGGAATCTCTTGTTCTCATTTCCCATGAAATTCTGCCCGAGGTCCTCAGCCCACCACAGGGTTCTCCACGGAGCCTTTGGGCGCAACTCTACTCGATAGTCACTCGATGATCGCCTCGTGCACGAGTTCCTTCACCTGCTGGCGAAGTGACTCAGGGTTCGAGGGGGAGCTCTGCCACATGAGTACGATCACCAACTCCTCTGTAGGATTGACCCAAAAGATCGTTCCTGCGCTGCCGTCCCACCCGTATTCGCCGAGCGACGTCGGATAGCCAACCACCGAGGGGTCGAGAACGACATTCACATTCGCCAAACCCCATCCCATGCTGCCTCCCCGTACCTCGAGGACGGCGTCGGAGAGTCCATTGGCCGTAATAGTTCCGACTGTTTCTTCTTCCAAGATCCGTACACCCCCGAGCTCCCCACCATTCAGAAGCATTTGGCTGAACCTCAAGAAGTCTGGAACAATAGAGAGGAGTCCCACCCCTCCCTCGAGCAGTGCGGGCTCTTCGGTAAAGGGCACTTCTTCGATCTGATACGGTGTCAGCCCACCGTTGTCCATTTGGCGATAGACGGTCGTCAGCCGGCGACTCCGGCCCGGATCGGCCCAGAAGATGGTCTCCGTCATGCCCAGGGGATCGAGGACCCGTTCCCGAAGGAACTGGTCGAACCTCTGACCTGAAACAGCCTCGACCACCGCCCCTGCTACGGTGGATGCAACCCCGTATCGAAATCTCGTGCCCGGATCCTCCATGAGCGGCACAGCAGTGACGTTCTGGATGAACTGTGACAGCGGGATCGATCGCGAGCGAACACGGGCTTCCCGGTAGGGTCCCGAGTTGCGGGAGTTTATTCCCGAAGTGAATAGGAGAAGATCGCGTATGGTGATCGGTCTCTCAGGTGGCCGGGTCTCACCCGTGGCCGTATTGAGGACCGCAACCTCCTCGAACTCAGGCAGGTACAGCGATACAGAATCGTCCAGGTCGAGACGCCCCTCCTCGCTCAAAATCATGACTGCGACCGCCGTGACAGCCCGCGTCATCGAATAGATCCGAAAGAGGGAGGCCTCTGTCATCAGCGCGCGCGTTTCCAGATCTTGAAGTCCCACAGACTCCAGGTAAGCCAGCTGTCCATGACGCGCTACGCCCGCGACCGCCCCCGCGATCTTACCCTCCTCGACAAAGAGATTCAGGAGGTCGGTCACACGCTCCAATCCCTCTGCAGACAGCCCCACCTCACCGGGCTCGGTGCGAGGGAGCACCTCCTGAGCAAAAACGGGATCGTCAGGCGCCAGCAGCAAGCCGACTAGCGAGACAACGTTCAGGATTCTCGACATCATTCGGCTCCGCGTTCATGCCCAGTAACTTGAGTCACACTTCGGGGTGGCGAACCAGAAGTATAGGGTCTTATGATACCTGATCGACAGGCGGGTACTCGACATTGAACGAGAAGTCGTCCACTCTAAAGATCAGAACAAGGGGAAGTAAACAATGCGAAAACGTGCCTTCCGAACAGCGGCTATGTACCGAGTGGGCACACTATCTCTGCTGGGATCGGCAGCACTCCTCGTCGGCGCGGAACTGGAGGCCCAGACCGAGGAAGAGTTCGGCAGCAGGATAGTGAACCTCCTTCAGGAACCGAGGCATCGGACCGTACACCAAGACGGGGACATATACCTGCTCGACGTTCAGATCAACCCGGGAGACACGACGCTCGCGCACGCGCACGACGCGGCCATCATGTTGACCTTCATCAGCAACGGAGATGGGCCCATCGGGGGTCGAGTGTCCAGCAACACCGATTACGTTAACCAGAACTCCACACACAGAGTCATCAACGCGGGACCGAAGCTCCTAAGGATTATCGCGCTCACGAACTATGGTCCGCCGATGCGCGGGATGGCCTGGGATCGCCCACACGGGCTGACAGGTGAGCCTCAGCTCGAGAATGAGTGGTTTCGCTCCTATCGGATCGAGTTGGCTCCGGGCGAAGAAACGTCGGAGCAACATCACCTGAACCCTTCCGTCGTCGTGCAGGTGTCGGATGGTCTCACGCACGTAACGAGGGAGGATGGGATCACGGCAGAGCTAACTGAGATGGGGGATTGGGCTTGGCGGAATCCGGAAAGCATGTTTCGGATTCGAAATGCTGGAAATATTCCCGTGAGTGTCGTCGTGAACGAAGCTCGAAGAGCGGGCTCCGATCAGTAGTCGATCAATCGAACCTGGGAGCGCTCATTTCGGGGTGTACCATCACTTTAGGATATAGGTGTCCGATCTAATTTCGGTCTTAGTGCCTGAGAACAAACGTGTATTTTCCACTCCATAGGAGACGTATCCATGACTCGACTCACCTCACTCCTCACCCTGACACTCCTAGCCACTATCGGTATTGTGAAACCCACACAGGCACAGGATCCGTCAATGAACTTCTTTCTAACCAACGTGGGACCCGGCAACGGCGCGGACCTCGGTGGACTTGAGGGAGCCGATGCCTGGTGTGAGCACCTCGCCTTCGGGGTCGGTCAAGGGGAGAAGACGTGGCAAGCTTACCTGAGCCAGCGAGCCAGCGGTGGCGCACCAGCAGTCAACGCGAGGGATCGGATAGGGGACGGACCCTGGTACAATTTTGAGGGCGTGATGATCGCTAACAACCTCGACCAGCTTCACGGTGATAACAATCTCACGAAGGAAACCCAACTGAGTGAGAAGGGAAACATCATCAACGGCCGGGGGGACACTCCAAACCGACACGATGTGCTCACCGGTGCTCAACTAAATGGTAGGCTGGCACCTGGAAGCGACGACACCACTTGCAACAACTGGACGAGCAGTGGGGAAGGAACTGCGCTTGTCGGCCACTTCGACCGGACGGGAGGTGGAGCCAACCCGGAATCGTGGAACTCCGCCCACGGCACTCAGGGGTGCAGCCAGGCAAACCTTCGCGCCACCGGAGGGGATGGCCTCTTTTACTGCTTCGCAGTTAGTGAGGAGTAGGCTTGAGTTAGGGCTATGCCCGGCTAGGACCGATCTCCACCTTGATGTCCCTCCACTTCGCTTGGCGGAAGCGGACCATGCTCAGGACCGCACGAGTGACATGACCCAGGACAATCGCTAGCCAAATATCGCTAGCGGTGAGCCCACGAATGGCTTGGATCACCACGCACATTCCGATCGGTACCGCGAATTGTGAGATGAGCGAAATGTAGAGCGGGCTCTTCGTGTCCCCGGTTCCTTGGAGGCCTCCCGTGTAGGCTAGGGCAGTGGTGATGAACAGCCCCGAGACACTCAGGTAGGCGAGGAGTTCAATCGTAAGACGTGATACGACAGGGTCATCCATCCCGAAGATGGTAAGCAGGGCCTCCGGAATGGAAAGGAAGAGCATCCCCATCACAGCCGCAACACCCAGTCCGATATACATAGCCACATGAACACCCGCTATCGAGCGCTCCGGGTGCCCTGCACCGAGGTTTTGACCCGCGAAAGCGGCTGCAGCACCCATGAGTCCTATAGACGTCCAAGTGATCAGTGAGAAAAGCTGAGTGTACCCTACCGTATACGCAGCCTGTGCTTGACCACTGAGCGCGAGGGAACCGACGAATCCAAGCATGATGACACCACCGATGTTCATTACCACTCCCTGGATCCCGGTCGGAATCCCAAATCGGAATAAGGAGCGTATGATTTCGAAATCCGGACGAAGGCTCATCCCTCGATGGAATCCGACTATCCAACGGTCCGTGAAGAGCCGATGAAGGGCAAACATGGTTATCACACCCGCAGCAATCGTGGTGCCCATCGCCGCA
>Ga0310123_10001406_pt1 | contig 20064 bp, 20 predicted proteins | sample CB6_AW_1057_MG_FD_203505 | JGI IMG/M metagenome (GOLD analysis project Ga0310123, IMG submission 203505) | Marine microbial communities from Western Arctic Ocean, Canada - CB6_AW_1057 | ecosystem: Environmental > Aquatic > Marine > Oceanic | place: Canada: Western Arctic Ocean | collected... | reverse complement strand
GCTGGTCCGGGCAGTGAAGTCATCGCAGTGATTATCCATGTAAGGTTCGCTTCGCTGGCCAGCGCAACCAATCCTCCCGCCAGCCGCCACCCTACTTTGCAAGCCTGGGAACTATTTGGCAACCAGTCATATAAACCGACAATTGGCGGACAACGACTCCAAGGGCTGGTGAAGCGGCACTGGTAAAGTCAGATACTCCCTTATTTACCGCAAACTGGCCTTGGCTGGAGGTGGGCGTAGCGGGCGAGTACGCAATCGTCAAGTGGCTGTTACAGATATTCTTCAGCCAAATTTCCACTTCTTCCACAAACTGATTGCTGCATTTTTTGGGTTGGAATAGAATGTCATGATGCGGGTGATGCTCTGGGAAATATATCAACACTCGCGTTGCCTTAAGGACACGAAGTCCGACGTCACTTGATATGGGAACAGTGTCAACAAAAGGCTTCGGGTGACGGCAACGAAGAATTCTTAATTATGTCAAAGGTTAACACCGAAAAATTCGTCACGTTGGTCAAACGCAGCGGATTGGCCACCGAAGAGGAATTCTCGCAATTCTTCTCGGACTTCGCCGATCGCTCGAATGAACCACCGCCGGAAGACGCCCAACAACTGGCCAATCTGTTGGTCGAGGCCGGCCTGCTTAATCAATGGCAGGCCGACAATCTGCTGAAGGGCAAGCACAAAGGGTTCATGCTGGGCAAATACCGCCTGCAGGGGCATCTGGGCACGGGCGGCATGAGCAGCGTTTACCTTGCCCGGCACCCGGTGATGGAACGGTTGGTGGCGATCAAGGTGCTTCCTCAAAAGTTCGTCAAGAACGAAAACTACGTCGCACGTTTCAAGCGCGAGGCGAAGGCGGCCGCCGCTTTGGACCACCCGAACATCGTGCGTGCCTACGACGTCGACCAAGATGGCGATTCGCATTATATCGTTATGGAATATATCGATGGGCGCGATCTGCAACGGATCGTCAAGGAGGATGGCCCCCTTTCAGCCGACGACGCAGCCGACTGTATCGCCCAAGCCGCGTTGGGGCTGCAACATTCTCATGAGGCTGGACTAATCCACCGCGACGTCAAGCCAGCCAACTGTCTCGTGGACCTGCAACACCAAATTAAGCTGCTCGACATGGGATTGGCCAAGTTCTCCGAAACGGTCACCGGTTCGCTGAGTGAAATTTTCAACGACTCGGTCGTGGGAACGGCCGACTATTTGGCTCCCGAGCAAGCACGTAACAGTCAAACCGTGGATTCCCGGGCTGACATCTACAGCCTCGGTTGTACGTTGTATTTTCTATTAACCGGCCAGCCTCCCTTTCCGCAGGGCTCGATCACCGAGCGGTTGCTGAAACATCAAAAAGAAGAACCTCAAAGTATTTACGAGTTGCGGCGGGACACCCCTCCAGCTCTCGTCGATCTCTGTCGGCGGATGATGACCAAGTCTGCCGATGAACGGATCCAATCCGCGCACCTGGTCGCCCAGGAAATCGCCGGATGGCTGAAACGACGCGGTGTCGTCTTCCACGGTGAAAATGTGCTTGATGCGTACAATCGGCAAAAGGCTAGTGCCAACGCGGCCGATGGCAATGACCAGGGGAGGCGATTTGGCCGTAACGTAGCGACTGCGCCCGGCCCCGCGCCTGCGACCAGGCCAGGTGGCGGGTCCAAAAATCCAGGCGAAACGATTTTCTCAGCCAATGACGATACCTCTCGCATCGGCACCACGGATTCTTCGCTAAACGACGATCTCACATTGGCTCCGCTGGATGACGATTCACCTTCGGACGATACGACCGTGCGCGGAACCAAGCGCAAATCGGTCGGTTCGGGACTGGGCCCCACCGGGTCGTCGTCCGTCATTAGCGACCGGCCGAGCGCCGGAAGTTCTGTAGTGACCTCTGGTTCCGGTAGTAGTATTGAAGACGATTTGCCCATCAAGTCCAGCAGCAGCCGCCCGCTAGACGAACTCTTAAAGGATCCCAACTTCGCGAAACGGATCCAAATACCGACCGCACAACTCAGTGGCTGGCGCCGCGAATCCTTCTGGCCGAAGGCCTGGCCTTGGCTGGTAGGAGGAGTCGTCTTGGTGATCGTCGCCGTGGTGGCCGCCATCGTCGTCATGACGTCTGGGTCTTAGCCCGCTCGATCGGAATACCGGCGGACCCCAGCAAGAGATCCCAGCCAGCCCAAGGTGATAAGCAGGGCCCCAGCCGGTTCTGGGAGCACGCCGGATGAACTGGTCGCACCCCAATTGAACAACACCTTGTTCAAGTAATTTAGCCCCACCATCGCTTCGGAAGCAGGACGCTGATTCACCCAACTCGCGGAGACGACGGCGCCGTCACTGTTCCAATCGAACAAGACCAAATTCAAATCGTTCAACTCAACATCACCACTGCCGTCAAAATCGCCGTTGAGAGCCGACCCGCCTAGCGAAAGCACGAGAGAAGTATTGGTGTAATCGACATCCCACGCAAAACCAGCCGGCAGCAACATCGTGTCGAAAGTACCCTGTAATTCATCTCCAGCGGTAACGAGCGTAAACGAGTCGCCAGCCTGTGGGGTAAACAGTCCGTTCCCGAGATCGGCGAGTTGCACTACCAATGCTCCATCCAGAAACACAAAGCGCTCGACCGTGATTTGGTCGTAGTTGACACCGGCCTCCGTACCACCCAGATCAAAGATCATCTTGCCCTGAGCACCATTGCCAAAATCGCCAATCACGTCAATCGTTCCAGCCAAATTGATCGACGCATCGCCTGGATCAATAACTCCACCCTCATTTCGGACAGCACCGTTGACAGGCCCACTACCCACAAAAATGGTACCACTTCCGGTCAACGCCCCGCCCGGCATCTGCACGAATTGGGCATCCAGTCCCCCTCCGTCGAGGTGCACTCGTCCACCGTCGTCAATTTCCAGGTCAGCAAACACGATGAGTTTCCCTCCGTCGGCCACTCGCACGCTCATTTCGGCGGTCGGCGTACCAGAAACCGTGGCGCGAAAGACAGTCGAACTGGCCGACAACACCGCTTCCTGATCGCTGCCGCTCACGTTCTCCACGGTTGCGTCCCAAAGCACCTCCGGTACGCCAACTGCGGACCAATTGCCGGCCGTCACCCAATCTCCACTGGCGGCCGCGGTCTCCCACGAATGTGTTGTCGTGACCGGATCACTGATATAGACACTCGGCCCCGCGCCCCCTTGGCCAATCGATGGGTTGGCATCGATGACCAGGTCACGACCAATAAACAGGTTCATCCCCAGGATGCCGTCGACAACGTTACCCGGATCGGCCGGGTTGGTCACGTCCAATACCGCAATTGGGACGTTGGTCAGGGTAAAACTTCCCCCAACTGTATCCAGATTGAGTTCGTCAATAAAAAATCCGGGAATGCCTGCCGTAACCCCGCCAGAGCCTTCGACGGCCAGTTCAAAATCGGGCGTATCCAGCACGGGATCGATGCCCAGCCTGGCCGCCGTTTGCTCGGACAACACGGTCAGACTAGCACCCGTGTCGAAGAACAAGGCCGTATCTTGGAGCGAATTTCCAGCGTTGGCTAGATCCGTGTCTATGAACATCGCGCTGTTGGGAAGCGTGGACGGCGAAGTCGGTGAGAAATCGAGACTGAAGATATCCAAGCTAAACTGATAGATCGCTCCCTGAACAAAATTAAGTCCTGGAACTAACTCCAACGCGGCTCGCCGCAAAATCCCTTCGCCTGCCCCTTCGCCCGGAGCACTCGGTCCCAGGTCTAAAAATTCAATCTCTGGGGTGCGCACCGTGCGCCCATTCAGATCCTTGATCTGCGGGGCGCTGTTGCGAATGTGGACCTTGTGCTGGGCCGCCATCGGCAAACCAATAATATTAGGTAACTCCCACTGCTCCGAAGCGGATAACAGGGCGAAACTTGTTTGACCACGCAAACTCGAATTGTCGAAAGCCGCCGCGCCTCCAGGATTAGACGTGGTGTGTTCCAACCCAGTTACGTAGACTCCCAGCGGCAAATCAATTCTCAGTTGCACCAGACCGGTGGCGCCACCAATCTCTTGGAAATTGACCCCTTCGAGGCCCTCTTCAAAAATATTAAATCCTAATGACGCCTCGTTTGTTAGGATGTGAGTCGCGGCGCCGGTATCGAACAACGCGATGTCGTAGTAGGTGCTGGAACCAGGCCCGAGAAAGCTGCCACCAGGCTGATCACTCTTCTGGGCAATAAAGAATAATTTGTCCGGGTCCGGATCGTTGACGTCGGTGGACTCGTTCGTAAGGGCAATTCCGACGAGCGGCAAGAAACCTTCTACCGGAATCTGTGCCCAGGACCATGAACTTGTTCCCAGCGCCAGAACAACCGCGCAAAACGACCGCCGCACGTTATCCATACGATCTCCTCTTCTCTCTCTTTTCGAATCGAATCCCAAATTCACGTGCTGCCGGTCGCTCGCGGCGCAATTCGCGGGCCAAAGACAGTCATGGGCGCGGCTTGATGGCAAGAATCGCCGGTTGAAATTCTCTGTTCCCCTGTTCCCCCCCATTTTATCGGATACGAAGCAAAAACTCAATCGATTTGGAATCGCTATAATTAGCTGTCAAATCCCCCTTTAACCAGATTCTGGGTGCCGCCATCCGGCCAATCCGACCGGTTTTTGGCCCCGCCCGACGTCGTCGTGGCGGCTAATGGCCCGCGGTCGAAATGGTTGCGGCACTTGACGCGTGCGCGCGAAGTAGCCACGATTGCCACGCGAAATGAGCGGTTCGCGGCCCATTCAAATGATTCGTCGCTACAAACTCTCTCACCGAGCCAACACGTGGCCAAAATCAAAGTCGGAATCGTCGGTACCGGTGGCATGGCCAATACGCATGCCAAGAGCTATGCGAAAATCAAAGACGCTGACCTGAACGTCTGCTTCGATCTTGATACCGGGCGAGCCGAAGAGTTCGCCCGCCAGCACCAGGTGACGCATTGTGCATCATCCATGGAGGAGTTGATCGACCGTTCCGATGCGGTAAGTGTCGTGACTCCCGACGCCCATCACGCCGCGATTAGCCTGCAAGTCTTGAAATCGGGCAAGCACTTGTTGTGCGAAAAGCCGCTGACGTCAAACCTGGCCGACGCCCGGCGTGTCGCGCGGGCCGCCAAGGGGGCAACACGCAATTCAACATCGGTGCACATGATCAACTTCTCCTATCGCGACAGCTCCGCCGTCCAGGAAGCCATTAAAATGGTCGAACGGGGAGACCTCGGTGAAATCCGCCATGTGCATGGCGGCTATCTACAATCGTGGTTGGCCGCGGACGGCTGGGGACATTGGCAGCAGCCGTCTTTTCTGTGGCGATTGCAAACGGCAAAGGGCTCGGCCGGCGTTCTGGGCGATTTGGGCTGCCATCTGCTCGATCTGGTCACCGTCGTCGCCGGGGATATCGATGCGCTGGACTGTACCCTGGCGACATTTCCCAAGCTCGACAAGCGTGGTCGCCGGCGCACGAAAATTGGCAAGGCCGTGCTCGATGCGAATGATTCTGCCATGATGCGACTGCACTTTGCCAACGGCGCCCAGGGACTTTGTCATACCACGCGCTGGGCCACCGGTCATAAGAATAGTGTCAATCTGTCAGTGCATGGTACCACCGGCGCGCTTCGCATCGATCTTGAGGCGGGATATGACAAGCTCTTCCTCTGCCTGGGTGCCGATAGACACCGACAGAAATGGAGAACGAAAACCATCCGATCGACGCCGAACATCTATCAGCGATTTATTCGCTCAATCCAGACTGGCAGGCTCGACCAACCGGACGTGATCCGGGGCGCACAAGTCCAAAGCTACCTAGACGCCTGCGAGCGATCCGCCCAACGCGGCGGCGGGAAGACACCTATCAAACCGTGGTTTTGACCGCAGGAAGAGCCTGTCGAAACTGATCGAAATTAAGATTGCTTGTGCAGTCGGTAACCCAAGAAGAACACATCGCGATCTGGCAGACGTCGTTGAGTTGATAATTATTCACGATTTGAATCGTTCGTTTGCTCGCTTTCTCAACAAAAATGTGCGAAAAGAATTCCGCCAGCTTGTCCTTCGCGCTCGCGGAGACAGCGATGCCGTTTGACAAGCAATTTACGCCCAGAAGTCAATGACTTACGACGTAATCGCGGGCACCGTTGGTGCCAGCGGCATTGGCAATTTACCTACTCGCGGGATCGGCTGCGTCGTTTTCCGGGTTAACGGACGGCTACCGATCCAGCGGCCGCAGGGTCCGACCAGCATACCGGCTAGCAAGACCAGGTCACCCAGCAGCGCCGTGACTAGCAGCACGAACATCATCATGGCAAATCGGCTGATGGGAACAAAATCGCTCAACACGAAGACCAACAAACCCAAACCACACACCATCGTCGTTTGGATCATCGCCTTGGCATATTTTTTACAAGCGAAGCCGATCGCCTCTGTCGGCTGCATATTCTGACGACGTGCCCGAGCGTACCAGGTGAGAAAATGCAACGTGTCATCCACGGCGATTCCCAGCGCTACACTGGCCGTGACCACCGAGCCGATGTCGATGGAAATCTCCAACCACCCCATGGTTCCAAATACGCAAAGCGCGGGGAAAACGTTGGGAATCATCGCCACCAATCCCGCTGGTACGCTTCTTAGTACCAGCATCATGATAGGTGTGATGAGCACAAAGGCGATGGCGAAACTCTTAATGAGATCCGCCAATAGCTGTTCTTGCGTGTCGTGGAACAGCGGCGTCAGACCAGCCAACTCAACCCGGACATCTGCCGTGTCGCTACCGTCAACAAAATCTGCGACCGCCAGTTCAAGATGAGTCGTCAAATCGTCATAGGAAATGATTTCCGTCGTTGGCGTGCGAACTTGAATCTTCCACAGCTGGTCGCCGTTTCGATACGCTAACAATCCCTGGCTCTCGAAATGCTGGAGCTGGTCATCCAGGACACGGGCTAACGCTTTCCTTTGGAGGATTTGGCGTATGCCACCTCCCGTCGGGAATGGCGGGACAAAATTTGTGACCGACAACGTCGCGCCCAGCTGTGGCAGGTCCTGCAGAGCCGTTTCCAACTGTTGCACAACCTCTAAACGCTCCAAGACGTCTCGCTCTGAATCCTCACCAAATCGCACAACCACGTCAAAGGACTTCAAAGGGCCGATTTCATCTTCGATCCACTTGTGATCTTGAAGCAGCCGACTGTCTGGTGAAAACATCCGCTCCATGTCCACCGCCGTTTTGGCACGCATGGCACCGAGGCTACCAATCAAGACCGCGACAAGGCAAGCCGCCGTCAACCAGCCATGACTGCGGAAGATCCAGCCTAACAATCCGTCAAAGGCACTCGTCGCCTTCGCACGCTGCTCCTCGCCACGTCGCCGTGGATCTGGTTGCCACAAGCTCAGCACCGCAGGCAGTACGGTCATGAGCACCAACAACCCCAGCATCAACGCCGCGGCGGAATAGAGACCAAAGGAGCGAATTATGGAAATCTTGCTGATACCCAAAGATGCCAGTCCGAGCGCGGTCGTGCACGTCGATAGTGCGCAGGGGACCCAACCCGATCGCATGGCGCGCTGGACAGCGTCCCGCTGGCCGTGTTCGGCCAGCGCTTCCTCATAGTAATGCACCAGGTGAATGGCTCCAGAGATTCCCAATACCAACATCAATACGGGCATGACGATCAGGATGGCGTTCATTTGTCCGCCGGTGTAATAGACCAACGCCATCGACGAACAAGCTCCGTACGCCGCGATGCTCAAAACCAGCAAGGTCATGCGGAAATCGCGCAGGCAAATCCAAGCGACCAACAGCGAAAGAACTCCAGCCGGTATCATCAGGCCGCGGAAAGACCGCTGTGTCGTTTCATCGACTGCCACCGCCGTGACCGCTTGACCGCCTATTCGCAGCTCGTCGGCTGCGACGCCACTCGACGCGGCAGCAGTATGAATCGCTTGCAAGACCCCAGTCCGATCAATGCGACCCGCTTCGGTCGCATGAATAATAACACAAGTAGATCGCTGATCCGCACCGACAAAAAGTTGCTCGACTCGCCGTAGTGCGTCCTTTGGCGGCAAACTCAATTGGCCGGAAGTCAGGTCTTGGAGAATCGACGGCCCTGTCACGACGTCGTCAAAGAGACCGCTTGAGTCGTCGTTCATCAAAAACGCGGTGAAACTGTCGATCCGTTGGTCGTCCAACGTACAACCTGGCCAACTAACGACGACGTGTTCGTCCACGCCGAACGCTTCCACAAATTCGTTATATTGGCCACGAGCCGGCGAGTTGTCTGGCAACCAGCTGAGAATATCTGCCGTATTTGCTTTCCAATTGCAGGCAACCCAAAATCACCATCGGAGCGCTAAGCGTCACCATCAAGATTGGTAACCAGCTCCAATAATCTCGGATTGCCTTCGACATGATATTTTCCCTGAGCTTGTTGCCTCGGCGTAAAAACACGTCGCTTAAAACACGTCGCTTAAATGGGGGCAGCTGGAAAGAACGACTGCGGGGTCGGCCCGGCGGCTGACCTCCTGTTCTCAAAGCGGGATACACGGCGATTTGTTTCAATCTGCGCGGAATTTCCAGAAAAACCTCCAGAACTGGTTGAAAAAAAGGGAGAAATGGCCTTTCCAGGCTATCGTTATCGCCCGGGAAAGGCCGATTTAGACAATCTCGCCGAAATCACCAGGCAACCGGTACGAAAACCGGTTACCGACGTTCATCTTCTTTGTCCGGCCCCTACCAGCCTCGTATAATCCGGTGAACGGGCGACGCGAGGTTGCCATCATGTCGAGTAATCATCCAGGGAACGTCGTCGACTTCGCCGACCTTACGAGTTGATAAAAAAAGAACTTTGGCAATGGTCCCATTTCCTGGTGGGAGCGGGTAGGATAAGGGACAAAGACAATCGATAGGTCCTTTTTTTACAACTCCTTACAAACAGAAAGGGGAACATCATGCTCGCCAATTTCGCCTTATTTCTCAGTTCCATGCCAATACTCGGCTTAGGACTGGCGTACAAATTTTGCTGAGGCCATCCCCTCACATGGCTCGGTCCGAGCCTGATGATTGTGGCTGCCCCGGTTGCCTTTGGCGTCTCATTTTTCGCCGCACGACGAGGAGGACATAGTCTCATTGCCCGCTCGGCCCTTATACTGAGTTCCGTCGAGCTCCTGTTGGTGCTCGGTGTGTTGTTAATGGTAACCGCAGCTTGAGCGAGCCCAGCCGATCATGTTTTCAATCTTCGTGACGATCAACGTTCAAGCCGAGCACATTGAAGCTTTCAAAGAGGCCAGCCTGGGCGACGCGCACGGTTCGACACGTGACGAACCTGGTTGTTTTCGCTTCGACATCAACCAGGACGCGGAAATTCCCTCGCGTTTCTACTTGTACGAAGTCTACCAAGACGAGGCCGCCTTCCAGGCGCATCGCGAGCAGCCGCATTTCTTAGCTTGGCGTGAGAGGACCGCGCCCTGGCTCGATGGCGAGCTGACCAAGAAAGTGATGTCGACGGTCTTTCCATCCGCAGACGGTTGGGCCAAACAGAAGCCCGGTTTGCTGAATTGGTAACACCGTGGCTGGTGTCTGGGAGTCTCTCGCGCAGACGACTCGACTTGTGATCGGTCAACGGTCAGCGACCCCTAGGCGCGCATTTCTCACACACTTCGTCACGAGCGGTGGTAAGTCCTTGGCTGGCGAACCGTATTAGGTTATTAAATGGCGAGCAATTTGATCGGAATCGTATTGTCCATACGTTGAGGATCAAATTGTGAAGTCTAACCCTGCCAGCCATGGCCTTGGCCATCGCGCAGCAGAAGGCGTGCGAGAAATGCGCGACGAGGGTCGGGGTTTCCCGAACGGGCGGCAATCCATAGAATTCTGCTTGACGGGTCGGCAGAGGTTGACACCGAGCCGGTCGTTGTTCGGCCGAACACGTTTCACGCCGAACACGATTCACTTTGACCGGCCGCTTACCGACCGGCGGCATTTTTCGCGCCCATAGCTCAGCTGGATAGAGCAACGGACTTCTAATCCGTAGGTCGGAGGTTCGAATCCTCCTGGGCGTACTTGATTCACGACGGAGCTGTCTGTCACGTCAAGGAGGGCAAAGGGCGCAAGAACCGCATGGTATTTCTGCCGCGCTCGTACATGAAGCAGCTACAGGCGAGCAGCGCAAAATCAGATCCGCGTGCTTTTCTTTTTCGCCTCTTCGGCAGAATCTGTGGGTCACCCGCAGACAAGACCCCTATGAGCTTGCTCGCAGGTGAATGAGGTTGCTTGCTATACACGCGCCACCAAATCCGGCGATTTTTCTGTACTCGTACTCGTAAGCGATGAAGTCCTGAAGGAAATCCCAAGGCACAGCAAAAAACCTTTCTCACCCGCGAGCAAGCTCGTGGGGGCCGTGGTTTCTGATATCTTTTTGGTAGCTGCCAACCTCATTCACCCACGAGCAAGCTCGTGGGGGTCTCAGCAGAATCTACACAATGGCCCGGTGACGCAGGCTGCCGATTGAAACGATACTCATTTGTTTGTCCTCCCATGCCGTACAAAACCTTTCAACCAAGTACAACACACCAAACCCCCTGGTTTTCACCCACAGATTCTGCGGAAGAGCCTCTTTTTCCCTCTCGGCGCAACGGCTGGTTATCTATCACCCCGCACCGTTGGACGGGTAATGAAACGGACATTGGCGTTGGCCGGCATTAACAAACTGGCCACGCTGAACGCCAGCCTGGGCTGTCTTCGCCCAGAGCAGCAGCAGCACGGCTGACGACGGGACGGCTGAAATTGCATCTTCGTGAATCGTCGGACAGTCGGCCTGATAGGAAGCAGGCCCGGATGACCATCGAAATTCTGGGGCATTCTCAAAGGATTTTCTTAACCGGAACGGCAATTAGTGAGGCACGTCCCGGGTGGTTGACCTACGACGTCCCTCCGCTGGAGGTCTGGGACGAAAGCCTACAACTCTTGACATCTGCGGAACGTGCGCGGATCCCGACTGCCGATTTCTTCGACGGCCTACGCTGCGCTGCGGCCGGAAAGGTCATAGAATTGTTCACGGCACCCGCCAAGAGTCGACCGTCGACGCTTCAGCGCGACGATCCATAAGTTGGCGGATCGCCCGCTGCGACGACGAACTTGCGCGACAAGACCTTTTTGCGAACCGCACTTACTGTAGTCACTGCTGCGCAAACAGCGACTTTCTGAGGCCCGTTTCGGCTGTCGCCGACCCAATTGTCCCCCTGTTTTGACACATTCGCCCGATTCTGCAACAACCACCACAATTGTTTCATTTCTACCTATGCGCATGTTGGCCAGTATGGCTTTTTGAGCCCAGAATTTGAGCCACCATGTCCTACATTAGCATGTTGCGTGCCCTTAGAGCGATCGCGTGTCACGGTCGCCGCAAATGACACGAACGATGTCCACAAATCCGTCTGCTCGCCGAAAGAAGATCACGTAGCTGCCAACATAGGTCGAGCGCATGTTTTTCCCGAACTCAGGGCGGCTGTCGCCAACTTCGGGATGCTGAGCGACGATCCGACATTTCTCCCGAATCTTGGCGACCCATTGTCGTGCTGTAACGGGCGTGTCGGTTGCGATGAATCGAGCGATTCGTTTTAAATCGTCTTTCGATTCCGCATAGTACCGAAGTCTCAGCATGAATTCAGCTTGCTTGCTGCGAGGATTCGATCTTGTCGATCTCCGTCTTCACCTCGGCGAAAACAGTTTCTTCGTTGAAACAATCCCCATTGTCTAGCTGGTCAACACCCTTTTGGATTTCACCCCGCAATTGCTCGCGGTTCATCAGCAGACGAACCCCTTCGACGACGGCAGCTTCCTCAGAATCAAACCTTCCCTGGGACACGAGACCTTTCACGAAATCGTTGACTTCGTTGGGCAAATTCAGATTCATGACTGTTCTCCGATGCCACTGGGGCACACAACATGGTCTTGCCGCAAGGGCCTTCGGCACGCCTTCCGTTCTACGCAATACGGGTTCGCTTTGGTAGAATGATCTGGTTGTTCGGCGTCTTTCGCTTCGTTCGGGGCGGCGTCGCCGATCACGTCCACACTCTTTTCGACATGTGCAAAATGCACGCGCCGGTGGAACTCGAGGAACAGGTAAAACGCGAGTCGTCCAAGTTCGTCAAGACGCACGGCCACCGGTATAGAAGATTCCATTTTTTAACGCGGTTAGCGATGGCGCCATCGACATAACAAGTGAACAGGGACCGTTCGTAACACTCAGTCAGTCGGACGGCCGCAGCTGGAATTTCCGGGGCTTGGCACTAAAAGCCCTGCATTCTCCACTCGGTGCCGGACAATTAGAACCTTGCGGTACCGCCGGCTTGTTTGGTTTGCTCCACAGGCGGCTGTCGGTGAGATGAGCCTGGACACAGAATTGAGAGAAGTGTAACGATGTTTTTCCGAACTCCAGCGCACGGTTACGTATTCTTGTTTTGCTTGGCGTGGAGCTTTTCTGGGAATCACACTTTCGCTGAGCCACTCGATCCCGACGAACCGTCATTCGACGCCACCGTGATGGCCAATGGTGCGCTGAGTGTAAGCTCCGGTACAATCAATATCGGTACCGATGCGCTAACAATCAGCGGGGCAATCACGGCAACAGGGACTCTGCGCGCTCAAAACAGCACCTTTAATCCTACGATCGCAGTATTTCCATTCGCAGACTTGTTCATAGGTGGCACAGCAGAGGTGAACGTCACGAGGTCGCGCCCACTGGCGTTGCTCAGCCGCTCGCATGCGATCATTGAGGTATTCATCGACATCAGTGGTCAGGACGCCGGTCCGAACGCCAGTCCGAACGGCGGTCCTGGCGGCGGCAGCGGGGGAGATGGTTCTCCAGTTGCAGCCGATGGTGAGGGTCCCGGCGGCGGAAAAGGGGCCAGCAACAATAGTACCGACGTGAATGGAAGTGGAGGAGGCTTTGGTGGCCTGGGAGGTGAGGCCTGTGATATGAATGGTGATTGCGATTTTGACAGCCGGGGTGTTCCTTACGGCGAGCTGATTACCGCGTTGGAAGCGGGCAGTGGAGGTGGTGGTGGGATTGACGCGAGCGGTGGAGCAGCTGGAGGCGCGTTAGAATTAGGGGCCGTCGGAACGGTAATCGTTTCAGAAACACTGCGTGCGAATGGCGGTACGGGTCGTGTTGCTATCGGTGTTGGTGGTGCGGGCAGCGGGGGTGGATTACTTGTCCACGGCGGCAATGTGAGCATAACGGGTGGACTAATTGCGAGCGGGGGGGATCAGCCTTTCTTCGACACTGGTGGCGGGGGTCGTATCACGGTTCTCGGACATCCTTCGACATTCACATTTGGTGATGCGGTCGACATCTCTTTCGCCGCTGCATTCGGCGGATCCTCGTTGGAATCCGGACCCGCCGCGGCCGGTGGCGTGATCACCATCGGCCCAAATCTGACAGTCATTCCTGGCGGCCAAAATGTTACATTGGATGGCACACCCATCATTGCCTCCGGCGGTCCGTTTTTGTCCTCCCTCAAACAGCGGTCCAGATCGAGCGTGGCCTGACGGTCCAAGACGCTGGCACGGTCACACTGGGGCGTCGCAGGTGCTACGCCGTGACGTGGGGGACGCAGCAGTGATTGTCGAGGATAGCGGTTTGTTCGACCTTGCAAGCTTCGATCAATCGCTTGGTACGCTGAGTGGTGACGGCAACGTGCGCGTCGGATCGGACACCATCACCATCGGCACCGGCAATCTCGAAAGCAGCTTCGACGGATCCATTTCCGGTGGAGGCGGCTTGAAGAAAATCGGCTCGGGCTCTTTAACGTTGTCAGGCGCAAACACGTACCAGGGACCAACGATGATCATGAGTGGAACGATAGACGTAGTCGGTTCCAATGAACGCTTATCCGATACAACAGCCGTTTCGGTACAATCAGGTGCGAAATTCCAACTACTGGAGAACACGATCGAGTCGATCGGATCATTGAGTGGTTCAGGACGAGTCACTATATCGTCATATCGTCAATTTTCGGCTTGCTTCAGGTAGGCGGGAACGACAATACGACGACGTTTTCGGGTAACATCGACGGATTGGGGACCTTTGCGAAGGTCGGCGCCGGAACGCTGACGCTGACCGGTGACAACAGCTACGCTCGCGACACGTTGGTTAGTGGTGGCACGCTAATAGTTGATTCGGACAGCTTGCCGGAGCCCGTTCTGGGAAGCGTTCGGGTGAATAATGCTAGGCTGCTGTTCTTTCAGGCAAGTGACGGCACCTACAGCGGCGCCATCGCGGGCAACGGCACTGTGGACGTTTCGGGTGCCGGAACACTAACACTGGCAGGTAACAATTCGCACCAAGGCGGGACAGGTATAGCCGATGGGGGCGTACTCGAGATAGCAAGCGACATCAACCTTGGCCATCCGAACGGTCCACTGCGCTTCAATAACGGCACGCTTCGTACAACCGGGACAATGACTTCGGCGCGCGACGTTGTCATCTTCACAGAAGGCAGTGAATTTCAGACCGTGAGCGGGACGCACACGATCACCAGAACTATCACCGGCGACAGTTCCCTCACTTAGTCGGGTGCCGGGACGCTCGTGCTCAGTGGCCACCATAGTTACCCGGGAGCGACGACCGTTGTGGATGGGACACTCCACATGGAAAATGGCCTCGTCTTGCCAGGCGAACCGGTCAGCGTGGCATCCGGGGCCGCGTTCGAGGTGAGCGGGGCCGTGCAGCGCCAAGTCTCAGGTGTTGGTCAGATTGTGGCCACGGGCACGCTGGTCATGGGTGACTCGACCGACCCGAACACCTTTTTGTTTGCCGGAACGCTGGACGTTGGAGACAACACCGTGCTGCTCTTAGAGAGTGACCAGATTCAGTTGGGAACGCTCACCACGGTCACCGGCGGTGTACTTGCTTCAGAGAACGGCATCGCCCTTGCCTCGACGGCCCAATTGCAGGGTACTGGGGTCGTAGTGGGTGGCTTTGTCAACGAGGGTGTGGTTACCGGCGGCGCTGGAACGGACGTGCTGACTTTCACCGGCGATGTCTCCAGCACAGGCAACTTTGTGGGCAATGTACAGTTTGCGGGGCCGTTCAGTCCGGGTAGCAGCCCCGCGAGCATATCGCTCGAAAACAGCATTTTCAGTCGATTTTCGCAACTCATTATCGAGATCGGCGGTCCCGTGCCAGGTAGCGACTACGACCAACTCAACCACATCCTGGGGGAGGGTGTTGCCGACCTGGGCGGGACACTCGAAGTGCAGCTGATCGACGGCTTCGTTCCCGCCACTGGGGACGTGTTCGAGATCATCACCGCCAGTGGCGAAATCATGAATGAGTTTGAACGCGAAAGATTGCCCTTCCTAGGTGGTGGTTTGACGCTCGACGTTGTGTACGGTGTCAACCTCGTGACCCTGGCTGTGTCGGGTGTGGCTGGCGACTACAACTTCGATGGGACGGTCAATGCGGCAGACTACACGGTTTGGCGAAGCCCTTGATCATAACTCCGCCAAATGCTGACATAGATAGCGATGCCACCGTAACACTAGCCCGACGCAGAGCGACGGTTGCCCCGCGAACGCACTCTGGCGCTGCCAAGCGAGTCCGAACCGGTGCCGCGTTGGCGAGGCGAGCCGCGTTCTCCTCGCTCGCGCGTCGGGCTAGTGTTTCCCCGCCAGACAATCAGTAGCACTGACAGCATTTGGTGGAGTTATGATCAAGGCCAAGCACGACCGACCTGGCGGCTGATGGCGACGGCAATGGTGCGATTGAGCAGGCCGACTTCGACGTGTGGAAGCTAAACTTTGGCCAAACTGCCGGGAGTCGCGGTATGCAGAAAACCTACGTACCGGAACCAGCATGCCTGACGTTGCTGCTCGGAATTGCCGCCATCGGAATTCCGTTGCGCCTACGCAGAGTACTCCAAGTCCGTCACCTAGTTTGATCGATTCAAACTTACTGTCGACCGTGCCAAGAAACGACTCTGCTGACTCATCCTACAAAGCAAGGGATTGTGTTGGTTCCGGCTCCGAACCCAGAGTCCGCAGGGTGGAGTTCCAAAACCCTAAATTTGACGTTTCTTGGCACCATCCAGCAACCGAAGCGTTTGTACGACTCCTTCGTGCCCAGCAGGCTGCAAATAAAATGGCTATTTGACTAGTTGACGCCGCTTATATACCGGATACGGTAAGCGGCTAGGGGGGCACGCTGATGAATCGTTGCATCGCTCTTGTGACAGTGCTGGCCGGAGTGGGAATCTCCGCTTCTTCTGTGTATGCAACCGAAATTACGTTCGGAGGCAAGACCTACGAATCGGTTGACTGGACGTCGGCCAGCTCGGTGACCGATACTGCCGCCGGAACGATATCGGGCGTGAGCGTGACTCTTATACTCGGTTGCCATTGCGAATGTTGGTGCGATCGAGAGCGCCGATTATTCGACTGATGCAGCAGCGTTTGGTGCGTTATCTTTCGGCCCTACTGGCGTGCTTGAGACCGTCAGAATCGAAGGGGCGGCTCCAGGAACAACGAGCATCATTTTTGGACAGCAGGTGTCGTCTTTACTTTTGATCGTGGGTTTCCCGAACAACGGCGGTGACCCACGCCAATTTGGCGCTTCACGGTGGGATTTCGCTGATGCGCTCTCGGTCGATATTGTCGACACCGGAATCGTTGCTCTTACAAGATTCCTCCAGGTTCTCCCAGGCAATATCGTCGAAAATCCGGGGGTTCCCCCCAACCCAAACCACGTGAGTGGCGTGTTTCGCGTCGAAGGCGGCTTCAGTGCATTGAGCTTCGACAAAATCATGGAACAAGTTGGAACCTTTGACACGGTCAACGTTATGTTTGCCGCCCAATTCGTTCCGGAACCTTCCATTTTTCCTATCCTTCTTTTCGGACTGGCCATCGCGGGGACGATCACTAGGCGCAGACAGCCCTGCCGAACTGTATTGTAAACCGACCCTTGTGATACACGCAGAATCCAGAATAATAGTGTGCCGCGGCGTGCCGCACTTACGAGAAGCGAGCACCTCATGAGCTAATCGCCTGTGGAAGGAAGGATCCAACGATGCGGGCGTATATTACTTCTGTATGCTACCGCTTCCGTGGCGCTAATGCTTGTAGTCGGGCTGCACTGCCACTGGCGGTATTTCACGCCGCACGGTATTTATCGGTCGCGCAATGAAGGGTCAGCGTAGATGGGAATCCTCGGTAAAGAGATCAAGAATGGTGATAGTCGTGCGTCTGTCGTCAGACGGCTGGGACAAGGTGCGATCGTAGACGACGAGCAATCACTGGAGAAAGTTCGTGGAGGAATCGAGAAGCACTCAGCGACTCTGACTGATGGTGATCCTGTTAGGTATTTATGCCCGTCCCGCGGCAATTGTCTTTGCCTTCAACATGATCGTCGCCGTTTTGCTGGCGCACCCTGCTGACATCCTTAAACTTGGTGACCACGGGGAGTGGGCCATTGAGCTACCGGTGCTTTACTTTTTGGGCGCGATCGCAATTGCGCTGCTGGGAGCAGGTCAGATTACTGCGACGAGATTTTTGAGCGAATCCGACTCTCAACCGCCGGCCGAATTGATGACTTGAGCAGGCGGGGCCTCGCCAAGTCGGCGTCCGATTCCTTGCCAATCATTCATCGGTTACGTCAAAGACTTAGCTGGAGGATCGAGAATCAAGATACCCATCAAGGTGGTCCCCGCTTCTTCGCGTGATAGCATCGCGGGTTGGCTGGGTGAAACTCTCAAGGTGCGAGTCAGCGCACCTCCTGAGCGCGGCAAGGCGAATTCGGCTGTCGAGAAACTCTTAGCCGAGGTGCTTGGCGTACCTAAGCAGTGCGTACAAGTTGTCTCGGGCACGACTTCCGCTCGGAAGGTTGTCGAGATCACCGGACTACCTGAATCGGAAATAATTCATCGGCTGCCGCAATCCTAGAGAAAGGCTTAAAGGAGAAAGCTGCAAAATTGACATGTTTTTATGTTTTGAAAAATCTTCTGTTTTTCGTGTCCGCAATTCTGGACTGTTTTCGAATTTGATTATGGGGAATTCCCCCCTTATGGCCGTTCCGTAGCCGCATTGCATTGGGGCAGCGGCTGCGGGCGGCTTTTTCTAGGTGTTGTCTTCTCCGGCTTCCCGCCTGCAATCCTAGGCAAGACAATCGTAAAATTGGGTTCCGAGTGCCAGCTCATCCCCTTTATCAGCCGATATGGGTAATGTGGCTTTGACGAATGATTCGGGACCCTCTCACGACCCCTGCGATATGCCGTTTACCCTTACTCACGTCGCCGCCATCGTGCCGGTCTGGCGCCTCGCGCCCCGCCAATTGCCACTTTCCGCGCTGGCCATCGGCAGCATGATTCCCGACGTGCTGATGTTCTTGCCTGGCTTTCACGATTACTACTGGTTGACGCATTCGCGTCGGGGCATCATCACGGCCTGCCTGCCACTGGGTGTGGGGTTCTTCCTGCTGTTTGAGTTGCTTGCGAAACGGCCACTGATCGACCTGGCACCCGAACCGATCTGCCACCGTCTTCACGGTCACTTCGCGCCAACTATTCGGCCGACTTTCGGTTTTTTCTTTTCCATCGCCGTGGCGACTTTGATTGGTGCTATGAGCCACGTGTTATGGGACTCCTTCACGCATGAGGGTCGTCGGGACGTTCGGCTGGTGCCAGTACTCGATACTGAGTGGTTTACGTTGCTGGGGATTACCTTCACTGGAATTTCCACACTTCAACACTTCAGTTCGGTGGTATTTCTACCCATTTTGCTTGGGGGCGTCATTTGATGGTTATGGCAGCAGGACGATCGCCATGATATTCCCGAGAATCCGCTCTCGGACAGTCAACGATGGTTTTGCCTGGCAACTTTGTTTTTGTTGCCACCTCTATTAGCGTTGGTCAGCGTTTATTCGAACATGGGATGGCCGCGGGACCAGGGGTCATTCGCCCAATTCGCTGGTTGGTCCGCCAAGACGGCGATAGGAGGTGTGCTGCTGGTTTGCGGAATCTACTGCATCGCGTATCAAACGCTCAGCAAAGTGGACCCGGTGCGTGACACGGCATAGCGCACAGCGTTCTCCGCCATGGGGTTCTCCGTCACACAGTAGGCGAACTGGGCAAAGATTGCTGGTGCCAGCACCCGTTTGGCTGCGACCACCTTCAAGTTCCGCACGTCGTGTAATCGATGAGTTCATAGAGGCTTGATTCATTGACCACTTTGTGTGCGGGGATACCGTGATGAATGCGCGAGCCACATTGCTCGACCGCCTAAGCAGGCAACCGACTTTCGCGTATTCCCCTGACGGTGTCATGGCCACGGAACCCGCGAGCTTCGCTGCTATGTGTCTGCTCCATGGCGGCCACGCCGACCAGGCCGAGATCATTTTGCATTGGTTGGTTTCGATTCAAGCGGACGACGGATCGGTGGGCGTTACGGCGGATCAACCAGCCCCACGATGGACCACGAGCCTGGCTTGTTTGGCCTGGCGCTTCCATGCCCGGTTGACTGGTACCTCGACTTTTGCCGCCAACTGCCAATCTGGCATTGACTGGATTCTTGGGGCCAAGGGCCTTCCGATCGAACACGCGCCGATGATGGGTCACGACACCAGATTGGTGGGATGGTGTTGGGCGGCCGAGACACACTCATGGCTCGAACCGACCGCCTTGCACATCATGGCACTCAAATCTGTTGGTCACCATGACCATTCGCGAACGCGAGAGGGCATCCAGTTGCTCATGGACCGGCAATTAGCAGACGGCGGATGCAACTACGGCAATACGACGGTGATGGGCCAGCAGCTGCTGCCGCATGTCCAACCGACCGGGATTGCCATGAGTGCCTTGATCAACGAACCAACTGACTCGCGAATTGACAAGTCGCTGAACTACTTAGAGAAGCAAATCCTGGCAGGGCCGCCGTTGACATCACGTTGCTTCGCGATGTCTGGACTGGCTGCCCATGGTCGCTGGACAGCAGCTTGCAGGGACGGCCTCAAGCTGGCGTACTCCCAAGTTCGAGATCAGAAAATATCCACGTACAAAC